>Ga0306864_1000356_pt1 | contig 21792 bp, 19 predicted proteins | sample AntRauTorckE5430_FD_190448 | JGI IMG/M metagenome (GOLD analysis project Ga0306864, IMG submission 190448) | Saline lake microbial communities from Rauer Islands, Antarctica - Metagenome Torckler E5 #430 (v2) (version 2) | ecosystem: Environmental > Aquatic > Non-marine Saline and Alkaline >...
AATACTACAAACGATGATGTATCATTATTGAACCGCCGTATACGAGACCCGTATGTACGGTGGTGTGAGGGGTGCACTCCGTCAATTAATGGCGGAGCCATCCACTCGATTAGCCACAGTACTTTCTTCTTTCAGTTGCTCAATTTTCAGTTTTCCCGACTTAATAATTCTAACATCAGAGACCAATTCAAATAGTCTATTTCCTTTAGATTCATTCCTAGTTTGAATTAGAATTTTTAAATGATATTCTTTTCCTTGGCAAGACCTTTCAAGTTTTTCAATTGCATCATTTACAGTTTCGTATTTCCCTTGAATTTTTACTGGAACAGGTTTTTCATTAACGTGATTTTTTAAAAACCCGTCAATGCCAGAATTCCTTTGTACAGGTAGAGCATCTATACTATTTAAAAGTGCTATTTCGTAATCTGACTTTTCAAGGTAACTATCCGAGCCTTTATTTAGAAGAGCGGATTCGGTTATAATCATTTCTTCTAATCTTTTATGTGCTAGTTCAACTGCGTCAGTTGAAGCATCTATTCCAATAAAATTACGGTTCATAGATTTTGCGGCAACACAAGTCGTTCCGCTACCACAGAATGGGTCAACTACCAAATCTCCTTCGTCTGTTACTATTTTAATAATTTCCTTTAACAGTAAAACAGGTTTTTGTGTTGGATATCCAACTCTTTCTTTAGCTTTTGGATTTAGATATGGTATTTCCCAAGTATCCGATAAAGGCACACCTTTTTTCTCTTTACCTAAAACTATATTCCCATCTTCGTCAGTTTTGTAAATGGATTTACCATTTGTGGTTTTTTCTCGGTCTTGCAAAATTTGGTCTATGTTGGTAGTTGGTGCATAATCAGTATAAAATTGATTGAATTTAAAATCGTCAGATTTTGAATAGAAATAAATATTTTGGTGTGAATTCAATAATCCTTTTTTTGAGTTTGACCATCTTTTGTAACTCCAAATTATCTCACTTCTAAAATTTTTCATTCCAAAAACTTTATCGAGCGAAACTCGAATATAATGCGAAGCAACTTTGTCGCAATGTAAAAAAACACTACCAGTTTGTTTTAGAACCCTTTTACTCTCAATTAAGCAAGATTCAATTAAGTTTAAATAATCATCTAATGATTCCCAGCTATCACTAAATTCATATTTCTTACTTGAATCACGAGTTACTAAACTATGTTTTTTTTGTGTGTAAAAAGGCGGGTCAAAATATATTAAGTCAACCGAGTTTGATTCAATTTCTTTGATTCTTGTAATGCAATTACCTAAATAAATATTATTTGTTTCCATCTTCTGGTGTTCTTTTGTCAGCTATTTTTGTCAAGATTTCTTTTAAATCATAACCGCTGTAATTCTTTATAAATTCCCAAGCTTCCTCTCCGCCATAATATTCTCCTTTAACTCCTGCATATATAGTTTTCAATGTCTCTTGAATTCTAATAGCTTGTGTTCTTTGAGGATAATAAAACATTACTCTTATTGGAATATGTCCGTGACTTTGAACCGCTTTTACTCTGGTATGTTCTTTAGTTATATGGTCTCCATCAGTTGTAGCATCTCGCCATTTTATCTCAATAGCGTTATTTCCATCTAGGAAATCTATTTCAAATGTTTTAGGTCTTTGTCCTTGATTATTTTCAACAAGTATTTTACCACCTTCTACATTTTTAAATTTTAAACACAAGGAAGCTGCTTCTTCAAGGAATGAACCAGCATATTTATAAAGAAATCGACCAGTATTTTGATATTCGTCTATTAATCTGCCTTCTTCGGTAGCAATTCCTAATACTCGATAAATTAAATAATGGGAATTGTCGTCAGCTAGCATTTCCTCTTTTCGGCTGTCAATTTTTATTCTCAAGCTATCAGAATATCTTTCTGCCAACTCTTCCATTTTTGCGGTTAAAAAATCATAGCCCTTTCCTTTTTCAATTGCTTCGGTTATTTCTTTTTTCTCTAATTCAAATGCTTCTTGAATTAATTCCTTTTTGGTTTTTTTCATAGTGTTTATTCCGAGGGCTTGACAAAATTTTACAAGGTCTGCTTTTAAATATCTTTCAAATTCTGCCATTATTTTTAAATTCCCTATTGTACTTCACAAAGATACATTTTTATAATTGTCCGAGTGTTTTTCGGTATTGTGGCTAACGGAAAGTGTATCTTTCAGTGGCGACTAAATAAACAATTCACTTCGATTTTAAATCGTAAAGTTAGAAAATAAATCCCAAACCATTCGTTTCAGCTCCAGGACCTCGCCATTGAATATACATTGTGTTGTGCATAGTTGTTTCTCAAGTGTCTAATGAAATTTCGTCCCATTCAAATTCTTTGTAGCAAGTATATTCGAGTGCTTTTCGTCTTTCCATTATTATATCCAAATCAACCTTTTCTGATTTTTCTCCTTTTAATTCATTATTTCTCGCAAACCAATGAGCACGATAGATTTTGTCCAACATTTCAAAGATTTCTATTTTCTTCCTTAATCTGAAATTAGATATAAATTTTTCGGCTGGTTCGTTTCTCGCAATGTTCGGAATTAGAGTTGTAAGTGAATCTTCAACTCCAGTATTTAAAGTCAGATTATTATGAAGTCCACCTATCCAAGCAAAAGTCCAAATGGCTTCTACAAACCAATAAATATCGGTTTGAGTTTGTTCGGGCAGTTCAGAATATTTCGTTTCTAAATATTCCAATTCCTCAACGTTTAAATTCGTTAAAAGTCCGTTTTCATCAAGCCATTTTTTTATTACTTCTCTTGGTGCTTGAAGATGTAACTGAAATAATGCTGTCAGAACTAAAGTTCTACGAGCAATTTCTTTGGGTTCTCTAAAGTCTGGATTATCTAAATAGGGTAGATGTTCAATTACTTCAATGCCAAAAGAACGCAATTTTTTTGTATTCCTATTTTTTATTATTTCAGGTTTAATTTTCTTTTGGAACAACATTTTTTTTCAATTATGCACAACGGTAAGTGTATCTTTCAGTGGCGACCAAAAAAGCACTGCCCTTTATTTTTCAATCGTAAAGTTAGAAAATAAATCCCAGACTTTTGGTTTCAGCTCCCAAACCTCGCCATTGAAGATACATAGTGTTACCTGCTGGCTTTTATTTACGTAATACATTTATTAGCTCCTCTGTTGTTAAATGAACAAATACCCCTATTAACAATTGTATTGAAGTATAAATAGCAAACTTCTCTTGATTAATACTTGAATAAGATCTATTTTTTAATAATACTATGTCATTTTCTAAATTTTCTAAAATCAGTTTTTTTCCTTTATTATTTATTTTTTCTGTGCCATTTGCTAAAATATAAGTTGTAGGTTTAACATATTTTGAAAGTACAATCGCCTCTTTTGCAATTAAAATAATTTCCTTTGTTGAATTACATTCCCAAATGCAATTATTTAGTTCATCTAATTTTTTGATTAACTCAATTTGTTTTTTTGTTGGTTTAGATTGTTCAAACATTTTTTTTAATTTATTAATATCCTTGTCTGGTTAGTCTTGATTGCCTTAAATCAACAATATCAATTTCTATTGTATATGATACAATTTCATTCGTACTATGATATTTACCTTTATCTTTTACTCTTTTAAAATTAAATTCATAACTAATCCCAAGTCTATTAAGTTTTTCATCTTGTTCTGAGTTTTCTTTAGTCATGAACCAAAGTCCTTCTCCAACTTTTTCATTAGTTTTTTTATTGGTTATTTGAAAAGGTAATGTAAAACGATATACATCAGGAACCAATTTTAATAATTCATCGTATTGTTTTTTCATTGTATCATAGTTATAATACCTTAATTTAACCTTTCCTTTATGAAGTTTATCATCTGATAATGTGACTTGAATATTGTTGCTATATCCTTTAAAACAATTATTATTTATAAAGCGAAGATTAATGAAATTTAAATAAACACTATCCTTCAAGTATTCAAATTTATGTAATCCGTTATTTGACAAATCAATTATGTCATTAAGTCCTTCTTTATCTTCTGTGTCAGCTACTGTTGGATTGGTGCTTTTTATTCTAGCAATATCAAACTTTGAATTTCCTGCTTGAAATGGGAAAAATGAATTCCATGTGCATTGAGCATTAGTATTTAAAGAAATTAATACAAATAGGAATATAATATTTTTCATAATGTTTGTTTTTTTAGCTTGCAGGTAACATCCGTATAAACCCTATTCAAATCTTCGTTATAGGGTATATATCTATTTAGGACGTTGTTTTCTTTTCATCTAAACTAACACTTTCATACATAGAATCCAATGGACTTTTTATTGTTTTGTTATTAATCGCTAAAACTCGAGTATAAATCTCTGTAGTTTTTGAGCTATTATGACCTAAAGCGGCCTGAATATGTCTTAAACTTGTCCCCCGTTCCATAAGGTGCGTGGCAAAACTATGACGTAAAGTGTGTGGAGTACTCCAAGGGTTTCCGTTGGTGTCTTTCACCGCTTTTCGATAAATACTTTGTATACTAGTACTGGAATACTGCCCGCCAGTTTGCCCCTCGAACAACCAATAAGCTGGCTTATAGATCTTGTAATACTCTCGAAGTAATTCTAACAGATGCTTGCTAAGTACGGTATGCCTGTCCTTCTTTCCTTTGGAGTCCTTAATAAAAATAAAACCCTCTTCACTTCTTATGTCTACTACTCTTAGTCTAATCAATTCTCCAATACGTAAACCTGCACCGTAAATAGTATGGAGGATAGTTTTGTGCTTCAAATTACTAGGGCTGTTAATGATCCTTCTAACTTCGTTGATATGAAGGATGTTTGGTAAATCTTGACTCTTTTTAGGTCTAGTGATGTTATAATATTCTCGTGGTAATCCTAAAGTATGCTCGTAATAGCACTTAATAGCGTTAATAATAGTGTTTTGGGCAGATTCGCTTATCTTATATTTACTGATCAATTCAAAAACATAGCCTTCTATTTGTTCTTTAGTTACTGATTTAAGAGATTGGTTTTCGAAATATTTAAAAAAAGGTTTTAGCGAACTTTTATAATTATCGACTGTGTTTTTACTAAATCCCTTTAAAATCATTTTTTGATGGGTTTTTTCAAGTTCTGCTTCACCCTGTCTGTTAAGGTCTATCTTGGGCATGCCCCTTGGCGCAGACTCTCCTACTTTAAGCACTTTACCACCAAAGAGACTTTCAATTTTTTTATGGTTCTCTACTGTATTAATCAGACTCCAAAGGTTTTGTTGAGGATGATAAAAGCTAGAGTCAAGTTTTTTAAAGCATTCCCGTTCAGCTTTCATAAGAAATGGAATATACACCTTAAACCGTTTGGCTTTTGGCAGTGCGGTATAGACTAGAATATTTTGATTTTTAGGGGCTTTCATTGTTTTTAGTCATATATAAATTATATCAGGAGCTCCTAAATTAGTTAGAAATAAACTTAAAAGCCAAGTCTTTTAATAACTTAAAGGTATTTAACCGTTAGGAACGGATAGCCTATATTTAAGGATTGGTATAGGTCTTGTGAAAAATAAATGTAAAATATGTAAGAAAACAATCATTGGGAGATCGGACAAGATCTTCTGCTCTACCTATTGTAAAAATTACTATCACAAGCATTTGCAATATGCAACCAAAAAGGCCGCAGTAGAAATTAATGGGTTTTTAAAACGCAATTATGCCATACTACTTGAACTCGTAGGAAAGAATAAAACACAGATAAAAGTGTATCGCAATCTACTTGCCAACAAAAACTTTCGCTTTAAATACCACACCCACCTTCAAACAAATTCTAAGGGTAAAACCTATCATTATATTTATGATCTAGCATGGATGCCATTTTCAGATGATGAAATCTTGATCATTAGAAAAAGGAATCCATAACTTTAGAAATGCATATTGGCTATAATCTACTTATAAAAAGGATGTCCTATAATTTAAACTCCTTTCCCTCTTTACGGAAGCCTTCATATACTTAAGTAAATACCTTTTCATAATTTATGACCAGAAATAGCCATTATTTGATATGCTGGTATTCAAGGGTAATAAGCATTGGTAAAAAACTTCTTGTTGGTCTCATCAGTTATTAAATCACCTATATTAAAAGACTTTAATTTGATAGTAGATCGTGATGGTTGGTTGGGCTAAACTCTCCTTAGGGCCTTAAATTTAAAACTCTATTCTTAGGATATTTTAAAGAATACCCATAGCTCAAAATGATTTTTTCGTTGGGCGGTAGCTGTACGTTCCAGGTTATATATCCAGTTTTAGAATCGTATTCTGCCTTGCTATAGTTTACATCTTCAACTTCTATGGACTCATCCCTAGAAATAGGCACACGTTCTTGAATAAGAATATCAACCATTGATTTTTTAGTGTTTTTGACTTCAATCTCGTAAGCTTTTTTGATAATTCTAGCATTACCAAAGAAAGTCTGAGAAGTCTTTTTTCTAGGAAGTGTGCGTTCCAATACAATCTTTTCATCGGCACCCAAGGAGATGTTTAGGTTATCCTCTAAAAATCCAAGGTTTAAACTCGTAGTACCAAGATAGCTATTCGCAAAATATAAGTTGGCAGTCCCCTCTATCAAGTCAAGGCCTTGCCAGCCTTTTAATTGAGCGATCAAAAATACAGAGGATGACAATTCTGGAGCAGAGTAGTATTCGTAAGTAGTTTCAAGCTCGTGTTCATTAAGTTGAAACTGTTTATCATCGAAACTCGAAACTAAACTGATGGGTTGAGGAAGTTGAAACTCAACAGAAGTTTGTTGTTGTATAGCTTGAGCAACCTCTTGGACAGAACCAGTTAATTCTTTCCTTTTTGAGTTTTTATAACTAGTCACGACCACTTCGTCTAAACTTTCAGAATCCATCGCACTACTCATGACTTTTCTGTAGTTGGGCTTATAATCTAAATAATAAGGCTCTAATTCTGGTTTGACAGTGTTGCTGTTTGGTTTTGCAGTGGATAGTTTTAAGTTGATGTTTTCCCAATCCTCCCCGCTGTTCTGGTAAACCTTTGCTTTATAGGTAAGAGTGATGTTTTCATCACTATCTTCAGCTTTGAGGTCATAGGACGCATACCATCCTGCATCAAAAATAAAGTAACTCAAAGAGAGAGTTCTGTTTACACTATTTTTAACTTCTAGTTCAACCCTTATCTTGCCTCTGTTAATTCGGTTTTTACTTTCTAGTTTATTGATTTCTTTAGTGAGTTTTAAAATGTCTTCGTCATGCGCTTTAAGAAGGAGTTGTTGGTCATAAATCGAATTGGAAATAGATTCAATCTGTGAGGAGTAATACTCTTTATAGGCCTTTATTCTTTCCACGTTCAATTCATTTTCGCCACCATCAAGGCTTTGATTATTCTCTAGAAGCGCTATGGACTTTTCCAAGGATTTTATTTTATTTCCCGTGTAAACTTTCTTTTTTTCAATGTCTTTAAGTTGATTCCTTAATTTATCTAGAGCTATGGAGGACTCCTTTTCATTTAAAAAGTCAGTTTCGAAAGAAATAAAATTCAAATTAATATTTTCAAGACCATTAACGATGATACTGGATTCGTCGATATTTGGCGATAAATTGTCGAAGACTAGCGTATGAAGACCTTGACTTAAGCTGACCTTTTTTTCTGAAGTCACTTGGGCGCCAGAATTATAGACTATCGCAGAAACGACCTTAGAATTTACAGTTTGAGTTTGTGAGTAAAGTTGAAAATTTAGAACGAAAACTAGGAGAATTAAAATAGACCTCATATAAATTGGTTTTATATATGAAAAATACCTAAAATTGTTTTCAACTCAGCATAACTTTTATAAATTTCAAATAAAATTGACAATTATAAATTTAAACTGTGACTTAGGCGAAGGAGAAAAGTACGATGCGCTCTTAATGCCGTTTCTATCTTCTTGTAATATTGCTTGTGGTGGACATTATGGAACTGTAGAGACTGTAAGAAAAGCGGTTGAGCTTGCAAAACAGTATCATGTACAAGTGGGGGCACACCCTTCTTATCCGGACCTAGACAATTTTGGTCGTCAATCTATAAAGCTTCCCTTCCAAGACCTTAAGAAAAGTCTTCATCATCAAATCGATTTGGTAGAAGAAGCTTGTCAGTTATATGAGGTCAACTTACATCACATAAAACCCCACGGGGCTTTGTATAATGATATGAGGAAAAGTCCAGTGCTGGCAAATTTAGTTTTAGAAGTTATTCAGGAAAGAAATAAGGATTTGGTCTTGTTCAGCCCACCTAGAGTAAATTTTCAAAATGATAGTCCAGATCTGATCCCTATTTGGATTGAAGGCTTTGCAGATCGAACCTATCAAAATGATTTAAATTTGGTTCCAAGAACCCAAAAAAATGCTGTTCTTCATGATCCAGATCTCATTTCTAAGACTGTCTTCAATATGATAAAACATCAAAAAGTGAAATCAATTTCAGGTGAAGAAATCAATCAGAAATTCGATACTATTTGCGTACATAGCGATACTCCAAATGCCTATGAAATTTTAAAGACATTGACCTCCCAATTATCTAAAAATGGGATTAAAATAGATAGAGTAGGATGAATGAATCTACGCGTATTTTTCAGCTTAGTGAACGTTCTATTTTGATAGAATTTGACCGAGATATCACTAAGAATCTTCTATATTTTTTATTGAACTTAAAAGAAAATATCTTTTTAAATAAAAGGGAACATATACTTCAAGTTACAAACACGTATAATTCAGTGTTGGTTATTTATAAATCCACTATAAATAATTTCAATGGTGAAAAAAACAATTATTTTGAACTTATTTCCAACCTGTCTACGACGGATATAACCAAGTCTTTAACCAAAAAAATACCTGTGTGTTACGAGTTGGATTTTGGTTTGGATTTAGAAGAAGTTTCTGAAAAAACGGGCCTATCTATTTCAGAAATTATCAAGCGTCATACGCATCCTGTTTACACGATATATTTTATTGGGTTTTTACCTGGTTTTCCTTATCTGGGAGGTATGGATTCTTCCTTGTTTTGCAGGCGAAAATCCACTCCTAGGTCTAAGATAAATTCAGGTTCAGTTGGGATTGCTGGATCTCAAACTGGAGTTTACCCTTCAAGCTCTCCAGGGGGTTGGCAAATTATAGGAAGAACACCGCTGTCTTTATTTGATAGTCATAAAATAGACACCCCGTGTGTTTTAAGTCCTGGAGATTCTCTCCAATTTGAACCGATTACCAAGGAAGAATTTGATCACCTTCAATCTCATCCTTCTGATATAAAACTATAACAATGAGCATTTATATTCATAAAGCAGGACTGTATTCTTCTCTACAAGATAAGGGAAGGTTGGCGGGGATGACTTATGGGGTTCCAATTTCTGGAGCGATGGATCAAAATCTTTATCATTTTACAAACACTGTACTGGAAAATCCTGCTGATTCTTCCTCTATGGAGTTTTATCAGCAAGGCTTAGAACTTGAGTTTACTTCGCCAACATTTATGTGTATAGGCGCTTTGGGAGGTGATTTCAAACTCAATGATATAGCGGTGGAACCTTTCGAAATCTTAAAGATCAAAAAAGGAGACCTCCTTAAGATTAAACAATTGACTAGGGGGAATTGGGGATATATTGCTGTGAAAGGCGGTTTTGAGTCTGAGAGGCCGTTTAATAGTCAAAGCTTTTATAAACCCATAACAAAAAGGCAATTTGAAAATGATGATGTATTAATCTACAAGGCTTTCGATGGAAAAAGTGGTGGGGATACACCTGTATTGGACATGAGTTATTACAAGACGAGTGAGCTAGAAGTATTTAAAGGTCCTGAATTTTACAAGCTAAATCATACCTTAGACTACCAATTAAAACACGCTGAGTTTTCTCTGTCTAGATCTTTAAATCGGATGGCTTATCAAATCCAGGAGCGTTTGGCAAATGACTTGGAAGAAATCATCACAGGGCCTGTGCTGCCAGGAACTGTTCAGTTCACGCCCGCTGGGAAAATGATAGTATTGATGAGAGATGCACAAGTGACTGGTGGTTACCCACGAATCCTTCAGTTTTCTGAAAAGTCTATAAATCAGTTGTCGCAGATGCGAGTCAAATCAAAATTCACTTTTAAGCTTACCGAAATAAATTCAAAAAAGATTTAAAAGAATCTAGGCGTTTATAAGGTGGGTATTTTAAAGGGATGTCCAGCCAAGTTTTACGATGAACAATAGGTTTTTGACGTGTGAAAGTATCAAAAGAAGCCCTTCCATGGTAATTCCCAACTCCACTAGCTCCGACACCTCCAAATGGCAGTTTATCGTTTAAAAAATGAACGATGGTATCATTGATAACTCCTCCTCCAAAATCGAAGCTTTGGTTAACTTGATCTGTGAAAGAACGGTTTTCGCTAAACACATAGAGAGACAAAGGCTTATCGAATTTATTGATAGTTTCCTCTAAATCCTTAAAATCGGTAAAGCTATACAGCGGTAAAATAGGACCAAAGATTTCCTCTTTCATCAGTGGAGAGTCAAAATCTGGAGAATCCACCAGCGTAGGAGAGATGAAATTTGTTTCTGAATTAGAAATCCCACCATAGATTACCTTTTGATCGTTCAGAAATCCATTTAACTTTTCAAAGTGAGACGCATGAATAAGTTTGGCATAGTCTGAAGATGCTTTAGAAGAATCTCCATAAAAGTCTTTGAGGGTTTTGATCAACTTTTGCTGAAATTCTTCTCGGATGTCTGAATGAATAAGCAGATAATCTGGAGCGATACAAGTTTGACCAGCATTCAAGAACTTTCCCCAGCAAATTCGCTTGGCAGCAACCTCTAGATTTGCGGAAGCATCTATGATACAGGGATTTTTTCCCCCTAATTCCAAAGTATGTGGAGTCATATGCTTTGCGATCTGTTGCGAAACAAGTCTTCCTATGGGGACACTTCCTGTAAAAAAGACATAATCCCATTTTTGATTTAATAAAATTTGAGTTGCCTCTACTGCGCCTTGGACAACTTTAGCTTGGGAGTCTTCAAATACTTCATTGATTATTTTTTCTAAGATCTCTGCGGTATATGGGGCATGTTCTGAAGGTTTTAAAACGACCGTATTTCCGCAAGCAATGGCCCCAATAACGGGTGTAATAGCTAACTGAAAGGGGTAATTCCAGGGGGCTATTATCAGCATTTTTCCCCAAGGAACGCAATAGATCTTATCACTAGAGGGGAAGTTTAGCCAAGCAGGGGAAATTGATTTTGGTTTGGACCACTTTTTAATTTTTTTGATAAAGAGGTTTAATTCTTTGTAAGCCACATATAGCTCGGTAGTAAAAACTTCAAATTCTGGCTTTTGAAAATCTTTATAAAGTGCGTCTACAATATCCTGTTCATGTGATTTAATACTGGCTTTTAGTTTTTTTAGAGTCTCTATTCTCTGAGATGTAGATTTCGATTTTTCAGATTTTAAAAATTTATCCTGATCGTTCATCAAACTTTTGACTTGATCTTCCTTCATAGTTGCATTTTTTTAAATTTAAGCTATAGTGTGAAATAAAATTCAACCTTAAAGAGTTATTTATGTTTTAAAGATGACGTTATTTACACACTTAAAAAAATGAATAAAATGAACTTGACTATCAAGCTAAACCTAATTTTTTTAGTTGTTTTTTTAATAAGTAGTAAAGCAATTGCTCAAAGAGATACGATTAATACCGATAAGTTGATCATCGTAAAGCAATACTCTCCTACGGTGAATGATGCCTTTAAAATAAAACAAAAGCCAAGCGATAAGGATTCTATAAAACAGGTGCGTAAAGAGCTGTCTTATTCCTTTATCGACGTTCCAGTGGCTTCTACATTTACACCTGCCAAAGGAACAGCCTCGGGAGTAAGAATGTCTCCTCCAGACAAGCTCTTTGAAAACTATTCAAGATTTGGAGTAGGAAATTTCTCAACTATTCTAGCCGATTTTTACAGTAATTTCGATATTGATCGAGACCGTAATTTAGACATTGCTTTTAACCATTTATCCTCCCAGGGAGGCATTGATGGTGTTGTATTGGATGATGATTTTTCAAATACAAATGTAAGATTAGATCTCACGTCACAAGATCGATATGTCGATTGGAATGCAGGCCTTGATATAAACCGAAGAGAAGTTAATTATTACGGATTGGAATCAAAGTTAGTAGAGATTCTAACTCAAGACCAACTTAATACTATAGATCCCAAACAAACCTATACAAAACTAGAAGCTTTTGGAGGGATCCGTTTTACAGATCTTGTTTTAAAAGAAGCAGAGTTAACCGTCTATAATTTTACAGATAATTTTAGCAGTTCAGAACAATCGTTAACTATTCAGCCTGTATTAGAAATTCCCTTGAGGACTCAGAATTTATCAATTAAAGGTGATTTTAAGTTTTTGAATGGCTCTTTTGAAGAGCGTTTGATAGGCGGTGGGAGCTTGGATTATAGACAATTCCAAGCAGGAATTAATCCTTTTATGAAGTTTAATATTCAGGATGTAAATTTGAAGTTAGGCGCTAAAGCAGTCTATTTTAGTGATTTGGAAAATAGTGAAAATAAGGTTTTCTTTTATCCAGATATAAAAGCTGAGTTTAGTCTCAACCAAGAAAGTATACATGTGTTTTTAGGAGCGAATGGTGGTCTAGAGCAAAATACTTTTGAAAATTTATCTCAGCAAAATCCATTTTTATCTCCTACTCAATTTATAAGACCAAGTAATAATCAATACAATGCTTTTGCAGGGTTTACAACTAAATTATTAGAAAATCTGTCTTTATCTTCTCAGGTGAACTATTCTAGTACAAACAGCTTTGCTTTTTTTATAGCAAATCCAAATATTGATTATGCCAATGAACCATCTAAAAGAAGCTTTGATTATCAAAATTCCTTTGGTGTAGTTTACAATGATTTAAAGACCTTTGGAATTTCTGCTGACTTAGCATATCAAATTGATAGTGATTTTAATATAGGTTTCTTTGGGAAGTATTCAGATTTCTCAACAGGAGATGGCCAACCAGCCTGGAACCTTCCAGAAATTGAGTTAAGGGCCTATGCCAATTTTGATTTTACCAAAAATTGGAACTTCTCAGCAGCATTATTTTATATTGGAGAACGAACCGATGCCCAAGGAAATATTTTGATAGACTTCGACTCAATTTCAAGTAGTCGGATTAATAATACAGTGAATGGCTATTTGGACCTTAATGCCTCCTTGGAGTATAAAATCAATCCTAGACTTGCGGTATTTGTCAATGGAAATAACTTATTGAACAAGTCTTACAACCGTTGGCAGAATTTTGAAGTCCAAGGTATTCAAGTTTTAGGGGGACTAACTTACCAATTCAACTGGTAGCTCTTTGACTTAATTTTCTTAACAAAAAGTAAACATAAGAATACTTTATTTAATTAGATTTGCAAAATTGATTTTACAACAAATCCTGGCTAATGGCAAAGAAGTTTAAACGTTATGATCGCGATAGACCTTATCTAAATATTCTTGATTTTCTTTCTGAAGAAAAGACGTTTTTGATCATAATTGTAGTAGGTATTATCATTGCTGCAACGTCGACGACGAACGCCAATTTTGCGATGTGGATTGGTTTCTTTTTTGCAGCTTATGCCGCTGTGGCAAACGATAGTATCCAGTCTCTAGGAACCTTTATAGAAAGTAATAAAGCAAATAAATGGTGGATCCTTTGGCTCTTTATTGGTGGTATTTTTCTAGTAACAGTCACTTATAGTTTTATTGTTTTCGATGGAGATGTAACGTATCAAAGATTGACTAATCTTGATGGTACTTCTGACTATCCACACCCCGAAAACTTCACTTTTTTCCAAGTTATAGCTCCCTTAGTCTTGTTGATTTTGACAAGACTAAAGATGCCAGTATCCACTACCTTCTTATTATTGAGTGTCTTCAGTGCTGATACTTCAGGCATTACATCGGTTATTTTTAAAAGCTGGTCTGGTTATATTTTGGCATTTATAGTTTCATTTTTGGTGTGGTATTTATCTTATAATACCATTAGAAAGTATTTTAAGAGCAGGAAACATAGCCAATATTGGATGGTGGTTCAATGGATTGTGAGTGGAACTTTGTGGGCGACTTGGGTCATGCAGGATGGTGCTAATATTGCTGTATTCCTACCAAGATCACAAACTGTAGGTCAGTTTTCAATTTTTGCTTTAACCATATTCTTTGGTTTAGGTCTACTGTTCTACTTGCGAGGTGATAAAATTCAAGGAGTCGTAAGCGAAAAGACCAGAGTTTCTGATATACGTGCAGCCACCTTAATCGATTTGTCTTATGTTATCCTTCTTGTATACAAGCTCTTTATTTCTACTGTACCTATGAGTACAACTTGGGTTTTTTTAGGCATAATTGGCGGTAGAGAAATTGCTATCAGCCTTTCTCGCAAGAAAAAAGGAAGTAACCATAAAAAGAAAGCAGTCTTTATGATAGGTAAAGATTTTAGTTATGCCATGATAGGACTTTTTGTTTCTATAATTCTTGCTGCCAGTGGAAATTCCGCTATACGTGATGAAATTTATTCTTCAATTCAAAACTTATTTTAATGAAAATATTTATTTTTATTCTTTCAATAGCATCTTTATTATTGTCTTCTTGTGAGTCTAAAGAAGAAGTGGACCTCTTAGTTATCAATGCTAAAGCATATACCGTAGATGCAGATTTTACTACTGCTGAAGCTTTTGCTGTAAGGGATGGGAGAATAGTAGAACTAGGATCAACTTCAGATTTAATTTTGAAATATACAGCTAAGGAAACTCTAGATGCTGAACAAAAAACGATTCTGCCAGGACTTATCGATGCCCATGCTCATTTATATAATTTAGGTTTAAAACTAAGCCGTGTCGATTTAGATGGGACTGTGAGCTATAAGGACGTGATATCGAGAGTTCAAGAGTTTAAAAATAAATTTCCTGAAACAGAATATATCATCGGTAGAGGATGGGATCAAAATGATTGGACCATAAAAGAATTTCCTACAAAAGATACTTTAGACTTGCTATTTCCTGATACTCCAGTAGCACTTACCAGAATAGATGGACATGCTATGATTGTAAATCAAAAGGCACTAGATAAAGCTAATATCGATGCATCCACGCTGGTTTTTGGAGGAGAAATAGTCCAAAATAATGGAAAGCTAACAGGAATTTTAATCGATAATCCAATGTCTAAAATTAGAGTTACATTTCCAGAACTGGATAAAGCAGCTCAAACTACTGCCTTAAAATCTGCTGAAGATATTGCTATTTCTTTAGGCCTTACCAGCCTTGTAGATGCGGGTTTAAATTCTGATGTGATTCACTTGATAGATGACCTGCAAAATATAGGTGAATTAAAAATAAGGATTTATGCGATGATAAGAAACGATGAAGAAAATATAAGTGAATTTTTGGAGTCGGGTATTCTAAAAACAGACCGTTTAAATGTGAGGTCTGTAAAAGTATATGCAGATGGTGCTTTGGGCTCAAGAGGAGCCGTTTTAAAAGAACCGTATTCGGATAAGGAAGACCATTTTGGAAGTTTGATCATTGACCTAAATGATTTTAAAACTCTAGCGGTGAGATTATATAATTCTGAATTTCAGATGAATACTCATGCTATCGGTGATTCTGCTAATTACGTAGTGCTAAAAACCTATGATAGTTTGTTACAGAATGATGAAAACAGAAGGTGGAGAGTAGAACACGCTCAAGTGATGAGCGATAAGGATTTTAAATATTTTGATGGCCAGAATATTATTCCATCTGTTCAACCTACCCACGCTACAAGTGACATGTACTGGGCAGAAGATCGTCTTGGTGAACAAAGAACCAGATTTGCTTATGCTTATAAAACTCTTTTGAATAATGCTGGTAAAGTTGCTTTAGGAACAGATTTTCCCATCGAAAACGTAAACCCTTTTCTCACTTTTTATGCTGCTGTTTCTAGACAAGATTTAGAAAACTATCCTGAAGGAGGTTTTAATCCCGATGAAAGATTGTCTAGAGAAGAAACTTTGAAGGGGATGAGCATCTGGGCCGCCTACGCCAATTTTGAAGATGACGAAAAGGGAAGTTTAGAGCTAGGAAAATTTGCGGATTTTATCCTTGTAGATCAAGATCCAATGGAAGTGGAATTGAATAAAATCCCAGCGACTAAAGTACTATCGACTTATATAGGAGGTGAAAATGTCTACAGCCTTAATTAAGTTTCAGTTTGGCGAGGAAGGCGTAATGATCATCCGAATAAATCAATTCACAGTTGAATCCTTCTTTTTCTGATAGGTCTTTCAGTAACTCAAAGTCCAGATATAACCATGGAAATAGTCGAGAGGTATGCTCCTTATAACTCGTGGAGTATTTTATTTCTCCATAATAGTTACTATCATCCATGATTTCATTTTCGTGGAGAAAAATCAAGTCTGAAGAGTCTAACAAGACTTGACCATCAGGTTCTAAAAGAGTTTTGATTTGACTGAAGAAAACAGGTAAGTTTTTAATTGTTTGAGCTATGCCTATCCCATTCATCAATAGGAGTATGGTATCAAAGGTCTTATCTCTTAAGGCAAAGAAATCGGTGTGCATGGCTTTAGGCAAACCTCTTTCTTTACAAATCCCGATGCATTTTTTAGAAATATCTATGGGCAAGACGTCTAGACCTCTTTTTTTCAATTCTAAACTATGACTTCCTGCACAACAGCCAACATCCAGAACTGTGCCTGTAGAGAGTTGGATTGCTATCTGCTCAATCTCTGGCATTTCTTTATAAATTCTAAATAAATATTCCACTGGAATTTTATCATCATAAAAGTCTTCAGAATGAACAATGATTGGAGTTTGATCTTGTCTTTTGTAGTGATTTTCTACAGCCAAGCCAAATATATCTTTAGATATAGGATTAGGATTCAAATTTGTGATTTTATATTTGTGTTAAAAAAGTGTTTTCTAAGACAATTGCCAGAAGGGGCAAAGATAAGCATTAAGCCCATAAAGACTTTTTCAAAAGACTAAAAAAGAAATGACAAAAACATCTTGATCTCCATGTTAAGATTACGTGAGGAAACTTAACATGGAGAAGTAGATTGCTTTATTTGTGCTAGCTGTTTTAAAATCACTTCCCCTTTATTCTTAAATAGAAATACCGAGGGCATTTAAACACTTTAGAATAAAAATTTTAGTGTTTACCGATACTTATTTAGAACTTGATGAACATGATAATTATGTCTTATGAAAAATTCTTTGTTTTTTGGGAGAGGATAACTAGTCTCCTGTTTATGATAATAGCTCAATACATGTTCTGAGTTTCCTGATACTTACTGAGAAAATCTCAACATATTTCTAATCTGAATTTGAAAAATGTTGAAACCTGTCCAGCTGCTTTAAAGAGTGTTGATAAAACGACGAAGCAGATCAAAGTGTAACTAGATCCCCGCGTTTTTCAGCCACATAAGTTTCCATTACTTTGAAGAAATTCAAAATATCTTTGTTTCTATTAGTGCTGTTTATGGTGACAAGTCTCACAAAAGTTTCACCATCAAACTCGCCATAACCCACCATTAATTTCCCATCTTCATATAATGAATTGCATAAATCTTTTGGATCTATGTTTTTATAATTGAAGCATACAGAAATAGAGTCTTCATAAGAATACAATTTATAGTCAGAGTGGTTTTCAATATAAGTTCTAGCTGTTTCAGCCAAGTCAAATTGTTGATCTACCATTTGTTCTAAGCCTTTGGTTCCGACGGATTTCCATAAGGTCCAAAATTTTAGAGCGTCATTTCTTCGGCCACATTGTAAGGAGGTTTTTCCTAAATTATATTCATCTCCATCCGTTTGGTATAGGTAATCAGCATCACAAGCGAAGGAATGCTTTAAATTGTGTTTCTCTTTAGTAATTAAGATAGAACAACTCAAAGGAACGTTCAACATCTTATGAGCATTAAAACTAAAGGAGTCTGCGTGTTCAGCTCCATCGACTAGATGTTTATACTTTTCACTAAAAATTACCGAGCCACAATAAGCTCCATCAACATGCAGCCATAGGTTTTTATAATTTTTTGTGACATTATGAATAGCCTCAATATCGTCAAAAGCTCCCAGAACAGTTGTCCCTGCAGTAGCATTTACGAAAAAGGGATGAAATCCATGTTTTAGATCTACTTCAATTTGATTCTGAAGTGCCAATGGCTTCATTTTTCCAAATTTATCAGTTTCTATTTTTCTTATTTGCGAGATGCCTATGCCACCAAACATCGCGTTTTTGGTAATGGAATAGTGCGAAGTATCTGAGGTATATACAATCATTTTTTCAGAAACACCTTCAAGCTTTATATCTCTATTATAGGCATCTCTACCCATTAGCATAGCCATAAAATTACTCATAGACCCACCAGGAGGAAAGGTTCCATCAGCATTCTTTCCAAAATTTAACATTTTGCAAACTTTATCTATAATAGCTTTTTCAATACCAACTTGTGGACCCCCAACTTTGTAAGTATACATGCTGTTGTTGAGCATTACAGCTAAGAGTTCTCCTAAAGTGCCTTTATGACTTCGACCACCAAATAATTGGTTAAAAAATAATTTTGTAGATGTTCTAGGAGTACTTAAAACAACATCTTCGAGCAAAGATTCAAACTTCTCTTCGTCAAGTCCTTTTTCTTCTAAATCCAGATCCAAAGTCTCAAAAAGTTGATTGGCCTCAATCGGTTTTGCAACCCCCTCTTTTTGCTCGTAATCTATAAGTTTTTGTGAAATTTTTTGAAATACTTTAAGGTCTGCTTGCATAAGCCTTTTTTGAAATTTATATTTACTGTAATTGAATATTTTTCAATATGTATAAAAATACTTAAAAAATTTAGACTCCTTGGAAAGCATCACATCTTTAAAGAAACTTTTAGAAATATTACCAACTTGTAAGGGACAAGATTATTTTGAAATTGCAAAACACTTGTCAATCCCTGAAGAGGATTTAGCGCCTTATGAATTTTGGTGTCAAGAGACTTACACGAGGAACTGTGTTTCTAGAACCTCTAAGTATGAACTTCTTCTGTTATGTTGGGAAGAAGGGCAAGAAACACCCATCCATTGTCATAACGGAGAGGAGTGCTGGGTATACTTAGCTGAAGGTAAACTTAGGGAAAAACGATATGCTGAGATAGAAGGTGATTTAGAAAAAATAGCAGATGTGCAGATGACTCAGAGCCGTTTATCTTATATGAACGATGCCTTAGGGTATCATTCACTGCACAACCTTGATAAAGGACGATCTATAAGTCTTCACCTTTATGTAGGGCCCATAGACGAATGTTCTATTTATAAAACAGAAAAAGACAAATTTGTATTTAAGGAATTAGACTATTACTCCAAAAATGGAGAAAAACTTATATAATATAAATAAAAAAATATAATGAATTGGATTACTGCTAAAGAGTATACAGATATTACCTACAAAAAATCTAATGGTGTCGCAAGGATAGCCTTTAACAGGCCAGACGTGAGAAATGCTTTTCGTCCTAAAACAGTTAATGAACTTTTTGATGCTTTTTTAGATGCAAGGGAAGACACTAGTATTGGAGTAGTCTTATTTACAGGTGAAGGTCCCTCTTCTAAAGATGGCAAATATTCATTTTGTAGCGGTGGAGATCAAAATGCAAGAGGTCACCAAGGTTATGTAGATGACGATGGTACGCCAAGGCTAAATATCCTTGAAGTACAAAGATTAATTCGCTTTATGCCTAAAGTGGTTATCGCTGTTGTACCAGGCTGGGCTGTTGGTGGGGGTCACTCCTTACATGTCGTTTGTGATTTGACGTTGGCTAGTGAAGAGCATGCCATATTTAAACAAACCGATGCAGATGTAACGAGCTTTGATGGTGGATATGGTTCTGCTTATCTCGCTAAAATGGTAGGTCAAAAGAAAGCTAGGGAAATATTTTTTCTAGGTAGAAATTACAGTGCTCAAGACGCTTTTGAAATGGGAATGGTAAATGCGGTGATTCCTCATGAAGAATTAGAGTCTACAGCTTATGATTGGGCTCAAGAAATACTTCAAAAATCTCCAACCTCTATCAAAATGCTAAAATTTGCTTTTAATGCTACAGATGACGGCATGGTTGGGCAACAAGTTTTTGCAGGAGAAGCTACTAGATTAGCATACATGACAGAAGAAGCAAAAGAAGGAAGAGATGCCTTTCTAGAAAAAAGAAAACCCAACTTTAAAAATATCAAATGGTTTTCATAGATATTACACTATGAATTGTCAACCAATAATTTATACATTTACATAAATCCTAACCGAACAAGAACTTCAAGAATTGTTAATAAGTAAACTGTAGTGAAAGCCAAAATCAAAAAAAGAATTTTGCCATAATTGAATTTGCTAAAAAAAAAATACAGCAAAGTGGGTTTTTGGCTTCAATTGTTATTTTGGCGTTTCTTTTTATTATTATCTTCCATTCAAATTTATTAATTTTAAATATTTGCACTTAGCTTGAAGAAAATGAACATATTTTAAAATTTCATCCTTAAAAATTATAAAAATAGAATTGAAGACTTAGAATCTAAAGTATCTTTGTTTACCATACTATTAAATGTTATCAGATGATTACAATGTAGTTTATAATGCAAACTTTAAAGATTTTAATTTGTTCACTTTAAGGGTGTATAAAACTGAAATCGAAGCCGAAAAACTTAGACAAATAGTAAAAAAACTCGACTCTCATGATGCCTTTTGTAGGTTACTATAAAAATGGAGAGGGAGTAAAATCGAATTATTCAGTATATGAATTTTGAAAATTTAGAAGTACATCTTGATGAGCTACCAGATTTTAAATCTGTTGAGCTTAATTCAATCCAAAAACGATACAAAAAATTAATCTGGATAAATGAAGGATTTGTCTTTACATTACTTTTTGCAATACCAATTGTAGCTTTCTTTATTGAAACTGTCCCTGTATGGTTGTCTTTCGTAGTTTTAGGAATCTTAAGTTCTATTTTAGCAGTAAGGGCTACTGAGATTGAAAAAGGTTTTCCATTGAGATTATTTGGAATAAGACAATATGACATTATATACCAATCTGGTTTCTTTTATTTTACAGAAACTGTGATTCCTTATAATAGAATTCAGCACGTAGAAATTAAACAAGGTCCGCTTTCTCGATTTTTTAATTTATATTCTTTAAGGCTTTATACAGCTGGGGCTTCTTCGGGAGATTTAATTATAGACGGTTTGGATAAAGAGACTGCTCAAAAATTAAAGGCTAAAGTTCTTGCTAAAACCACTATTGTAGATGAGTAATATAGACTTCTCGATTCCTAGATTACAATCTTTTAATGGTATTTTTCTTATCTTTTTCACAGATCTTATAAATCGAGTTCGTCAAAATATCTATATTTTGGCAATTCCTTTTTTCAAGAAAAATTTATTACAAGACTATGGAACTTACATTATTATAGGGGTGATTTTATTTGTTGTCCTTCAATTTGTCTTCTCATATTTATCCTATAAAAAGTTTAAATTTTCTATTCAAGAAGATGCTTTCCACTTAGATCAAGGAGTTATAAAATTAAGTCATATTGAAATTCCTTTTGAAAGAATTCAAAATATCAATCTTCAGCAAAACTTTTTTCAACAAATTTTAAATGTAGTGGGTTTTGAAATCGAGACGGCAGGTGAAGGAACTGCCGAAATCAAGATTAAAGCTTTAGGCAAAGATTTTGCTCAATCTTTAAAAGATAAACTCATTAAAGAAAAAGAGCGGAGAGGCGATGATGAACTTCAAA
>Ga0306864_1000357_pt1 | contig 21767 bp, 18 predicted proteins | sample AntRauTorckE5430_FD_190448 | JGI IMG/M metagenome (GOLD analysis project Ga0306864, IMG submission 190448) | Saline lake microbial communities from Rauer Islands, Antarctica - Metagenome Torckler E5 #430 (v2) (version 2) | ecosystem: Environmental > Aquatic > Non-marine Saline and Alkaline >...
GAGCATGTCAGTTACGGGTAGAAAGTCGATATCGTTAGCAGCTGTACCGCGGAAGGCTTCCTGGTCGTAGAGCGGAACGGGGTAGTAGATCATACTCGGGATGTCGGCGGCTTTCAGGTGTTCCTGAAGGGCGTCGCGGCGGCCTCCGTCAATCCGGAGGGTGTACTGGTGGAAAACGTGGGTGCTGTTTTTCTGGCGGGCTGGAGTTAGTAGTCCGTCGAGGCCTTGCAGGTTAGCGTCGTAGTAATCTGCGGCCATTCTGCGGCGGTCACAGTAACCTTCCAAGCGGGGTAGTTTACAGTTGAGCACTGCTGCCTGGATAGAGTCGAGTCGGGAGTTACAACCAACAACGTCGTGGTAGTAGCGGCGGTTCTGGCCGTGGTTGGCTACCTTACGGATCTCCTCGGCTAGTTTTTCCTTATTGGTGTTTATAGCGCCACCGTCTCCGTAGGCACCGAGGTTTTTACTTGGGTAAAAGCTGGTACAGCCGATATCGCCGATAGCACCGGTGCGGACGGATTGTCCGTCGGAAAAGGTATACGTAGCCCCGATGGACTGCGCGTTATCTTCTACAATGTGGAGGCTGTGCTTGTTGGCCAGCGCGATGATGGGCTCCATGTCGCAGCTCTGCCCGAACATATGAACGGGGATGATGGCTTTAGTCTTTGGCGTAATGACCGCCTCGATGTCTTCTGCCCGAATATTGAAGGTGCGTGGGTCTACGTCCACCATAACCGGACTTAGGCGCAATAGCGCGATGATCTCGGCCGAAGCCACGTAGGTAAAGGCGGGGACTATGACCTCGTCTCCCGGCTTAAGGCCGAGGGCCATAAGTGCGATCTGAAGGGCATCCGTACCGTTGGCGCAGGGAATTACGTACTGTGCGCCCAGAAATTCTTCCAAACCGGCTTGAAATTGCTTCACCGTCGGACCGTTGATGAATGCGCCGCTACGGACCACGTCGAGAATGGCTTGGTCAACCTCATCCTGCATGGCTAGATACTGGGCTTTGAGGTCAACCATCTGAATGTTGGTTACGGGGGGGAGCTGTGCGCTGCCATCTTTTGCGGTGGGGGTGGCCATAGGGTTGGTTATTTTGAGGCGCAAAGGTAGTATTTCAAGTTTCAAGAAAAATCTTCGCCGGGTAAAATTATGGATACCACAACTTAGTTTTCTCTACACTGTAGTTGATCTTAGTCGGCATCGTTTATCCCGTAGGGTTTCTACAACAGTAATCCGTGACGGAACGAAGCGTAGTGCCGGGGCTTGATGTAATAAGAATTAGCGCGCGGCGCGAAGCGACGCCGTATTAATACCGAATAATAACCTTCATTAACCTTAACCGACATACTGGGGACGGGAAAGCGGTGGTTATCTGTACACCATTCCATCCGTCGACAAAGCCCCCGGCTTCGTAGAACGTACTTTGTGGACTGCGGCAGCTTGCCGTTATTTGTTGCACAATCAAAATTATCCCTATCATGGCCAAGACACGTATGACTCCCTTTAGCCGGTTTTTTCTTTTTATGATTCTCTTTGTTCCCACCGTTTTCGTTGGCGCTAGTTACTACAACGGTGAAGACCCCATTGCGACCGTTAAAGAATTTATAGGCATGGACGACAGTCCGCGTACGGAGCAAACCGCAAACACTACCGTTACCAAGACTTCCTCCAGTAACGACCGCGCTACTTTCGAAAACGTTCAGGATATGCGCGATGAAATCACCCAGCTGAAAGTAGACCTCGCCGTTACGCAGGAAAAACTGGCCCGTTGTAAGGCGGATAGCGTTGAATAGAATGCAACGTGTAAAAGTTTAACTTCTGACCCATAACCAACCAGCGCTATTCGATGCACCGCCTCAAACTATCTATTCACGAGTTTTTCTATACCCTCTTGGCGTTTCCCCGGGCTTGGCGCTTTATGCGTAACCACCGGCTTTGGGAGGGATTACGGCAGTATGGCTGGGTAGCGCGTACATTAGTCGTGATCGGCGTGCTGGGTGCCGCTTACGTCATCTTTGAAGCGGTTGATTGGTACGGTAGCCATGCCGATGCCCCACTTTCCGCCATGATGAGCAGCGAGAGCTTGCTGGTGCAGTGGTTTACGGAATTGACTGAATCCTTGTCTGAGGGTTTGCTCAATTGGGTTACCCTCGTTTTACTGGAGGTAGTGATCTATCACTTTATGCGGAGAACACTGCAGATTATCCTTAAGAAGGATGTTGAGAACGCTCATACCTTCAAGCCCTTTTTGAACGCACAGATTCGAATGATCATCGTGTCTATAATAGCGCTTACAGTCGAAGCTGTAATCCTTAACGTTACGGAAGCGATTCACGGGGGTTGGCTGTTCTGGATCTTTTCCCTTTTTATCCGCTCCACCATGCTCGGCTATGTGATCGCCGATAATTATAACGAGCAATTTGATCTTTCCATTGATCAGAGCCGGAGGAATCTTTACCGGGGTCACATAGGTATTTGTTTCGGCCTCGGCCTACCACTATTGCTTATGCTCAAGATACCACTCTTCGGGACTCTTCTGGGTCCATTGGTAACATCGGTCACCGCCGCCATTGTACTTCGCGAAAAAAGCGACCTGCACATTATCGGCTACCAGATGAACGAAGAGGAACGGGCTACTGCCGAAAAGAAAGCAGCTAAGAAGGTCAGGAAGCGAAAACGCAGGGTGACTTAAGCGCACTGGATGGACAAGTTCTTCCTAGAAGTAAGAAAAAAACAAGAAACTTTCCTCAAAGGCTATGAGATTTACAGAACACCACATATCTTTGCGTCCGCTTAAAGGAGTAACCTACGACGGAAACTACTTTAAGCTGCTCCAAGCGGGGGATTAGCTCAGTTGGCTAGAGCGCTTGCATGGCATGCAAGAGGTCATCGGTTCGACTCCGATATTCTCCACTGTATTAAGCCCGTCCGATTCATTTCGGGCGGGCTTTTTTATGGCTTGGACGATCATCAGCCTATCATGTATTTCGGCGCAGTGGAGAAGTGTTGTGCCCGTCAGTATGATCCTTCTAGCGAAAGTGTACAACTGGCAATAGCCCGTCAGCAAAGCTAACGGGCTATTGAACTTTCCAGAAAAGGAAAGGGTACTACTTAAGCATCATCCTCGTCGCCAGCTTCCTCTTCACTGGAGACCTCAGGGGCTTTAACGAGCATATTGCCGTTGTAAAACATGTTGCCTTCAGAATCAAAGTAGGCGCGGTGTGGCTGGTGCGTTTCGCCGGTGGTCTGGCAAACGGTTAGGCTAGGTATAGAAGCCTTGTAGTGGGTACGACGCTTGCGCTTGCGCTGCTTTGAAATCCGGCTCTTAGGATGTGCCATGGTAATTGTAAATTTTAAGCTTTGGTTGGTATCGGTAGGACTGATGTAATCAGCCGGTGATAATTTATTTGAGGTCTTTGAGTGCGTCCCAGGGGCTGGGCTTGTCGTCATCGTCTTCGCTTTTGGGAGCGATTTCAGGGACGGTGTCTACGGAGTCGTCAATGCGGTCCAGCATTTCCTCGTCGCAGGGGTAGGGTGGTTCGTCTTCTCTACAGTTGAAGGTACGAATCATCGGCAGAGCCAGTATCACCATTTCGTAAGCGTAAGGTGCTACGTTGAAGAGGCTGGTATCCGGATGAAGGTAAAGGAGTTCGCCTTCTTCTTCCAGACTTTCTGCTTCGGTATTGAACTTGACGATTAGCTGGGTTTGGCCGTTAACCGGAAAATCAACATTCGCTAGACAGCGGTCGCAATCGGTGCGTACGCTGCCTGAAAAGTCGAAATCCATGATCAGTTGCCGTAGCTGGCGATCCAACGTTAATTCCAGTGCTACGTCGGCGTATTGTACCGGCGCATCGGGGAAGGTGGCGATGAAGGCTCCGTCGATCACAAGATTATACCGGTAAACCCCCTGACTAAGCCCGCTTAAGGGTAAGATGAATGGTGATTGAGCTGACATAACCTTATGTTTTATCCTAGTTTTAGCGCCCGTTGGCACGCAGGGACGTTTCAAAGTGGGCGCAAAGATAAGGCTTTACCGGGATACGACAAGGCTTGTTTGTTAAAATGTTTGAGGTGTTTTTTCGGCGCTAGCGCGGGTGCAATGAACGGACGAAAAGAGTAGGGCAGGGAAGGGTTTGGATTAGACCTATACATTAGGGTCTTTGAGGAACAATGTCTCTTAGTACGAGCACTGTCTCGGTCGAGGTCTTCTAGGCCAAGTTTGTGCCGTTGCGAAGCAACAAAATGCAGGTGGGTAAAAAATAGTGTCCGCGAAAAAATAAAGGTGTATTTTGCGTTCTTAAGGAGCAAATTCTCCATCTTTCCCACAAGAGACCTCCGTGCTGTAATCATCTGACGGAATCGTCGCTCCGCGACGTAAGAACTTGGCCCAGAGGGTCTCGACTAGAACAAAAAACCTCCCCTTGCACCCGCGTCCGCGCCCAAACCTTCCTTAGACACCATCTAAATAAGGACCGCAATGGCCAACAAGCTTGCTAAAGAAATGTCATGAAAGTATCTTTGTGCCTCTAGAGAAGGGGTGATTTTCCTCCTTTTCCGCGCAACTTACTAAATGTCAATTCCTAATGACATATCATTTGAAGTTTATACAATCTCTCCTCATCGTCTGTTGCCTCTTTTTGGGGGGTGTCTCTCTGTTTGCACAGGGTGAACAGGCTGACGGGGTTACCGCTGAGTCAACCGTCCAAGATGATCCTGCTCCGTCCGCTGTCGCTCCTGGCGCTGGTGATTATAAAATGGGTAAGACTCTTTGGAATTCTAACGGTTGCCAATCTTGCCATGCAAAGAGCATGAAAGACAACGCTACTGGTCCCGCTCTTGGTGGTGTCCAGGAACGTTGGGCTTCTGAACCACGTGAGCACCTCTACCGTTGGATTCAAAACTCTCAGGGTCTTATTTCCTCCGGAGATAGCAAGCGGGCTGTTTCCGTTTGGACTGAGTGGAACAAATCGGTTATGAGCTCCTTTACCAACCTCTCTAATGGAGATGTTGAACACCTGCTCACCTTCATTAAGGCTGAATACACAGGGGTAGGCAAACCGGTTGTAGTTGGCGGCCCCGTTGTCGCAGCAGTTGCCGAAAAAACTGACAACACTTGGCTTTTCATAATTCTTGGTGTTGCCTTGCTATTGCTCTCTTTGATCCTCGCACGGATCACGAGCAACATGAAGTACATGGTTGGCAGTAAGGAAGGAGCACCTACTACACGCCGTACTTTAGTGGAGGTACTGACGAGCAAGGGCATAATCGCTTTTGTCCTTTTCGCTCTGGTGGTGCTTGGTGGCTACACTACTGTGAATCATGCTATCGAGCTTGGCCGACAGCAAGATTATCAGCCTGAACAGCCGATTAAGTTCAGCCACGTTACCCACGCTGGCCTCAATAAGATCGAATGCCAGTATTGCCACGATGGTGCCCGTCGTTCTAAGCACTCCGTCATCCCTGCCGTGAACACCTGTATGAACTGCCACCGTGCAATTAAGAAGGGTAGCAACTACGGTACCGCCGAGATTACTAAGATTTACGCTGCCATTGGTTACGACCCAATTGAAGATTCATACATTAAGGGCTACGAAAACTACACCAACGAAGAGGTGAAGGACGTCTATAAAAAATGGATAGCCCAGGAGTACATCAAGGACGAACGCGATCTTGACGATATGGAGGATGTAATCGATGAGCAACTCGACGCTATCGAAGAAGCCCTGACCAACGAGATGACTGGCGACGAAAAAATCGCCGGCCCCGTAGAATGGGTACGTATCCACAACTTACCCGACCACGCTTACTTCAACCACGCCCAGCACGTTACCGTTGGTAACCTGAAGTGTCAGAATTGTCACGGACCCGTTGAGGAGATGGAACTGGTATATCAATACAGCCCCCTCAGTATGGGCTGGTGTATCAATTGCCACCGCCAGACCAAGGTCGAATTCGCCGAAAATGATTATTACAAGGCTTACGAGCGCTACCACGATGAGATTAAGAACGGCGAGCGCGAAGGCGTCACCGTTGAAGATGTCGGTGGCCTCAACTGCCAGCGCTGCCACTACTAGTTAGTCTTTTAGTCCTTTAGCTCTAAGGCACCGCGCCGCGAGCTACTCCATCAAGAATATAACTTTCCCAGGGAATGAGCAAGAATAACAAAAAAGTCTGGTTAGGTACCGATCAACTCGAGTCTAGCCCGGAGTACATCAAAGCAACAGACAACGAAATCGGCGCGCCCGAGGCCGAAGAAAGCCCACGTCTTGAATCAAGCCGTCGCGACTTCCTCAAGTACCTTGGATTTGGCATGACTGCCGCCACCATCGCCTCCTGTGACATACCAGTGCGTAAGGCCATCCCTTACGTTACTAAGCCGGACAGTATTGTTCCCGGTGTTGCGGCCTACTACGCTTCTACTTTTGTTCAGGGTGGCGACTACGTCCCCGTACTCGTTAAGACCCGGGAGGGCCGCCCCATCAAGATTGAGGGCAATAGCATGAGCCCGATCACCGGTGGCGGTACCAGTGCTCGTGTTCAGGCCTCTGTACTCGGTCTGTATGATACCAGCCGTTTCGATGGTCCTTACCGCGTTATTGAGGGCAAAGCCGTTTCTAAAAGGAACCACGTTGATAATGATGGCTGGGACGTAATTGACGCAGAGATCGCCGGCAAGATGCCCGCCAGTTCACGCGTCAGCATCGTTTCTCACACGGTGATGAGCCCATCGCTTCTCGCCGCTGTCGAAGAATTCAAAGGTCGGTTTGCTAATACGACGCTTGTTCAGTATGATCCTGTCTCCAGCGCCGCTCTTCTCGACGCCAACGAAGCAGACTTTGGCAAGCGCGCCATACCAAGCTACCACTTTGATAAGGCCGAAATTATCGTAGCCATCGGTTGTGACTTCCTTGGTACCTGGGTCAGCCCGGTACAGTTTGCCCGTGATTACGTCAAGATGCGTAAAACGAGTGCTAAGAAAATGAGCCGCCATGTGCAGATTGAATCCGCGATGAGCCTTACCGGTTCTAATGCGGATAACCGCATTCTGGTGAAGCCTTCCGAGCAGGGCCAGGCTATTGCGGCCCTCTACGGCGCGATCGTTGGTGGTGGAAACGCCACCCTGCCGGCTGAAACCAAAGCAAAAATTGAAGCAGTCGCTACGGCACTGAAGAGCAATCGTGGCCGCGGACTTGTCGTCAGCGGTAGCAATAATCTCGTCGAGCAGCAGATGGTTAACGCCATCAACAACGCCATCGGCGCTTACGGAAGCACTATCGCTACTGACCGGTGGAGTATGCAGCGTAAAGGTTCTGATAAGGCCATCGCTAAATTTGCTAACGACCTTACGGCTGGTAGCGTAGACGCGGTAATCGTGCTTGACGGATCTAACCCATGCTGGGATAACCCCTGGGCAGGGCAGATTGCTGAAAGCATGAGCAAAGCCAAGGTGTCCATCTCCATGGGCGGTGCGCCAAACGAAACCTCGCTGCTGTGCGCTTACGTGGCGCCGAACCATCACTACCTCGAAAGCTGGGGTGATGTGGAAGCAATTGAAGGCGAGTTGAGCCTTATGCAGCCTACAATCACTCCGATCTTCGCTAGTGTCGGTCGCCATGGTACGCGCCAAGAAGGTCAGAGCCTTCTTACTTGGGGTCAATCAGCTAAACTCAAGGCAGACGCTGAACAGCCATACATGCAGTTCGTGTCTGATACCTGGGAAGCAACTGCTTTTGGCGCTCAGTCTGGTTTCACTTCTTTCCGTTCTTTCTGGGACAGCTCATTGCAGGACGGTGTAGTAACCCTCCCTGCCAATGCTGCGGTTGTTTACAGTGGTTCGGTTTCTGGTCAGGTAGGCACTTCGGGCTCCGGCCAGGAAATAAGCTTCTTTGAGACCGTTAACATTGGTAACGGCGTCTACGCCAGTAATCCATGGCTGCAGGAAGTACCCGACCCCGTTACACGGACAGTCTGGGGTAACTACCTCACTGTTCCCGTAAAGTGGGAAGGCGGCAACAGCTACACCGCTTACCAAGATCTCAACAACGAAGAATATAAAGGTAAAGCCGACATCGTAACCGTTACGGTGAATGGCTTACCTCTGAACGTTACGGCAGTACGCCAGTTCGGTCAGTTGCCCGAGACTTTCGGTCTTGCTCTTGGCTACGGCCGTACGGTGACCGGTGTTTCCGGTCGTGCTATCGGTCACGATGTTGGTGTCAACGTTTACCCATGGCTGCCGATCAAAGACGGATACGTGCAGTACTTCGCTGATCAGGCTGCCGTTTCCGGTGCTACTGATGAAGAGAAGGAATTCGCTTGTGTTCAGTACCACCATACGATGGGCCTGACGACGAAGGACGAATCTGGCAAGATGGCCTGGTACGACCGCCGTTCCGGAGAAATCTCCTACGAAGAACCTACGGAAGAAGACAAGCAGTACGTCAAGCCTTATAACGTCGATGAAAAGACGATAATGGAGATTGGCTCAGGTATGCAGGGTGGTCTTGTTGATCGCTCTATCATTTACCAGGGCACTTTTGCCGAGCTCGGTGATCTCAAAGAGCACATCTCCGAGAAGCGCAGTTCTGCTCAGCACCTCAACGACCAAACGCTCTACCCTTACGATGAGTACGTAGAGGATGTCTACAGCCAGGGTCACTGGTGGGCGATGCACGTAGACCTTACCGCCTGTATTGGTTGTGCGGCCTGTGAAGTTGCTTGTGTAGCTGAAAACAATGTCCCGATCGTAGGTAAGTACGAGGTATTTCGCCACCACGAAATGAAGTGGCTTCGTATTGACCGTTACTTCTACGGTGATATTGAGAACCCGCGCGCTGTTTATCAGCCGATGATGTGCCAGCACTGCGACAACGCTCCTTGTGAGAACGTTTGTCCGGTAAACGCCAGCCAGCATAGTGATGAAGGCCTCAACCAGATGGTATATAACCGCTGTATCGGTACTCGTTACTGCGCTAACAACTGTCCGTACAAAGTGCGTCGTTTCAACTGGCTCGACTACACCACTGGTGACATGTTCTCTTCCAACGAACCAAGCGTTCAGGATGAGGAAATGGCCTTTGGTGCTGATAACCTGACGCGGATGGTACTGAACCCCGACGTGACCGTCCGCAGCCGCGGCGTAATCGAGAAGTGTTCTTTCTGTACTCAGCGCCTTCAGGAAGGTAAGCTTGCTGCGAAAATAGAGAAGCGTGCGCTGCGCGACTCCGACGTCCGTACTGCCTGCCAAACTGCCTGTCCAACCGGAGCCATCACTTTCGGTGACCGTAACAACAAGCAGGGTGACGTCTCCGGAAAGTTGACCAACCCGTTGAACTACCTCACGCTGGAGGAGGTGAACACCCAACCTGGTGTTTTCTATGCTGCCCGCGTACACAACCCGCTTGAAGAGCTTGAAGCTTAAGTAAGTAGCAAGTTTTGCCAACGAATTAATTAAAGAATACCGCTTAGGCGTAAACAATAAATGGTAATCGAAATAGGGTAGATGATTGGCGTGAAAAGCGCGCACCAAATATCCCATATCGCATATCGCATACCAATTTAACTATGAGTGGACATGTAGCCCCCGTTCGTAAGCCGTTGATCACGGGTAGTAAAACCTACCACCAGATCACGGAAGACATTTGCCGCCCGACGGAAACGGCACCCTCGCTTAGCTGGGTCATCACCTTCATGCTGTCGGTGATGTGTCTCGGAGTATTTGCCTTCTGTGTTGCCTGGACGGTCTGGATCGGTATTGGTTCTTGGAACCTTAACCGAACGGTCAACTGGGGCTGGGACATCACCAACTTTGTTTGGTGGGTAGGTATCGGTCACGCCGGTACGCTGATTTCGGCCATCCTTTTGCTTTTTCGGCAGAAATGGCGAACGGGTGTAAACCGCGCGGCTGAGGCCATGACGATTTTCGCTGTAGTCTGTGCGGGCCAGTTTCCGCTGATTCACATGGGCCGGATCTGGTTGGCGATCTTTATTTTCCCTTACCCCAATACACGGGGCCCGCTGTGGGTTAACTTTAACTCGCCGCTCCTTTGGGATGTATTTGCAATCTCTACTTACTTCACCGTATCGCTGTTGTTCTGGTACGCTGGCCTGGTTCCTGACTTTGCCACCGTTCGTGACCGGGCAAAAGGTGTGCGTAAGAAAATTTATAGCTTCGTTGCTTTTGGTTGGAACGGTTCCGCTAAGCACTGGCAGCGGTGGGAGAGTCTCTCTCTTATTCTTGCGGGTTTAGCAACACCATTGGTACTTTCGGTACACACAATTGTATCCTTTGACTTTGCAACTTCCGTAATCCCTGGCTGGCACACGACGATCTTCCCTCCCTACTTCGTGGCGGGTGCGATCTTCTCAGGCTTCGCGATGGTACTTACCCTGATGCTTATTGCCCGTAAGGTGTTGCACTTGGAAGACTACATTACAGTGGAGCACGTAGAATCGATGAATAAGGTAATTCTCCTCACTGGCTCCATCGTTGGTGTGGCTTACTTAACGGAGCTCTTTATTGCCTGGTACTCCGGTTATATCTACGAACAGTTTGCCTTCCTCAACCGTGTTCTTGGCCCTTACTACTGGTCCTACATTGGTATGATGTTGTGTAACGTACTCTCGCCTCAGATTTTTTGGAGCAAGAAAATTCGCCGGAGCTTGTTCTGGACTTTCTTCATGTCGATCTTCATTAACATTGGTATGTGGTTCGAGCGCTTCGTAATTATTGCTACCACTTTGGCGCGTGATTACCTTCCTTCTAGCTGGTCCTACTACGTTCCCAGCTGGGTGGAGATTGGAATCTTCGTCGGATCGATCGGCTTGTTCTTTACTTTATTCCTAATCTTCACGCGCATCGCTCCTGTAGTTGCAATTGCGGAGATTAAGTCTATCTTGAAAACGGCTGGTGATCAGTACATCGGTGATAAGGCGCACAGCCACCAAGACGGTCGTAGTGAGCCCATAACGGAAGGTGTAAACGATGACAAAGAAGAAAACAAGTAAGAGGTGTAAAACCACTCGGTTCGTAAAACAGGGTTCGCCCTGTTTCAACAATAAGAAAAAGCGGGTACTGCCCGTCACTAATTAATAATCATGGCAGAATTAATGTCAACAGAGCGCAACATCCTTTTTGGACTCTACGACGACGAAGTGAAACTGCTCGATGCGGTAAAGGTGGCCAACGCTGATTACCTCGACATCGACGATGTGTACACGCCCTTTCCCGTGCACGGACTTGATCCGCTGCTCGGCCTGGAAGAAAGCCGTTTGCACATTGCTGGCTTCATCTTCGGCACCATCGGTTGTCTGTTTGGGTTTGGGTTCATGACGTGGGTTTTTACGCGTGACTGGCCAATTATCTTTGGCGGTAAGCCGTACTGGTCTGTTCCCGCCTTCATCCCGATTACCTTCGAGCTGACGGTACTCTTTGCCGCAGTTGGTATGGTACTGGTGTTCTACATCATCTGTGGCCTCGGTCCGGGCGCGGAACCCCGCCGTCTACATGACCGAATCACGGACGATAAATTCTGCATCGCATTTGATGCTACCGATCTTGGTAGCGATGCCGTTGAGAAGCTTAAAGGTTACTTCACTAAAACTGGAGCTGAGAGCATTCACAGCAAAGTCGTTCCGGTTTAAGGGACATTTTTTGGCGCGAGCGCAGGTGCAAAATAAGGGATAGGGGAATCGTTCGAATCTCCGTTCTTTAACCGTTTATTGCATCCCGCGACCGCGCCCACGAAACTTAAATAAACACGGAGAAGTATTTTCTCCATCGAAGTATATAGCATGAAAGATTTGCGCGTACTGGTATTGTCCCTCACGCTAGCCGTCGTCCTGACCGCTTGTTCTTACCCGGATGAAAATTTCACCGGTAGTGAGTACATGCCGGATATGGCTCACTCGCTGGCCATGGAGTCGAATACCTACAACTACTACTATTATAATACCTGGGATAAGGAGTCTACGGTGGAGCTGGCTAAGTTGGTGTATCCGCGTACGGTTCCTGCTGGAACTGTACCCCGCGGCTACGCCGGTGGCTACCTAGCTGGTAAGCAAGTTCCGCAGAGCCTCGACGACGCTGAAATGATGCGCGGAAGCATGGTGGATGCCAATCATATGAACGCCATTAGCGTTCCTACTAACGGTCACGTGCCTTACTACTACGCAGACACGCCTGAAGGACGCCTGCAGGCAATTGCCGAGTTGGTGGACAATCCCTTCCCGATCACGGAAGACGGTTTGGCACGCGGTAAAAACCTTTACAACATCTTCTGTGGCATCTGTCACGGCGAGAAGGGCAATGGCCTTGGTTACATCTACGATGAAGAGAAGAACCCCAACGCAAAGTACCCACTTGCACCGGCCAACTTCATTAAAGGTGACCTGCTGAAGGCCTCTAACGGCCGTTACTACAACGCGATCTACTATGGCTATAACGCGATGGGTGCATACAAGGACAAGATCAGCTACGAAGAACGCTGGCAGGTGATCCATTATATCCGAGAGTTGCAATCCACGGAAAGTGGTTCTGAGTACTCGCCAATGGCTAATACCCTGAACACTTCCTTTGGTACTCCGGGTAAGGAGTTTAATGCGATGGTTGGTAGTGCCGCCCATGGTGATGAGCACCATATGGAAGCTGGAGATCATAGCGCAGGCGAGCACAATGATGCTGTTCAAAGCAAAAAGTAAGAACCAGACCTTTCAACTAAGAAACTTAGGTCTTCGGGCCCGAAACAATAATAACAGATGGAGAACTTTGTATTCTCGTCCAGAGCGAAAACAGTCACCGGTGGTACAGCAGTCTTCGGACTGCTGCTGCTGATCGCCAGCTACTTTGTAGATGGAGGTGAAGGACATCACATGCGCTTCTGGACCAACCTCCTGCACAACTCCGTATTCTTCATCGGTATTTCCTTTATGGCGTGCTTTGCCTACGCGGCCTTTACGACGGCTTACGCCGGCTGGTTCGTCCAGTTCAAGCGCGTTTGGGAAAGTTTTGGCATGTTCCTTCTTCCCGGCCTGTTCCTTATGGGGATAATTATTGTGGGCCTTTGGACCGGAGCACACCACATGTACCACTGGAATGATGCGGACGCGGTTGCTACCGACGCTATTCTTCAGCATAAATCGGCTTTCCTTAATCCTACTTGGTACACCGGAGCCACCATTGGCTTCATGGGCCTTTGGTACTTCTTTATCAGCCGCATCCGCTCCATTAGCATCGATGAAGACAAGAACGGTACAACGGCTTATACCCACCACGCTCGGATCAAGAAGTACGCTGCTCCTTTCCTGATCATCCTGGGTTTCACGACCGCTGCCTGTATCTGGCAGTGGGTTATGTCGCTTGATGCACACTGGTACTCAACGATGTTTGCTTGGTACGCTTCGGCTTCGAGCTTTGTAGCGATGACGGCGCTGACCATCATGATTCTGATCTACTTAAAGAGCCGCGGCTACTTTCCTGGTATCAACGAGGAGCATTTCCACGATCTTGGTAAGTACCTTTTCGCCATTTCTATTTTCTGGACCTACGTATGGTTCAGCCAGTTCATGTTGATCTGGTACGGAAACATTGGTGAGGAAACGATCTACTTCCGAACACGAATGGATAATTATCCGGTACTCTTCTGGGGTAACATATTGTTGAACTTCATCGCACCTTTCTTCATCTTGATGCGTAACGACACCAAACGAAAGTTTGGTACCCTGTTCTTCGCTTCTGCAATTGTGTTTTTCGGCCACTGGTTTGATTTCTTCAACATGATCAAGCCCGCTGCCCGGGAAACGCTTACACACATGAGCCATGAAGGCGGTGACGATCACGCTGAGGGCGAATATGCTACCATGGGTGCTGCCGGTTACGACGGCGACCACGCTGAAGGCGAACATGCTATCATGGATGCCGCCGGCCACGACGGTGACCACGCTGAAGGCGAACATGCTGCCATGGATGCCGCCGGCCACGACGGTGACCACGCTGAAGGCGAACATGCTACTATGGATGCCGCTGGTCACGACGACGACCACGCTGCCGCCGGTCACGATAATCACGCTGCTGCCGCATACGATGAGGGGCTAGCAAGCTCTCGCGTATTTCTGCCTTACAAAGCAGGTTATACGGTACCCGGCTTGCTTGAAATCGGTATCTTCCTAGGCTTCCTGGGCGGCTTCCTGTTTTTTGTTTTCAGCTCGCTGGCTAAGGCACCGCTGGAACCGAAAAAAGATCCTTACTTCGAGGAGAGTTTGCACCATCATACCTAGCGGATTGGCTTCGTTATTTAGATCGAATCTAAAGAAGTTGTTGCCACTTAACACTCTTGGTGTTCTCTCGTTAGGTCTGTGTAAGTCTTGAAAACCAAGCTTGCGGATTTTAAAAATAAGCTAACTTAAAGCTGATGTCTACATTAATAGTATTTGCCTGTATTGCGCTATTGCTCCTGATTATTGTTCAGATCGCCCGTGTGCGCGATCTGGCCAAGCAGTTGCGTGGTGCGGAAGAAGTGGATGCACGGAGCACGAAAATGACTGGTTATTATCTGGTTTTTTTCATGGTTGCCTTTCTGGTACTTACCACTAGTTCCATGTATTACTACAAAAATTACATGTTAGGATATGGACCGCACGAGTCGTCCTCCGAGCACGGTAGTTTGATTGATAGTATGATGAACTTAACCTTCGTGATAACCTTCATGGTGTTTGTTTTTACTCATATTCTGCTTTTCTGGTATGCTTATAAGTTCCGCAAGCAAGCGGGCAAGAAAGCTCAGTTTATCTCACATAACAACACCTTGGAGATTGTTTGGACAGGTGTCCCCGCCATCGTAATGACCTTTCTGGTCATAGGAGGTCTAGACGCTTGGAACGAAATCATGGGTGACGTTGGAGCTGACGACACCTACATGGAGATCGAAGCACAGGGTTACCAGTTTGCATGGCAGATCCGGTATCCCGGAGACGATGGGTTACTTGGACGTACAGACTTTCGGTTGACCGAAGGAACAAACCGCTTTGGTCAGGACTGGACTGACTTAAAGAATGCTGACGATATTCACCTTGGAGAGATTGTCCTTCCTGTAAACAAGAAAGTCCGTGTCCGGATTACGGCGAAAGATGTACTTCATGATTTCTACCTACCGCAATTTCGGGTTAAGATGGACGCGGTTCCGGGTCTACCAACCTATTTTGTCTTTACACCAACCAAAACCACCAAGGAGTGGCGTAAGGGCCTGAGTGAATTTGAAGAGTACCAAATCCCATCACCAACGGATCCTGAGAAGATGTACTGGGAGACCGCAAACTACGAACTGGCTTGTGCCGAGCTTTGTGGTATAGGTCACTGGTCCATGAAAAAGAAGGTTACCATTCTGGAAGAGGATGAGTACGAAGAATGGCTTGCCGATCAGAAGTCCTACTACCTTTCCAACATCCGTGGTACGGAAGGCGATCCCAATACTAATATGCTGTTGCCAGCTGAGATTACTCAGCGTCGTCAGGAGTTTAACCAGGAAGCGGACACAGCTCTAGAAACATCTGAGGACGACGACAATACGCTTACCTTAGAGTACGTAACTTTCGAAACTGGTAGCGAGCAACTGACCGAGTTTAGCTCCTACCAGCTAGACGATGCGATCAACTTCCTAAAGGAAAACGCCGACGTAAGCGTAATGCTGAAAGGGCACACCGATAATACCGGAGATGCAACAGTTAGTTACACTTTATCTGATCGTCGCGCAACCGAAGTACGTATGTATCTCTTACAAGGAGGTATTGACGCACAACGTATGAGCAGTGCGGGCTACGGTTTGGCTAATCCTGTTGCCGATAACGCAACGGAGGACGGCCGTCAGGCCAACCGCCGAACTGAATTGTACGTGACTCGGGGAGCGTTACCCGCCTCCACCCCATCCAAGTAAACTATCACAGAGAGAACCTTTATAAAAGCTGATCATTATGGCTACAGCAATTTTTGCCCCGACTACCCGTGAGGAAGGTCTAATCCAGGAACTGGGTTACGAAGACTACTTTCACGACCATCATCATGGGGACAAGTACCAGTCGAACTTCGTGTCGCACTACATTTTTTCTCAGGATCATAAAATGATCGCTAAACAGTTTCTGATTACAGGAATGATGTGGGCGATCATTGGTGGCCTGATGTCACTCGTTTTTCGGATGCAACTCGGTTTTCCCGAAGAGAGCCTTGCATGGATAAAGCCCGTACTCGGTAAGTGGATTACTGTAAGTGCTGACGGAATTGGCAAACTTCAAGCAGATTTCTACTATGCCTTAGTTACGATGCACGGCACCATTCTGGTGTTCTTCGTACTTACGGCTGGTCTTTCTGGAACGTTCTCTAATCTGCTGATTCCATTGATGGTTGGTGCACGGGATATGGCCTCGCCGCTTCTCAACATGCTCAGCTACTGGTTCTTTTTCATCTCTGGTATGGTGATGTTCGCTTCGCTTTTCCTCAGCACGGGTCCTTTCGCCGGTGGTTGGGTGGCTTATCCTCCGCTATCGGCACTGCCGGAAGCTATGGATGGTTCGAAAGCTGGTATGACGTTGTGGACGATCTCGTTGGTTCTGTTTGTCGTTTCTGTATTGCTTGGTGGTATCAACTACATCACAACGGTACTCAACCTACGTACTAAAGGTATGACCATGTGGCGTCTGCCGCTACCGATCTGGGCGTTTTTTGTAACGGCTATTATCGGACTGTTGTCCTTCCCCGTTCTGGTTTCTGCTTTCTTTCTGATGATGCTGGATCGTGGTATTGGTACCAGTTTCTATCTATCAGACATTTATATCGGAGGTCAGGCGCTTGACCACGTTGGTGGTAGCCCGATCCTATACCAGCACCTGTTCTGGTTTCTTGGTCACCCTGAGGTATACATTATTATCCTTCCCGCGATGGGTATTGTGTCAGAGGTGCTTTCTGTGAACGCCCGCAAGCCGATCTTTGGTTATAAGGCCATGGTTTTCTCTATTCTTGCCATTGCGTTCCTGTCCTTTATTGTATGGGCGCACCACATGTTTATGTCAGGTGTGAATCCGTTTATCGCCAACTTCTTCGTAATCTTCACGCTTATTATTGCCGTTCCTTCGGCGGTGAAGGTGTTCAACTGGATTGCGACGCTTTACGGTGGTAGCATCCGTTTCAATCCCGCCAGTCTTTTTGCCATCGGCTTCGTGTCGATGTTCATCTCTGGTGGTCTCACTGGTATCTGGCTGGGTAACTCCACGTTGGATATTCAGCTGCACGATACTTATTTCGTGGTTGCACACTTCCACATCGTAATGGGTGTTGCTGCCTTTTTCGGTATGTATGCCGGTGTTTACCACTGGTTCCCGAAGATGTATGGCCGCTTCATGAACGAAACACTTGGTAAGTTTCACTTCTGGGGTACACTCATTGGTGCTTACTGTGTGTTCTGGCCCATGCACTACATTGGTATGGCTGGTGTCCCACGCCGTTACTTCAGGTTCGATACGTTCGAGACCTTCAACCACTTTGCGGAACTAAACAAGTTCATTACGATTGCCGCCATCATTACTTTTGGTTTTCAGTTGCTTTTCATAATCAATTTCTTTTACAGCATTTGGAAAGGACGTAAGATGGAGACGATGAACCCTTACGATTCCAACACGCTTGAGTGGACTACGCCGATTGAGACTGGTCATGGTAACTGGCCGGGTAAGCTTCCAAGCGTTCAGCGTTGGGCTTATGACTACGGTAAGGATGGTCGTGACTTTATACCGCAGGTAGAACCCGTTTCGGAAGAAGAATCTCCGGCACATTAAAGGTTGATCTCGTTTTGGGAAAACCCCCGGCCTCTTCCCATTGAGGAAGGGTCGGGGGTTTCTCTTTAGCGCATTTACCAATAGTCTAATAATTAATTTAAATAATTAAGTGAAAGAGCACACTACTACAAGTCGGGACACTAATGAAGGTGTTAGCGGAACGCTTACTGACCTAGCAGCCCTGGTTAAGTTTCGGCTTTCAGCAACCGTTGTACTTTCCTCCGTGCTTGCTTATATGGTCGCTCTCGGTGCTGGTAGTTTCAGCTGGTGGGCGGTATTTGTACTCACTGCTGGCGGTTTTTTAACTACTGCTGCCGCGAACGTATTGAATGAGTTGCTCGAGAAGGACTACGATAAGATGATGGCCCGGACGAAAAACCGGCCACTGGCGGAAGGGCGACTTAGCAGCAGCGATGCGCTTCTGATTGCTGGTTTCTCAAGCATCGCCGGCATCACGCTTCTGGCGCTGTTTAATCCCTGGACGGCCTTCCTCGGTATGGTCTCCCTTATCAGCTATGCATTTGTTTACACCCCCTTAAAACGGGTAGGACCGGTAGCCGTGTTAGTCGGTGCTGTCCCTGGTGCACTACCTGCCCTCATCGGCTGCGCTGCCGCGGAGGGAATGATCACTACGCTGGGGCTCACGCTGTTCGCCATTCAGTTTTTTTGGCAACTACCCCACTTCTACGCCATTGGGTACCTCGGTTACGCCGACTACTCCAAGGCTGGCTTCAAACTTGTTCCTGAAAAGAACGGGGATGTTAATACAGATGTACTGGGGCGTGATTCCGTTCTTGCCTCTGCTGCCTTATTCCCGCTTGCGGTTGTTCCATATTTGCTTGGTGCCACCTCTCTTTGGGCAACGGCAGTAGTAATAATATTGAGCGCTGTATTTCTTTGGTTCGCCATAGGGTTTCGCTCAGCTCCTAAGCGTAAGACCGCTTTAAGGATGATGTTCTTTTCTTTCGCTTATCTGCCTCTTGCCTTTACCGCTTTCTGGCTCGGACAGCAGCTCTTATAAATCTGACTGCAATGGATACAACAATAAAAAAAGACATGCAGGCCGTACAGCGGCACAATAATATTCACCCTAAGAAGCTGCTTCTGTGGGTGTCAATCGTTAGTCTGGTGATGATGTTCACGGCACTGACTAGTGCCTATATCGTCCGCAGGGCGGCCGGTAACTGGCTGGAGTTTTCTATTCCCACTATTTTCTACGCAAATACTTTGGTCATTGTTGCCAGTAGCATAACTTTGCACGCTGCTTACGCAGCCTTCAAACGTGAAGCCGCAGTAGCTTATAAAGCTTTACTGAGTATTAGCTTTATACTGGGTATTGCCTTTGTGGTAATACAACTACTAGGGTGGGAAGAGATGACCGCCCAGGGTTTGGACATAAAAATCAACCCATCAACCAGTTTTGTATATGCTCTGAGTGGTCTCCACGCAGTGCACGTACTTGGTGGTCTTGCCGCATTGGCCGTTGCATTGGTGATGGCTTTTGTAACAAAACTGAAACGCACACCAGCTCGTCAGCTCCGCTTGGAACTGACGTTGACTTACTGGCACTTCGTTGACATACTTTGGATCTATCTAATCATTTTCCTGAGCCTGCAACGCTAATTAGATTTAAAGATAACATCCCTCACTCACGGGGATTTTGAACTCAGTATAAATACGCATAATATGGCCGCAGATACGGACATTTTCGTCGAAAATGAAGCGCACGCTGATCCTCACCACTCGGAAGGGGGTTGGGACGGTGGTGATAAGAAACCATTTGCGACTTCTTACGGGAAGTTGATGATGTGGTACTTTCTGCTTTCCGATGCATTCACTTTTGCCGGCTTCCTCATTGCATACGGTACGTTGCGTATCAGTAGCCCAAGCTGGCCGGTACCTGATGCGGTGTTTGCGACTGCTCCCTTTGGCATTCATAACCTCTTCCCCGGTGGTCACGCACCGCTGATATTTGTGACCTTCATGTCGTTCTTACTCATCATCAGCTCCGGCACGATGGTACGGGCGGTACAGGAAGGTGCACGGGAGAACAAGCGTGGGGTAGTATTCTGGATGCTGCTGACCGTTATTGGCGGTGCAGGTTTCCTCGGCTGTCAGGCCTGGGAGTGGAATAACCTGATTAGCGTTGAGCACATGACGATAACTACCAATCCGTTTGGTACTTACGTGGAGAATGGCGTTTACCTCGACCCCGCTACCGGTGAGCCAACCGATGAAAAAATAGAGGCTGGAAAGACTTACTTGATGCACAAAGCGGGTGAGAGCCACGGCGAAGGGCACGAAGGTGAGCACTTCGAATACCCAACTGCAGCTACTGATGCACCTGGCTACATGGTTGATGACCGCGGTTACATCCACCGCAAATTCCTTGTACAGGATGGCTTCGATGAAGGCGCGATTAAGACACAGGCCTTTGGTCCCGTTGCCTTCGGTGCGCTTTTCTTTGGTATTACGGGCTTCCACGGTTTTCACGTCTTAACGGGTGTTGGCTTTCTGCTCATCATCCTGCTTAATGCGGGTAGTGGCGTGTATGCCGGCCGTAAAAACGGTTACGAGATGGTCGAGAAAATTGGCTTGTACTGGCACTTTGTAGACCTTGTCTGGGTGTTCGTCTTTCTGGTATTCTACCTCCTATAAAATCGGCTTCTCAATTCCTCCCCATTGAGGATGGTCTTGTTGAAGACGCTTAGCGTTTTCGGGCGGTACTCCCTCTGAATTTTAAAGAAAACCACTGGCCGGAAAGCTGGTAAAAAACATAATCATGGCTGACCATCTTAGCTACGAAGAATCTAAAACAGCGGTATGGAAAGGCCTCGGTCTGCTGGCAGCTGTTACCGTTATTGAGGTATTCCTTTCTTTGCTTAAGGCGCAGGACTGGGCTAAAGACTTCCAGCCGCTGTTCATTTTTCTCGCGCTGCTCATCATCGTTTTGTCCATTTACAAGGCGTACTTCATTATTTTTGAATTCATGCACATGGCGTATGAGGTCAAAGGCTTGGCCATGACCGTGCTTCTGCCTGTCTTTCTGCTGTTGTGGGGCGTGATTGCTTTCTTCTACGAAGGCAACGCATGGAAAGGCAACCGTGAGAAAATCCAGGACCGTAACCGTATCGAGTCTGTACTGGACGCACCCAACCCAGTTGGAGCAATAATTACCGATGAGGATTACATCATGGGCTAATCGGTCCTTTACAGATTAAGACTTTACGTCGCCATCGGAACATTGCTTCCGGTGGCGACGTTTTTTTTAGCGTTGCGGCTACTTTGTGGTGGCGCGAACGCGGGATGCAAAGGCAGTTAGAGGAGCAAGGTGGTGATGCCGTGAGCGGATATCTCCTGCTTATTAACCCGTTTCGTTGCACCTGCGGTCTCGCCCATAAAGTTTCCTTCGGGGAACCTATATTTGTAAATTGAAAATCGCTACTGTTTTGTTCAATATGGTCCGCTTATTACTCTTGTTGTTTGTCCTCGGTTGCTCCGCTCCTAAGCCAGCGCCTTCGGCAACTTCCGATGTTTCATCCACCGGTACCATCCTCACCATAATCTTCAAAATTGACCCGAAGCTCGATACCCTCACCGTCTTCGACATCATCCGTGGCTCTGGCCGTCTTCGTACGGACTACGGAGCCGCTGCGGAGAACGGTCCGGAAGAATTACTCTTCACTTACCTTGGTGCCAGTGGAAACACCTTACGCCAAACCGCCAAACCTTACCCTAACCCTAACCACTACGAAGGACCGGGAGACAACGGCGAACTCCAAACGGTGGAAATGCCTGCTGAGTCGCGCAGTTTGGTGCTGAAAACCCAAGCCAGTCGTCGCCTGCGCTGGTTGTTAGTCAGCGGAGTATTACCGTCGGGAGTTCGACTTAGCCAGAGAATCGACATACAACAAAGGAAATAATATCAACTACTATGTGTAACTTCT
>Ga0306864_1000358_pt1 | contig 21757 bp, 18 predicted proteins | sample AntRauTorckE5430_FD_190448 | JGI IMG/M metagenome (GOLD analysis project Ga0306864, IMG submission 190448) | Saline lake microbial communities from Rauer Islands, Antarctica - Metagenome Torckler E5 #430 (v2) (version 2) | ecosystem: Environmental > Aquatic > Non-marine Saline and Alkaline >...
GTGAACTCTCGGATATGGTCTTGTCATGCCTCGCGAGCAAAGTGCATATTAAACAAGCATTTGTCTGTTTATTGAGCCTTCCTTGACGACGTTGACGAGCTCGCGCTTCTCTGCATTTACGATAGTGACTCATCAGCTTTCGCGATTGTTGGCACCCATTGATTGAATTAGGACATGCAAATTCTGCCTTGGCTGGACAAGCATTGATATGAAGAAGAATTTGTTTGGCATCATTGCACCCAGGATGATGGCATTGACCAGCATCACATTTACAAACCTGATAAAAATAAAGAACAAGGCAATTTTTGTGAGTTTTGAAATTTTGTCGTACCGGTACATGATTTAGTAAAATGAAGAACGCAAAATCTGTGTTGATAGTGAATATTGAATAAATCTCGTACCTGAGCATGCAGCAGAGTCCACAAGAAAGTAGCGGCACGTTTTGCCTTTGTGACTACTGCAGTAACATTCTCGCCAACAACTAGTTCTTTGACAGTAGTGCTAGATTGTGCACCACTCCCTTCCGCCACAGCAACAGCACTGGCACTTTCTTGGTTTGATACTAAGCGAACGTCATTTTTCAATGTTGTCTTTGCTTCTGTTTCGCTCATACCAGCATTACCACAAGATATTAAAGAGATAAATGAAGAGGTAGTGGGGTGCGGATGTGTAGAGGTGTTGTTAGTGGAGAGGAGCGTGTACAGAAGGTGTGTTTATTTTAATATCTCATGTACGATGTGTTGCAAAAAGGGAGAACTTAAATGTCTTTGGAACTAATTTCAAATTGGTGGCTCACAATGGCGCGTTTCTTATTTGTTAAGATTTCTGTTGTTTCGAGAGCTTTGGTTGGCCTAGAAAAGTGTTGATGGTCTGTCCTAGTCAGGCCATTCCCTAGGTTGATGGATATTTTGAAGAAAGGATTCCGAAAAGAGCCTAAAAGATATGTTAAAAGTTAAAAATTGAAAAAGCGAAAAGAAAGGAAATGGAAAACCAAAAGAGGGGAGATTACAAACTAATAGGTAAGTACAACAGAGTAGGTAGGTCAAAAAGTAGAGTGAAAACAGCGCGCGGGGGCTGGGTGCTGGGAGTTCTTGGATCTTGGATTGGTGGTCTCTCTCAAGAAGCAAGTGAAACCTCAGGAGGCGAGCTGCGAGCTGAAAGGCATGCTGCAAGTAAAGTGCATGTGGACAATAGACCTAAAGCAGGAACGTTCGATTTTACATACGTAAACTCTCTTTATAACATTAATACAAATCTCATAACGGTGAATGCTTCTTTCTTCCCATGTTTAATTTGGTTCACAAAACTACGAAGACCCAAGTGTCCCAAATCCCAATGCTAAACTACCGTTATTTTTTCCAGAATGTGAACAAATCTTCCTTTCAGTAGTATTCGATCTCCTGCAAATCATCTTTGGCTCGTCTTCATGAGGGGAAAGGTTAAAAGTCGATTCAATTATGAATCTTCCACTACCGATACAACAGTAGTAGTAATACCAGAGTACAGTAAATAATACAAATAAATGTTAAATGTTAAAGTCGTACACAGATATTTTAATAGAATTGTTTCACGCGGAGCCCAGTCACTTTTCACGAAGCAATAATGATCACAAATTAACTCAGACAAACAAAGATTCTCTTTTACATTCATTGTAAAAGTAAGAAGAATTCAATCCTCGGCAATACACAGTACATCTCACGCGACTCTCATCCTCCTCTCGACTCTTGAAAAAGTAAGTTCATGCCAATCTTATTTTGATATTTTCACGCTTTTGACATCCGGGTTCCCATCGCAACTTCAAGTTGACATCAAAGTGATTTGGATTCTTTTGGATTAATCCAAAAAATCAGTTGGAAGTGCAGCTGACGTCCCCTTCCCAATGATCTCTCTCAATCAAATAATAAACAGGCGCACGTTTGCTTGACACCATCTCCTTATCAAACCGCATTTACTGACAACACTACTGACACCATATCACAGGGCATTTTTTCAAAAAGAATTGTTTGCCTCACTAATCCAACTCAAGTGCCTTTTAAAACGCAGGAAGAAGAACGGACAAATACGCATATCAGTTACATGCCATTTGAAGAATTGCTCGCTACACCGCCCCTGCCGCCACTACCAAAAATTGATACAAGAACGAATTACCTTTCTCACGATAGCAACGACGAGAACATATTTCATTTCCACCAACCATCTCCATCATTACCAGAACGCAGCTCTAGTACTAATCAAAGACAAATCATGGATGACGCAGAATCAAATTCCCCCGACGGCAAGAAGGGAGGAAAGTCAAGGAGGGAGCTTCCCGCTGGTGCAGTTGCAACCTTGAAAGCGTGGCTTCTGTCTCCAGAACACTTTACGCACCCGTACCCCACTCCTCAAGACCAAATCATGCTAATGCAAAAAACCGGGATTGACAAGAAGCAGCTCAAGAACTGGTTCACAAATGCAAGGAGAAGGATCTGGAAACCAATGTTGAAAAAACAACTAGAACAAGGGAAAATCCAACAAACTGGAAGCGGAGGCGTTGTGGCCATGAACGCACCTGTAATGATGATGAATGCCCAAGCACCTGGAAACGATTACTCCCCCGGTCCTTCTGTAGATCAGAATCATGGTATTCAGCAAAACTATCAGAATGTCTTGCAGCAACCTCAGCCGCAGTACGGCAATACGGGATATGTGCAGCAGCAACAACAACAGCAGCAGCAGCCTCCTCCTCCTGCGCCTAACCAATACGGATCATCCAACTACTATCCCCAGGGGGATCAAAGGCAGTATAATCAGAATGAGTCAATGGTTCCTAGTAATTCTATTGGGTCACTCCCTGGTGCTTCTTCGGGTGGTAATTTAAATAAGACGGACAGTCATGCAGTGCTCATGGAACTTTTTGCACGTGATCAGGATCTGGTTCGTAGGCAAGCATCTAAGGAACGCAGTCCAGCTACCAATGGAGAACAGAATCAGAATGGTGGCAACATGATGCTTGGAAGCCAGCATCCGATGAGTAGCAAGATTGCAGGTGGATCGTCCACTTTGAACAAACTCGGGAATGTTCCATCCATGAATTCCTGGCCTCGGTTTTCAAGTGTTTCTTCATTGAACAATTTAGGGACGATGACTGGGGTCAAAAGTATTACCAATATGAGTGGAGCTGATTTAGTAAGCCAGGGGAGTTTGAACAGAAAGGGGAACTTAGCTCAGGTGAAGAGCATTGAAAATATGGTATGTTGAATCGAATGCAATGCAATGCAATGATGCCAACCAAGGCAGAGCAACTGTTGGCTGACAACATTTACTTTTATGTTTTAATTTCTTAGGGACGCGCCGACTCGTACGCTTTTTTGGAGGTATTTTTTGACAATCCAGGCGGGTCCAATCAATCACAACGTGGCATTAAACGGGAACGCGACGAGGATGATAATGTAGGGCTTTCATTGGATGGAGATGATGGAAATTCTCCAGCGGTAGGACATGGAACTACAATGGAGGATACCATGAATTCTTCTGGTTCTGGGGTCCCTGTCCCAGCGCCTCTTCCAGCCGATGGACAAGATAAGGAAGGGTTGAAACGAGCATATGATGATGCTTTAGCTGCCCGTGGTCTTATTTCTGTAAGTCGTTCCTGTGAAAAGTTGAGCGATCTTGCTCTCCCAGCAAAGATGCAGAAGACGATATCGCAGGAGTACTTGAAAAGTATGACTGGAAATTCTACTACCTTCACCACATTCAGTTTTAATCCCCAGCCAGCGCCTGCTCCTAGGCCTCCTTCTCCGATAGACCCAGTTTCAATCCCCAACCAGCACCCGGCTTTGCAAAATTCTCAGATGGGAAATATGTTGGCTCAGAATGGAAGAAATGAAAATGATTCGGTGGAGGTTCCTGCGACGACAAAATGCGCCATATGCCATCAAACCAATGTTGACACACAGCTTCGAGTAAGTATCAAACTTTTAAAAATTGCGCTGTAGATCTAACCCAACACCAAACAAGTACAACTGCATGTACAACTCTTTCACTTCACTTCATCTCATTCATATTTTTCTGCTCCACTTCATCTCATCAACAATTACAACGATAGCCATGCGGACACTTGTTCCATGGTACTTGCGTCAAGGGGAGTATCCAAAATAGTTTAGGATCACCATGTTGTCCAATTGACGGCGAAATTATGATTAGCTGCATTTTAGCTGTTCCAGAAAATGAGAACGCGTGAATTCTCAATCCTTGTCGAAAATGAAGTCGTCTTAATACAGGGGTAGATGATATGACACTTGAGAGAATGGTCAAGAACTTGTACTTGTCTCCGATCACTAAGCTAAAAGAAATAATTGTAATGGTCGTTTGTTCAATAAATGCATCAAATCTTATAATTTTCCTGGATTCCATTTTAAATCTGCTACTCTAATTTTTCCGAATTCAATTCAAATCCGCAACTCTTTAGCATAAGATCGTAGTCTGTTCCCTTTCGCTTCATGTGTGAAACATTTGATGTATTCTGCTCACAACATGATTCTCTCCGTCGTATAATGATGATGAATCTGTGGACTTGCAAATACCAGCCTTGAGATTGAATACGAACAAATCACGAAAGCAGATGCTCATCTTTTTGAACTAGCACCAGATGTAGCATCAGTTCTGGTCAATATCATTGAGGCTTGTTGTAGAATCGCTACCTAGTCTTGGGATGATAGAAGGCGATGACATGGTGTATTCTTGTCAGAAGAACATTTTCTTCTCAGTTTGAACAGCGCGTTGCATTCTACATCAAATAAATGTATAACTCAAAGATTACATTTCAAAGATAGGATTGGTATAGGATCCAACAAGCGTTTCGTCTCCATGACTAGTACCCAACGATTCATTACCGTTGGCGTTGAAGAGGTCTTAATGTCAACAATTATTTAGGGCTGAGTTGGAAATTAGCTAGATTTTAACTGTTGCTCACTATCTGTGTGGTGACCATTGCTTTCGAGCCCTCGCGTATCAGAAAGCACGCATTCTTTAATTCATTGAAATAGGGGCCATTTTCTACCCTAGTTAATACGTCATCGGCATGCTTGCCGCATAAAATTAATGCTTGTGAAGTCGCATGGATAGCAATAAGTAATGTGGCCTTGGTGCTGAAGGTTTCTTCTTCGGATGTACCAAATTTTCCTTGAACGTGTTCCTGAATCTGTAGATCACGTTGAGCTCTCCCTACGCAGGATAGTAGTTCCGCCATAATTTTCTCCCCGTGTCTTACCATCATCGGATAAGCGCCCATCATGAGGGATGATAAACATGACATTGATGAAATTTGAATTCTACGGCCAGAGGGAGTATTTGAATCCCATCGAATCAAAGGGAGGATGATGGACAGCCCTTGCCTCCCTAGCTCCATTGAGTTTGCATTGGGAAGTTGGGCCAGTTTATGAAGAATCGGTTGGAGTGTTCCGGCCAGCATGACGTATAAGAGCTCGAGACTTTCAGGCTTTCCACCCGGACCACTGTATGAACTCTTCTGGACCCGATTGAGCATGGACGAAGCAGCATTTCTACGGAATGTGTTCGTTTCTTGAAACGGCAACATTTCAAATAATTGACATCTAGCTGTCGATAGTATGTACAGGGTAACAGCACAATCGCACGTTCTACATCCAAGAGATAGGATTTTTTCAGTGTTGTGAAATCTGCTTTGATCCCTAGAATCGATTGTTGTGGAATGGAACGAAGTCGTCGTGCTCTCTTTCAACAGAAGAAGGAGAAGTGATGCACCAAAGGCTTGTAAATGACCATGGCTAGAATCAATAAGCGTAAAGATGACTGGAAGCACTTCTGAAAAAATTGCAGATGACACATCTGGGAACTTGAGTGCTGCAAAGACACGTATTGGAGCGACACTTCTGGATGGTCGCTCAATATGTTCTCCGTGGTCACAATCATCTGCATCTTTGTTCACTTGCACGATACCATTGAATGCCAAGCTCCTAGACGATTTGTTCTTCATTGCAATACTGGATACTGTGCCTCTTTCCTCAGACTGCTGGCAGGCAGAAGGCACGGCCAACCTATCAAAGAAGAACTCTCGAGCCAGCTTGCACACATACTCTCTACCAACATGTTTCATAATAACATCCTCAAAGCACTTCACATCGTTCGCGAAGCTTACATCAACTTCATCCACATTTGCTCCCCCTTCGAGGCATTGTGCTAGCGATACGACATGATGCAAAAGAGAGGATGCGGCCCGTGCTCCGATACCTTTGGTATGATCAAGCCACGGCATGGGAAATATTGCAACGCTCGAATTCTTGAAATCAATAAAGGGCTCATCCATGAATGCATCACGCTCCGAATCCAATCCCACAAATTTCAGTCTTGCATCAAGGCAAATGTGTTGATTGGGTGAAGGGGTTGCCCGGACATCGTGCAGATCCATATTCATGATATGGTTCAAAACTAATTCCTTTCCAAAATTAGTCGGGAGAATTTCCTTCAGATGCAAATTATTGGATGATAAGAGGTCAAGGTTGATATGAGTACCCCGCTCAGAATTCGTGCCTCGCCACACTTCATCTTTGCAAAATGATAATGCAGCCAAGGAAGCCAGAGATGTTAGATACCGGAGATCGCTGTGTTGATCATTGCCAAGTTTGGGGGATGCCAGATGGAGCTGTTGGCGGAAGGTTATGAAATGCTGCAATATTCTCAAGAGGACCGGTAGAATGCAATTGCGCAATCTATCCTTTGCAACTTGGCTGCCTCCATCATTCTTTTCACGGTCCCTTTCCATCTTCGTTTCTACTTCTACCCGAACCTTCTCCACAGATATCAGAGAGAAGATGTCCAACATCATTCTCACCGTCATGGAGTGCACTGCTTGGATTATCTCTTCTGCGTGATCCATCTTGTGTTCTCCTTTTGCTCCTGCATCTATGCCATGAATAAAATGATGCACTAATTGTTCGTATCGTATCAAGATTACATGCGCCGCTGGTTTCAATAAAGTATGTTTCTTGACATTGACAATGTGGAAACATTTTTGTTGTATGAGTTTATACGATTCAACAAGTGTTGCTCCAACATGATGATAATTATCTCGAGTTATGGCTTCCTGTAAATCATGCTGGAGATGAGCTGCGAATGATGATGCTTGGATGGGAGACCCGTGGAGAGGATCAAAGTACGGGACGACGCGATTGGTGGTGAGATGTATGTCTTGGGAATAATGTTCCGCTAGCGATTTAATTATATCCTTCGCTGCTGGCACCTCTGTGAATAATTCTCGTATCATAATTCCAGCAGGTTGAGATCCTTGACACGTTGAAATTACAAGGGTCAACTATTTGTTGTGGTAATGTAGGATGTTGGATGTTAAATAAATGTTGGATGCTGGATCTGTCTAAATAGGTATTTACCTGTATTTACACTACTTCTCTACTTGAACCTCGCAACCACAAAAATCACAACAGAAGATAAAAAATGAGAAGATGGAGAGGCCATAGAAAATGCGCGCCACAACACAAAAGATCCTTCTCATAAATTAAATTCAGCAGGCGTCGTCGTGAAGAAGATATAATCAATCATCAGCAGTCAGCAGTTTATGGTAGTCATGAGTCAGTCAGGAAGCAACCAGGGAGTAACGTGTAAAGAATGATGTATGATGTATGATCTTGTATGATGTATGATGAAAGATATTATCTTGAGCTAGTCAAAAGAGTTTGCAATTACACCCTGGCTAGACTACCAAGTAATAAAGGAAGAACAAATATATCTAATATCTATAATCAAAGATGGTCTCCTTCAGGATCGCTTCCACGTCTCTCCTACTCAAATTGATGAGCCCTGCAAGTGCCTTCTCACCCAACATTGGGATCACCACTACCACGACACGCAGGAGGAGCACGAATATAGTATATCAACATGATGGTATAACTAGCAGACTCAAGAGCTCTCAGGAAGACTTTGTCGAAAAGCAAAAGAAGGTCAGCAGCAGCAATGAAGGTGAAACCGATCCTTCACCCAGCATTCGAAGCTACCTCGATCACCAAAGAGCCGTCTTTGATGATATGTCAGATTACTTTAATACAGAGGAAGCCACACTTCCAGAAATCGAACCTATTCTAGATTATCTAGTGAAGAAGGCTTTGATCCAAAGTTCAAGTAGTATATCATCTGATCTCCAAAATAATACAGAGGAGGAAAGCAAAAAGGTGCTCAAAGTATTGGACGTGGGTTGCGGAACTGGGGCACTTTTTTCATCGTACATCAAGGCAGCTGATGAGCTAGGTATCACATTGGATATCAAGGGGGTGGACCTGAGTCCTAAAATGATTTCCTATGCCCAGGAAAATGCGAAGATGCTCGTGCAGCAGGATGATGACAAGCATGCGATAGATTGCGAGATGGGAGATTTTGTCCAAAAAGTTTTAGGATTGGAAAACTCTCCTGCAACCCTCGTTGGCTTTGATGGTGGGGTTGTGGAGGGTACGGAAGGGTTTCGGGGTAGTTTTGATTTATGTGTCATTAACGCTTGTTTTGGTAACTTTTTTGATTCAGATTCGGTGGTTACTGCTGCATCTACGAGTTTGAAAGAGGGCGGTGTATTTGTGATTGGTCATCCTCTTGGGGCTCAATTTGTGGAAAAGTTACGTAAGGAGAACCCTTCGACAGTGCCAAACGGTTTGCCCAGCAGAGAGGAATTTGATGATGTTGTTCAATTTCAGCAGTTGGAGGTGATGGACTTTGAGGAAGAGATTGATATTGATGGTGATGGAAAGAAGGCAGAAATGTATTATGCATCTGCTGTCAAGAAAACTCATCGAATGCTAAGGGATGTGGTTAGGGTTCGAGGGGTTGTAGATGTAGGATATGGACGAGGAGGTAAGAAGCTTGGAGTTCCCACTGCGAACCTTCCCGCGTCGTTGTTTGCAGACGCTTTGAGCAATGTGCCAACTGGTGTTTATATTGGAGCTGCGGTGATTGAAGGGTCTTCTGATGAGAAGTTAGGGCGCGGAGTTGTACACAAGGCTGTTGTGAACGTTGGATACTCTCCAACATTCGATGGTGCGGAGAATAAAGAAAAGATTGTAGAGGCGCATTTGATCATTGATGAAGGTGCATTAGAAGGAGATTTTTATGGTGAAACCATGAGGCTTGCCTTGAGTGGATTTTTACGTCCAGAAATGAAATTCCCTTCATTTCCGGACCTGATTAAAGCGATTAGAAATGATGTTCAGAATGCTAAGGACTCTCTTGATATCCATCCTTATTCGACTTTTGCGAAGCATGATCCTTTCTTAATAGACTGCAAAGATGTGTGGGTAGGCAAGTCTGGAGGAGATGAGGAAGCTAGCTACGAATTCGCAAGTACAACTCAATTTCTCTCGGAGCATACTGAGTAAAGGCTGTTAAAAAATAAATCATGAATCACTCAAATAGCACACTGTATGTATGCATGTATTTAATGCAAACCAAGCCGTTCCATTGTATCTCTGATTTCTTGAAAGTCCCATTTCGGTACATGCGTTAAAAACGAATCTATCCTAGCTTAGTACTAAGTTGGTACTAACGTATTCTGAATTTACACAGGGTAAATTGTTTCACTCTCAGTTGCAAAATCTAATGCATAAATTGAATTCTGAGATTTGGTAGTAGATTTGGTGGTTCTCCACAGTATTAGATTCTCCTTGAAGTCAAGATCTATAATCCGTGCTGTCCCCTCACTCTGATACATCATGGCCAGAGTTGGCTTTCTATCATTAAGTGGGGTTAGCAAGGTTTTACAATGGGTGATTTGTTAGGCATGGCCTTGTCTCGAGTAGATATTCCTTTTTCTTACATTCTAGAAAACCTCATATGTTCAGCGGCAAGTCGCGTTCATTTTGTTAAACCTTGGCGATAATCTGTTCAGCTGGAAATCACGCGGAACTCTTCCGTCATCTTTTGGAGTGTTTTTATCAACTCAGGGTGGTTTTCAAAAACAAGCATTGCTATTGCGCATGCCCTATTTCTTGCGACATGCGCAGAACTTTCCTCGACTCCAATAATGCTAATACCTAGACTCTCAATTACACCAATATGTGTGGTGCCATGTTTTTCAGCAATCCCAAAAACACCGTGACCTTTCCATATTGGACAAGTAGGCTTTTTCATGGCAAATTCTGCTGCTCTCCAGGACTTGACGTTTAGTATTCCACCAGCCAGCTCGTGTATAAATTGTTTAGGGTGGATCATACCCCGAGAAACTTTTAAGGTCAAATCATCTACGGTCCTTACTTCCAAAGCAACTTGCAATGCATTCAAAACAGGATTCATCATGTGATTCACAACCTTCAAAGAAGTATCTAATCCAGCGTCTACGAAAACTGCGCCGAAGACAGATTCCACGATATCTGATAGGCATTTCGGTGGATCTTGACGGAAGAAAAGAAAAAATTAAAAGTAAGTCGGTATGAAATAAGATCTCAGCAACATTAATAAGTGTTGCTACGCACCTGTAGCCCACAGTCCTCGATCGTTACATTCTCTTTCGAATTGTTCAAATTTGCCAGGGAGGCTAATATCACGATGATTCAAATATCGTTGCAAGCCATTAGATGCGCTCAGGTATGCGAGGGTCTCGTTGCAGACAATTGTGGCCTCGATGATTACAAGTTCTCCAACTTTTAATCCAGGATATTGATGAAAGATCCAGTTTCTAGCAAACAAGCACAAAACTGCATCACCAACCCATTCTAACTTTTGGTAACAAGGAACTTCCTCATGCGTGCAACTTGGATGGGTGAATGCCTCTTCAAGGAGTTCTGGATATGTGAAGTTAATACCACCAAAAATTTCGCAACAAGCATTTGCAAGCTTGATATCCAGACTATAGCCAGGAATGGGTATGATAGTGTCTGGATCACGAGGGAGTGTGATGCCGAGTTCCTTGGCAACATTGCAAGCTGCTTGGAAATCAAACTTCAAATATATCAAACCGAGTACTGATTCAATTAAGTCTGCCAGTGTCTTCTTACCTGGTATTTCTTCTTCTATATGCGCGAGTCGTTCTGTCCCATCATCCACAATTTCATGCAGCTCTAAACCGGATGGCGCCCATTGGGATTGCCCAAGCCGCTTGTAAATGATATATCGATCAAGTTTAGCAGATTTTGTCGCTTGCATAAGGCGCTGGTTTGAACCCATAGCACTTCGTAAAATACTCAAGTCCCCTAAGTGGAAGCGTAAGCGAGCTTGAATTCTCAGTATATCTACAATATAAAATGTAGTGCACATATTCTTACCTTCATGCAAATGACTGACCCATTTCCTCAGAGTAGCGGAATGAAGAAGGGCATCAGTGTGGATGAGCTTCAAGACAGCATCGCCAAGATACTCAAACCGGTCGTAATTCTTTGCCATTCCACAGCTCTTCGCGGACAGAGCTTCCATAATGTCATCATCTGAATCTTTCGATATTTCTTTGAGGTAAGACCCAAGAATAGGCAGATTATTGGCACAGTGGTCTACAAATAGCTGCACAGTGATGAGGTTTTCAACATGAAACAGAATCTGTGGTAAGACGAGACAGTGTAGGCACAACGACGCGTCCGCAATCGGGGCTTCCATGCATACGTCAACGGGCAACAAGGTAGCTGCTAGTCCTGTACAAGGACTCCTTTCGCCGGCTTGCAGTGCTGCATCTGTAGGATCAAGATTTATCTCCATCTTTTCCTTCCGTGTATCGCATAAAGTGATGTTTGCTGCCATTGGTATTCTTCGAGGAAAACACCACTGCCGTTGGACAGCGAAAAGCTGCGAGGACGCATGGACTTTGTGTTCATGGCGAATGGCGAAGTAATCACTGTACGTTTTGACTTCACCATTTTGTTCGGGGAAAGGGGCTCCTGCCTTTAACTCGCTGGGACCGAAAGCAATATGATTTACGTGTTGATCATACAATGGACTCCACATCCTGGGCACTTTGAGATCTGCGCAGCTCTCTGTTCTTTTTGCAGCTGCAATTCTTTCACTTTTACTCCGTCCGTACTCATGTACTATTTGACGAATTCTGGCCAAGTCCACTTGACCACTCTTTGTCAAGCAACCCAACACGTATTGGGGTAAAATTCCATTGCACGCTTTCTCCGCATTGTATTTGAAAAAAGAAGACCTTGTTTGTTTTCTCCATCTGCCATTCATGAGCACAGAATGGAATCTCGTGCACCATTCCCAGCTATCTTCGTTCATTTTTCTCCTTATCGGATCTGTAATACAAACACTGATTTTGCCAAGTTCAACATGAGGAATTTTCATATCGACCTTCTTCAGTCGAAGAGGACTCAGCGTAACCAAACATAGAGTTCTACCATCACTGCCAAGGACTCCATCATTTTGATCGAAGAAATTTCCAGTTTGCTGTAATTTATAAATGTAAACTTCACTATTCTCATTGTGCATTGGTGGACTCTTTTGAGGAGCACATTTTCTTAAAGTAGCAAGCTCGGCGAGAGCAACACTTATTAGTTTTTCCTGCATGTCCTTTCTTTTCAAGGGTAGTAGACGATCGTTCAACAGATTCAACTTATGAAGGCGCACACAAGCCATCAGCGATAAAACATTTTTTCTTTCTTTCTTCGTACACGAAAGATAGCACTCCGGAAGATCTACGCATCGTGCAGAACTTGGAATATGCGAGGGTAGCATAAGTCGTGTCTCCTCAAATTGCGGTAAATGCATACCCATCAGATCCCGACAGGTTCTTGATGCAGCTTCGAGAGGAACGCTCAGTGTGTAACGATTGAGAAGAGTTTTTGCAGAACTTAAGTCTACCATAGCCTTTTTTGTACGATATTCTCCTTTTGCGAGAGCATCGCATTCGGCGTGAATAGACTCGCCTGTGTAAGGTCTAAATTGAATCACAGGATCAACAAGTGGGATAGAGAAGCGAGATTTTCTTGACTGTATAAATTCTCTAATTCTCAAGTCGGCAGTCTGAGCTACCTGAAGATGCATGTATGAGCCAGAAGTATTCGTAGAAGAAGTATCATGGAGGACGAAGAATCGTGCATTATGCTGTCGGGCTCTACCTTTCATCTGCACATAAGCTTTTGTAGACTTTATATGGTCAAAAGCAATAACAAAGGAGCAAGCGTCGACGTCAACGCCTTCTTCCACTACGCTGGTTGCAATCAGAACATTGGTCCGTTTCGTTCTAAGTCCATCCAATACTTCTTTCACGCTTCTGATTTTATGCATCCAGTTTCTGTCATTCATCTCATCAGAATAATGGTGACTACGATCCAGATATTTAAATACCTGCAAAATAATGGTCAGTATATTAAAAGAGGCATGTATTTATTAAGGCTCTGTCCATTACCACTTACAGAAGTTGCTTGCCTGACAATCACATCACTGACGGGGAAAGCGAGGAAGTACAGTCAGGTCTAAACAGGCGCAGGGGGCATCATCATACATATGACATATGTATATATGTACACACACAATAGCTAGCACAAAATCACTCACCATTTGATTGTCCTATGTTCAAAGTTGCTGTCAATGAGACGACCAGCGTGCTTAATTGGCGAGGGTTCTAATTCCATCAATGTGCTCATACTTACTCCCTCGGGCAGAGCGCTTTCCAAGATGTCGTTCATAATCTCTGCATCTAATTCGCCTCTGCTAAAATTCATTTCTTGGAAATTCTGACTGGATAAATCGAAGCGCCTCTTACCGCCCGTTTTCAATAAATACGGGGCAAAAGATTCGTGTTGCGTTCCATCGTCCATACATCTATTGAATTGTGTATCTTTAACGCGTGTCCAGGTATCATTCACAATATCTTCCGATCTTGTACGAAAGTAATCAAACAACGCCAGCGCAGTTATCCGTCGGTCAACAAATACCACTCCCACTGTATTTTCGGCACCTTTAGACTCAATGATGTCCTCTAGCAATTGTTCAAGGACGGCCAGCTTCTCTGTTTTACCGCCATTTGGGCAGTTTTTGCAAATATCATTACAAAATTGGGAAATGTTTTCGAGATGCTTTTTGGCTCTTTCAATAAAAATGCAAACCAGAAGGTTAGAAATAGCCGAACCCGGTTATTACAGGAAAAATGGATCTGGAATATTGACTCACGATAAAAACTCGTCCTTTGATTCCTCTTCATAGCAATTCATACTGATTTCCCGTGCTACTGTTGCTGAATATATTGACGTCAATTTGGGACCCAAGTCAACATAAAGTTCCACGAATTTATTGAATTCCTTGCATCGGCTTTCGTGCAAACCGATTCCTTTGTGATCGAGAAACTCAGGAAGATTAGTCGCTCGATGATAATGTACGCAGCGCTCTTCAGCCTTTTTCTGATTGTCCTCATCATCGTTCCCTAAACTGAGCTTTGCAAGACAAGCTAATTTTGAATCCAATATTTCCTCCAATTGTGTGAGCATCTCACCTATCTTCTCATCATCCATATGAATTTTTATATTCACCAATGGCGAAGCCGTCAACCCCAATACACGAGGTCGTAGGACCCGTGGCAATTTATGATAAAAATTCCGTAGTATCGTTGCATAACCATGCTCGCCAGACGCGTAATGACATTCGTCCACAATCAAAAGGTTGATTCTCTCAAATGAAAATAGCTCGCCGTAATGCATGAATAAATCACGTGCTGCTCCATGAGTTGCGACAAGAATATTTGCTTTTGCCATGGCTTCTCTTGCTCCATTTGCTTTTGTGGAGTTATTATATGCCGCAGCAACGGTATATGGAAGGTTGGCTTGAAGGGTTGTAGTATGCTGAGTACAAATTGCGACAGATGGCACCAGAAACAAAGTCTGCTTTCCATCTTCATATGCTTTTGCAAAATGCCTAATAAGCAAAAGAGCGATCAGAGTCTTTCCCTGTCCTGTACCAAGATTTACAATTGTATTTTGTTTCTTCGCTACTTCCACCAACGCAATTTGATAACTATTTATAGAATGGTACGGATTCAATGGAATTGATGAGCAAAATCCAACATGCGCATTCCAAACCCCTTGACTGACAATTATCAATGCTTAAAACTTACCGACGAGGATTTCCTCTAACGACGGCTTCCTCTAAAGCAGTTGCCTTCTCCCTCGCTTTCTCATCTTGCATCAAATCATCATCCGTGTCAACACCACCATTTCCACTGCATTGACCCCTCTTTTTCTGAAATGCGCGAATTCCCAACTCCATTATTTCCTTCTGAGCAGCATCAATCTGAGACTTGATTTTTGCAGCAATATCATCAATCTCTTTAGGCGAAGCGGGTGAGCGGAACAGAAACGTTTTGGCTTCCACTTCAATGTCATGAGTACTGTTATCTTTGTCGTCAGCATCTGAGAGCCTTCTCTTCTTCCCTGTACAGAAAGTTGCGTTGTCACTTTGTTTATTCCTGATGGTTTGATTCATTTGTTTGATAGAAATACATATTATATCAGGAAAGATGATGTAGGTATTTATGCCAAGGTGTTTTCAGATTGTTCATACAAAATACAAAAAATACAAGGGAAAAGATGATCGCGGTGGGGATGTCGGTTTCTTATGGTTCGAGTGGGTTCGCGGCTGTTCGCGGTAAGAAATTGGATACCGCGGAAACGGAACAAATAGACAATATTATCGTAGACGAAGTTAGACGACACGACGGTGTAGGAAACACCACGACGAACGACGACACAAACTACAGACAGCTTCACAGTCTCGATTATTTCAAAGGAACCAACTGTCTTGAAGAGAGTAAAGAGTTCTCTTATTTGGAATTATGTAAGGCCACGCAATGCGAGGAAGAATTTAGAGAATCAAAAAGTAATAAGAAAATAAAGTTGAAAAGTCAAAACAAGTAAAATGACGATGATCAATGAAGTAACTGAATAGGAACACAAGTGGGTACGTACAAACAGTAGATATTGTAGTCTAAATGAATTCGTATTATAAGAAACTTTTCCACTGTTACCTTTGTTTCGACACAGGCTCGTGTATACTTTCCTTTCAAGACGAGTTGCACTGGCACCAAGGAACGCAGAATCTTCGAAATCAGGTTCGTTGTTAAGCGAACAGAGTTTAATCCTTGATTTAGCCTTTGCTTCGAAATCATGTTTGTGTTAGGCGATCCTTCATTCAGTCTTTGCTCTAACCCTCTCCTTCTGTGCTCAGCGCAGAAGAGAAAGACCTTCAAGAAGGTAGTTCGAATCTCTTACTTCTCGTAATATTTTCTGCGCTCTCTCCACATCAATTTTCTTTCTCGAACGATATTTGTGGACAAGTAGTGATCTCTAGCTATTGCAATCTTATTTTTTTTGCTCAACTTGTGTTCAAATATTATCTTGTTTTCGACAAAGTTATGATATCCAATTGTTTGACGAATTGGGTCGATAAATCTCTTCCATTGGCATCCCTCAGCGGTACCTGCCCAAGATCTTGATTCGTTTAAACGTTTTTTGAGATCTTGTACAGCGATTCTAGTCCCAATTTCTCCATCGAAAATTTCTTGTATCGAACTTGATGGCAACCTGCATTTTTGCTTTTCAACGTAGTCATGTAGTTCTGAAACATTGACCTTCCCATCTTTTGCCGCAGTTTCTAGACCCTCAAAGAAATCATCACTCACCAATCCTCTATCTCCTAACTTTGAATCGAGACAGCTTAATGCTATGGTTGATGGACTCGTAGAAAGAACAGAAGGGAATTGCAGCTCCCTCTCCAAAGTCTTTACAAATTGTGTTACCATCTCTCGTCCGTCTTGAGACGAAAACCATTTTTCAGTTTCTATCTTCACGACGCCTAATCGTCTATTTTCATCATTAGCCCACTTTAACTGCTGGGAGCACTGATGTGTCTTTGATTTCTCTTGTTCCTTTAAAAGAAGCGAGAGATCAGCGTCTTCAAGCTGTCGCTTGAGTGCTCTTGCTCTCATTTCAGCGGATTCTTGTTCCTTTCTATTACTATATAGTTCATTTTGATCAGAAAGAGCATACTCAGAATTTCTCTCTATACTTGATCCCTTATTCATCTCTTGCATTATTGACAGAACTGATCGTTGGTGATTGGTTTGAAGTTTTTGAAGCTTGCTATTTTCAATTGATTGCTTCCACAGTGTGAAATGGAAACGAAGACAATATTCCTTATGTCGTCGCTTTTGATGCTGAAAACGATGATGAAGTTCAACCTCATTATGCCATTTTGATAGCAATTTTTTCGACTGAGCTTTTTTCCAAGAATTGTTGACGAGGCTGCACCCGAGCGCAATTTTTCTTAGCTGTCTTGGTTGCCACGAGTAGATGGTCTTCTCACAAGTAACTCTCTTCCATAATCTTAAATATCTTTTCTTTCTATTCCATGATGACAATTCTTCTTCGACAGCTTTTAATTCTCGATACGTTTTAGAATCCTGAACCGTTTGGCTCCAACTGAGCATCAAGCGGCGAGCTTTCCAAAACCACATTCGATGTTCCAGCAAGTGCTTCTCCCTCGCTTCTTTGGACAGAAGTGTCCAAGCTCGGAATGCTTTAACAAGCAAATGCCTCCACAATTCAACACTTCTGCTGATCACAACCTTTTGTGAGCACTTGCGCGCTGATAATTCTGCGCTTTTCTACAAGGTGCATGAATACTAGTTAGCTAATATCTTAGCCCACAAGCGCAGTTTATATCGTCATCTCGCTTTGCGTACCTGGTTGTTAGAAAGAATCTCCACCCGAACCATACTTGGAAGCCTTTCTTGAACGTTTTCTCCAAACTGGACAATTTGTCGAGGACAGCGATCGAGAATTTCACTTAATTCTAATATTTGAATCATATTCACTTCCTTTTTTCCCAAGTGAAGTTGTGCCATGCTATTTATCGTCGTCGAGGCATTGACATTATAACAATCTGAGGCACAGTACCCAAGGTCGACAATCATTTTAACATTATCGATATGAATTGCATCCTTTGATGAGCACATCTCACAAAGTTTCAATATTAGCTTTCTTGGACTTTCTTCGATAAGCTTGGAAAATGTGACGGTCATATAAACGCAAAGAAGCTCTAGAGATCTTGGGCGATCGCAATTAAATGCATCAAAAAATTGCCCCAGGCATCTTTCGATGTATGGATCTTCCACACCGAACTCTGCTCTCACACCAATGATAAAGTCAATTTTTGATACTAGAGCTCCACTGGAGCAATCTAGCGCATTCTCCATGCTACCATTTCTGCAATTCTGGAGACACTTGTGCACTAAATGAGCTTAAAGAATGATAATAGATTTTGAGCGTTCTGTGCGCAATACATTATCCACTTGTGATCACACTTTAGTGATGTTGAAGAACTTTACCTTTTTTCCAACGTGTAGATATGTCAAACTTCATAACCCTTGCCTTGAGGAAAAGATAAAGTGCTTCATATACAAATTTCGTCGAGGTCAAAAGGCTTTGAAAGTAGTCCCCAAAAGAATCAATTAATTCAAGGAGTTCTTGGACATGAATTTTAGTTGATTCAAATCTAGCTTTCTAGAGATGTGATTATATTTTCATTCACTATTGAGATAGCATGCTTTGAATGAGACATTCACATCTTCAAATAATTTGAACTTCTCAACCTTTATTGACAGAAAAGAGACAAGAATAATTTGACACCCATCGTAATGGAATGGCGCCCTCGTTAGGACTTAGTTATGGTATGACGACTACAACGACCCCGCAATATGAATGACAGTGACATTAGGGGGGGTTGGGTAGAAGGTGGTGCTTTTGGAACTACGAACGCAGCTGCATCCGGTAAATACAACTTGGCTTTCAAGTCACTCTATGGTAGAGATACTGTGCACTTTTATTAATTTGTGACTTTTGGTATACAAAGTAATACATATTTAACAGCATTAATAGAAGCATCGTTCGATTGGTACCACTTCATCACCATGGTTCACTCGTTGCGTCATTCAATGTCATGAGTGGCCGATAAATGAAAAAGATGAACAGAGAACATGCATACTCTTGGTTCGAGCATAGACAAGAATGGCTGCAACCTTATAATGGCGAATACATTTGAAAATGAGGCTAGTGGCTGGTCCGAGCTAGCATCAACCTTGCCATAGCTATTTCCGAGAGACTAAAAATGATAATTAAATTAATCATTATCATTTATGCAGGATTCCCCCCCCATATCTACATTTATTCAGCAACTTGCATTAATTAAGGTATGCCGAACCAGTTGAGCGGAACAGGTCACCTAAGAAGACACAATTTTTCCTAGAATAGCCAAAAGCGCATCATCATCGAAGTTGAATTCATCACCCATATCGGACAGACTTTCATCAAACCCGCTGCCTAAATCTTCCGAATTTCCACCATCGTGATTCAGCATGATATTTACTTGATCTTTTGCTGCAGCTTGGGCCCTCTCAGCAGCCACACAAGGGCTGCATGCCATCAACACGAAGCCCTGACAACTCCTTGATGCGCACATGTGAGTGTCACCGAGTTCGATGAACAAAGCACCAGCAGAGTTATCTTTGCGATGAAGAAGATTCGGACGGGGTAACCCATGGCATCTAAGCAACATTGGAAGCTTTCTCCTGTGAACAGTTAAGATTTTTCTAACGGAAATGAAGGTGTCTAATACTTCATCAAAGAGAGCGCTTTCCATATCACCAAGAGGTTTATCAGCGGAAGTATCAATGTTTGCGTACAGTCCGTTCATCAAATGACATAACAAAATTGCAGCATTTGAAATCATGTGGTAAGTAACTCCAGCTTGAAACAGTAGGTGAGGCTGCTCAATAACTGTATGACAAGTAGCAAGCAAACTCTGAATCTGTGCATCAGTGAAACCATTTGATTCCTCTTCTCCTCCATCCAAAAAAGCATCCATTGCCGAAATAATCAAATGGTGTCCATGATTCTTCTCAGTCGTGGTCGAGGAGGCTTCGCTCTGTTGAAGCAGAGTAAATGCAGACAAAACCATATTTCTAGAACACAACTCATTCTTGTTTGCAGTGATTGCAAGAGATGTAGCAGATGGGTTTTCCTCATCAAACCCACCCATGTTATCAAACTTTGTGTTCGCTTGATCACAACACGAACGCACTGCACATGCAAGGGCGTCAAGTGCGCGACTTAGAGGAGGAGCTTCATTGTTGATAAACACAGGGGGAGGACCTTGAATCCACATATTATTGGTTGGATTGCCTGCAATCACAGAATGATCAGTGCTAACTTTGTACTTTTCTTCTGCTGGGGACGTCAATGCTGGCTTTCCACATGAGGGGATCTGAGGAATAACATCATCAATATCAGGAAGGTCATCGGCGTGTGCATTATAGATCATATATGCCCATGCATCTTGAAATGCTACAGCTGCAAGAAGTTGCTGAATACCAGCTTGACTCTTACTTAGATGGGTTAATTTTGATAGGCATACGCGGCGGTATTTGAAGTATCTGACCATATCACCCCTGTAAGAACGGAACAATCCGTGGAGGAAATAGGACTTGGCAAGATCGTACATGCAATTAGGATGCACAGGCTCCTCAACGCATAGCTTAAGGCAGACAACGGCTGCATTACTAAGCTCCAATGCAAGACCAATTTGATTGCTCACAAGGGCACCAAGGGCAATCTCAGCAAAGCGTGCTGCACGGAGTGCTGCAACGTCAAAGGGAGGAAGCATCGACGGTGTCATATTCGCGTTCAACTCGGAACAGTATTCTTCGTCAGAGGGAACAGGAGGAAGCTTGAAGAGTGTATCAATCGAAAGAATGTAATGGGCACGGAGCCGATTCCCGGCAACGGACGATTTTTCAAGGAGATTAATGTGCTTGGTGACACTCTGTTTAACCCCAATGTTATCAGGGGGGGCTTCATCTTTGTGCAAACGCTGAGCCGACGGAGCACTTTCATCAGCTCCAGAATTATGGGTTCCAACATTATTGGAATTCTGCATCTGCTGCATCATAAGCTGTTGCTGAAGCATCAGATTTTGCTGTCCCATGCCATTATCAAATCCCGCACCAGTCATACCGTTCATTCCCATCCCCGAAGAATCCTGCTGCATCCTTAGCTGTTGCTGCTGCTGCATCAACAGCTGCCGCTGAAGCGCAAAGGAATCACTCATCCCTCCTGACTGATTCATTCCCATACCATCCATACCACCACCGTTACCCACGAGGGCTGCAAGTTGGTTCTGGCTGTACATGCCATCACCCCCCTGTCCACCTCCGAACCCCGCCATATCCATCCTCATGAGATTACTTTTCCCTCCCTTCATACCACCACCAATACAGTTATCGATCATTTCATCAGCCTTGCGAGTATTTGTTTTACCGGGAACAGGACCACGGCGCTTTGCCGGAGAATAAATGCATTCAAAGAGGTCATGATCGATGCCTGCGATAGAAGTAAGACGGTGCTTCTTCATATATTTGCCGGCGCAGTTTCCACATGGACGGTTCCCATCGCACTTAGTTTTGCGAGATCTGCATCTATCGCAAGATGCGCAGAGCGCAATGCGACGGTTTTGACTTGTTGACATGCTGGACTCTCACTTTATGCTATGTGGTACGTTTTTTTATAGATATGTCTAAGTAGATATGTCTGGATATGTTTTGTGACCCTGTGGCGGTGATGCTTCGGCTACTATCTGCTGTTGTTACTCCGGTTTCCCCACTGGAGTTCTCACCCCTTTGACGTTATCACAGAGCCAACATGGATAGAATATTCAAATCATTCTTGTCCATGCATCTTACTTAATATATCATAAACTTAGTAAGCTACACTTT
>Ga0306864_1000359_pt1 | contig 21734 bp, 17 predicted proteins | sample AntRauTorckE5430_FD_190448 | JGI IMG/M metagenome (GOLD analysis project Ga0306864, IMG submission 190448) | Saline lake microbial communities from Rauer Islands, Antarctica - Metagenome Torckler E5 #430 (v2) (version 2) | ecosystem: Environmental > Aquatic > Non-marine Saline and Alkaline >...
CTCCCCACGCGTTTTGCGGTGTGAAAAAGCTTTGGGTGTCGTGACTAGGATAGAGAAATCATTACGTGGAACGAGCTTCTCGCCATGGAATTCCTCCACGGTTGGCATGTTGGGTAGAGATCGCAGGGCTGCAGCCTGTTGACCCACCAATGGAATGGTTGGCACAAAAAAGAGAGCAAGTCCACCGATGCGAGAGATCACCTCTGCAGCGATGAATGTCTTGCCCGCTCCGGTGGGCAACAACACAACGGTGTTTATTCTCATGGCCACATCTGCAATCCTTTTCTGGTAGTTCCTTAATTCCATTTTCGAAACGTGATTCGATGAATTGAAATTATGAAATTATAACGATCTTGATTTCCTCGAAGACTTCATCAAATATTGAAGCACAGATGACAGACACTCACTCCAAGTTGCTGTCCCGTTATTTGGACAATTCACAGACACCTCTTACAATCTGCAAAAGAAGATCCACGTTTTGATTCGCTGTTTCAATTCCTATCTTACAAGGAGTAGCGTGAGAAATATAGGAATCCTAAGTATTGTATCGACATCCCGGGACTGGCATCCAGTTTCATCTTCTTTTGCATCTATTTCTTTGAATCTTTTAGACGCAAAGATTAAAAGCGATCTGTTTCCAAATTCCAACTGAGTGCGAATATCGAGTGATTGAAAAGCATCGCAGATTTCAAGGTCGAATGGGAATCATGATGTGCATATAAAGTTACGTTGTGTGATACAGGGAGCCAAAATGAAGAGTGAAAAGAAGGCCAAACCCGTTGAATGAGCGTTATTTGCAACGCCACAAGAAGTGCAAATAAGTGACGAGGAAGACGCAAGACGCATCACCCTGCATCATCATTGTATGCTATTGTATGATAGTAATTAATACAGATCATAAAAATTGAAATACAGTGGCACACATAAATAAGTCAACGATACAGACAGTCTATCATATCAGTACAACAGCACTACTGCATCAACATAATAGAAAGCAGTAATATGACATTATGAACACACCGTCACTTAAAACCATTTCCTATAACAAAGACTTTACTAGCAATAATGACCCCCTGGCAATTATTATTATTGGTGCATCAGGAGATCTGGCCAAGAGAAAAATATATCCCTCCTTATTTTCGCTCTTTCAGTCAAGGCTTTTACCAGCAAATACGATCATCTTTGGCTTTGGTCGCGCCGACTTTTCTCGTGAGGCTCTGAGCAAAAAGGTGTTGCCCTTTATCAGTGGTAATGAAGTTGGGAATGGAAAAAATCAAATGATGAACGAGTTTTTTAGCATGTGTTACTATCAGCGTGGCAGAGGGTATGACGACGAGGAGGCTTTCCTTACCATGCGCAAAGCCATTTCTCAGCACCATTATGGATCCAATGGTCAGAGTCATGGGAATGTTAATTGCTTATTTTTTATGGCTATACCAGCAAACATATTTGCAACTGCTACAACATCAATCACTCGTTCATTTGTACATCCAGATCCTACGAAATGCAGAAGAATACCTTCCGAGTCAGTTCGTTTCTTATTCGAGAAACCATTTGGGAGCGATACTAAATCCTACATCCAATTATCGAACGCTTTGTTAAAAGTCATCAAAGAACAACAAATATATCGCATTGATCACTATTTAGGGAAGGACATGATTCGTTGCATTCCTTCCTTTCGCTTTAAAAACTCATGGGCAAGAGCTATTTGGAACAGAAAACATGTATCGCATGTAATTATATCTGTGAAAGAAACTATTGGCATTCATGGACGAGGAGGCTATTTCGAACAATACGGTATAATTCGAGATATAATGCAAAATCATTTGTTGCAAGTGATGTGCCTTGTTGCAATGGAGGAACCTGTGACAAATGATTCTACATTGTATTCTGGAGTGGAAGCCATGAGAGATGCAAAGTGCAGTGTATTGAAGAGCATTCGGATTCCACAGTGCAGCGATTGCATTATCGGGCAGTACGAAGGGTATAAGATGGAAGATATGGTTGGAAAAGATAGTCGAACACCTACTTTTGCAGCAGTGAAATTGTTTGTGGATAATGACCGTTGGCTAGGTGTCCCATTTATTCTTTTGGCAGGGAAAGCTTTGGAGGAGAATAGTGTTGATGTGCAAATTGTTTTTACTCGTCCAAAATCTGAAAAGTCATTTGCTCGAGAAAGAGTTCAAAATGAGCTCAAGATTAAAATACAGCCGGAGAATCACATTTCTCTGACGACACATGTTCAGGAGAATGGTTTGCATAGTACCGATGATAGGGTGCATGCGTTCAGTCCCAGCATGGATTTAGATTTGAGCAAGCTGGAATCCGGACCATCACTAAGCAAACTTCGTCGATCAAAGAAAGACGATGCATATAGTAAGCTCATCAAGGACTCCTTACAAGGAATTTCATCATCATTTGTTAGAGACGACGAGTTGAGATTAAGTTGGCAAATCTTTACACCACTACTACATCAACTTGAACATGTGAATCCCTTTCCGTACAAATTTGGATCGAAAGGACCTCTACAAGCTCAACACCTATTGGATATGGATGTGGCAGTGCGAAGTAAGCTGTAAATGTTCTATTATGCTAACTAAGAGGATGGTGTTGCAAACTTGCTATTAATTATTAATTGTTGGAATGACTTATAATTAAACAATGTAATTTTGCTTGATCTTTTTCAAAATACTATACTCTCGTCCAGGGAATTTCGCGAGTAGCGCCTTTACTTCGTTTGCCTTGGCAGGTTCAAATTTCTCTACAATGGCAATACACTGTTCTGCTGGCCCCATCCTCGGCATTCTAGGCTCTTCGTCGTGGGTGACTGATCTAGGAGGAGGCGCTTCAGTCCAAATTCTCCAAGTTCTTGACTCATCGTGAATTCGCAAATTGAGAACGCCGTCAGGAGCAATGCGTGCTTCTTCTAACAATTTGTCTGCAGTAGAGAAATCCTTCTCCCTTCTCGCAATGTCTCTTTGTGCCAAAAGTCCATTAACAAGATCAGGATTAACACAGGCGTCATTCTCGAAATTTGTAGGAATCTGACGCCAGGGATTTTGCTTTCCCCATCGCCCGTCACCGTTGGCATCAGAGATTGCCTTTGGAACGGCATTGTCAGCAGAAACCCACCAAGACTTCATCCTATCGTCAAGGTGTACGCTGAACTTCTTTTTGAGGTCCTCACGGATGATATCAGAAGTTTCAAAACTACGCCTCCTACGGGCCTGATCGCGCGATTTGATAAGGTTTCTTACAGTGAGGTTATCATCTTCAGAGAGTAAAGCTAGATTTGTCTCGTCGGCACAGCGCCATACGGAAGGAGGTGTGCTACCACGTTTCTCCTTCAGTTCGCGTCCTTCTTTGTTCTCTTGGTGATCTTCACGAACATAGAGTACTGAGCCGTTCATCGGGTGATCTCTCATAACTTTGATAGCATTAGTTGCCATTTCAGTGGTCTCGAACTGGACTACACCACATCCCTTTGAGACCCCAGTACTGGGATCAATTGACACTGATGCAAAAACGACATCACCTGCTACCTTGAAGTGATCCTTTAAATCTTGCCATGACGTACGGTCTGGAATGTTCTGTACAAACACCCTAGTTCCTCTGAAATTATCACGAAAGTGCTGCTTTTCGTTGAAATCCTCGTTTCTCTCATCATTTCTCCTTCTCCTCTGTTTATCGGTCTTCTTCCCATTACCACCTCCTCTATCATCAAATCGATTTCCAGATGGTGCTGAGTCGTTATTGAAATCCTGATTCTTGTCCATCCAGCTAGTTCTTGTGCTAAATTCTTCGCTGGGCTGACTGTTTAAGGCACCTACAAGAGGCTTAAATGGGGCGGAAGTATGCCTTAAAAATATGGGAGCTCGAACAAAAGCTGAGGCCATCATTGGCCGAAGCTTGGATGTAAACGACATTGAAAGGATGCAAACTGTTGGGACCAACCTTAGCATGTTGTAAAACGGTCTGTGCGAATTTGTCAGCAACAGAAGTATTCTTGGAAACCGATGGCCGATAATGTTTTGATCTGTTTTGATGTCCGACCTCTTCTTTTACCTGCGCTAACTAAGTGGCGGGAAGGCTTTAATGGTATGTTTCTACATAAAAGTAAACCGTAGCTGAAAACCAAGGAAAAGTTAAAACTTGTGGCGCGTAGATATAAACAACAACACTACTTGCCAAACCTGAAAACACACTCTACTTGCGACCTGCTAAAGAACACAAGCACCTTGAATAGTAATTGAAGAAGGCTCAAGGACCCAAATAAATATCCCATGGCACCAACAGAGCAACAAAGAAAGCAGTCAAGGCTCAAGCAGCTGGCTGGCGGCAAAGCACCAAAAGCGAGAGTTTCTCGCTACCTCAAGAAACATGTAGATGCACAGATTGTTGAAGGAGCAAAAAGTTCCCTTTTGCTCAAGGGAATTAGATGTTCCGACAATATGCACACGCTACTCAAGGACATTCGATCGCTAAATGCACCCTACGCAAAGCTTCTCACAAAAAATAATGTGATTGTTCCCTTTGCTGATGAGGGTCAGCAGAGTTTGGAGTTCTTAACGACAAAGAATGATTGTTCTTTGTTTGCAATTGCAAGTCACAACAAGAAAAGACCTAATAACTTATGTATTGGAAGAACATTTGATAGGAAAGTCCTTGATATCGCAGAGCTAGGTATCATGAGGTATAAATCCCTTGGAAATTATGCAGGAAATCCGAAGAAGAGACAAGGATCTAAACCCATGATGTTGTTTGTTGGAGACAGATGGCAGTTGAAACCTGAATACAAGAGATTGCAAAATCTCTTGATAGACTTTTACAGGGGAGACCCTATTCAAAAGATTGTCTTGTCTGGTTTAGATCATATCATGGTATTTACCACTGCAGATGATCCAAATGCTGCTGATGACGCAAAACCATTGATTCACCAGAGAGTTTACTATTGCAAATTGAAGAAGAACCCCAATGGAGGAAGAGCGCCAGTGCCATATTTAACACCCAGTGGTCCTGACATGGACTTCATCGTGAGACGAACTGAGTTCGCGACACGTGATGTGTGGCAGTTTGCAACTAAGCAGCCAACAACTAACAAAACGAAGAAGAAGAAGAATAAAACCACTAATATCTTTGGAGAAACTGTTGGACGCCTGCATCTCGAGAAACAAGAAATTGATAAAATGGGAGGAAGGAAATCGAAGGCACTTCGTCTATCAGACAAGTTCCAGAAGGAGGAAGATAAAGCTGCTCTTCATGGTGAATTGGACAAAGAGGAGGGTGAAATGGCGGCCGAATTTAAGCAGGCATCTGGTTTTAGTGAGGAGTAATTGAGGAAGTTGTTCTTCCAATTGTGCTCTGGTCTATGCCTGCAGTTGGAATAGACTGTTTTCGGAATAGCGAGCAATAATATCTCTGTAGATTCCAATTAATCTAAATGTCGAGACATGATTTGGACTATTTTAAATTTATTTCGATCACTACACAACGTGTCTTTGTGTTTTCTGATCATTTGGAATCACAATCTGCTTCAATAACGTGTCGTCAGATTTGCTACGAATATTCCACAGATGTCCATCGAAAGTATTGACACTCAGTGGTGGATCTCCGTGGGAGAGTTCACCCCAATAAGTTTCCTGAAAATAAAGCTCTGCTTCCTTGAACAAAGCGTTCTTACCGCTATTGACAAACGTAGCATGAATTTGTCCATTATCATCTACTTTGTCCTCCTTGCCCAGATTTTTTGGAGATCCGGAAAATCCCCCCCTCGGGCCATTCCATACCCACAAGTTGGCTGCCCACTTTTCACCATGCAATACTGGACATCCTCCATGGAGTGAACTAGTATCTTCCTCGCCATTGGGGTGCTGTGAATAAAACAAAACGGCACGAGCAGAGTGGGGCCTAACTGCGAGCCGCGATCTACAATCTGCGACCATGAGTTCTTCCCATGAATTTTCCTTCAGATCATCCGTTACGCCCAATGCTCTAATCTCTTTCAATGCAACAGATCTTGATTTTCTATCCTCTTCTGCCACATCAACAGGCCATCCTTGCTTAAAAACAGTTTCTCCTCCATCTCCTTCATTCAAATTACTCATGTAAAGTAAGATTGTTGCGAAGCGATTTGTACCTTGTCTAGCCGAATCATAGTTGTGTACTTCATGTTTTTGAGGATCATCGATCCAATCCATGTGTGGAATGTATGCTGTAGTTTTGTTGTATCGCAATACTTGCAATCCATCCGTGAAACTTTCAATATATTCATCAAATCCCAACACTTCCAAGCAGCGTCTGTCATGAAGTGTGAACAATAAGATCAATCAGCCCACGGGTTATAAATAAATATCTCGTCACTATGCAAAATAGCAAAAGATCGATTACAAGAAGCAAACAATATCAGTTAAAAATATGAAACTCACTTTTTGACAGTAATGGCAGTTTTTCCATGAGTATCAAATCCATTCTCAGAAGTTCTTTGACTGTTCAAATTATAACCACTTGCACCAGTTGAACTTCTTTTAATCTTGTGCGTCTCGCTCGTTTCTGCCAACGCCTTTTTGACAATTGACTCCGATTCTTCAGTATCAAAAAAGTTCAATACATCAAAAACTCTTGGAGAGAGAGACATGACAACGAGCGAAATAGGTTTCTCACTCTTGGGCAAGACATGAGGAATTTCAAATATTTCTCCAATATAAGATGGCGCAAAGACGAATGGTCTTCCAGCTGGTACAGCATAAAGATGCACCTGTGTAATTGGGGTGTAATCACTGCACACTGTCACTCCATCTTCTTCCATTGAACACTCTTCTTCGGATGGAGTGGATTGAGAATTCTGCTGTTGTTGGACATAATCCACAAGCTGTTGATAAGATGTGAATCTGAGGCCCTCCCTGGTGTGAAAATTGCAAGGGTAGGTATTAATGTTTCCCGTCATGACTTCGACCAATTGCCCATGGTCTGGCAGTAAGGGCGTGTGCTCTTCTCCCATATCGCAATATGTCAGGAATTCACTATCAATGCCGTCAATGTGATAGTTTTCACCTCGGCCCCAGGTCAAGCGCATCTTTCCTTTAATTTCAGGAGGAGCTTTTTCGACTCCACAGGAAGTTAGGGGTAGCGCATGTTTCCCAATAGTTGCAGTGAGGAGCTGGTCTAGTTTGTATTTACTCATGCTATCAAGATTATCTGGCAGATCGCCTTCTTCGTTGTTCAGTTTTGTGAATGCATCCGAGAGCGAAATAGTTGTATGACCACATGGAGTTGCTTCGCCGTTGCGATGGATATCAAATTGGATGTTGGCAAATGGGCTGATCTTGGGGGGTGCAGATGGTGTAACAGATGGGTTGGTCTTGAGCGTGGTGAATTTGGTGTTCGTGTTAGCATCATTGGTCTGAGCTGGAAACACAAGATCGCTAATTGCCCAGCCGATCAAGAATGGGATGATCAAGATGAGGATTTTCACAAGTGTTCCCATTGTACTGTTCTTTGGGGTTAATTGTGTAATTGTGAGACGTGATGATGTGTAGGTTTTGTTTTGTCGAGCTAGCTATGCACTCTAGCTAGAGCAATAACTAATACTTAATACTACTACTTCTACCTACCAATGCTAGAGAGGTACGAACGATTACTAATGTCGGTTTTTGTACTTCTTGTCGTTGATGTTGAAAATCGTGGAAAAGAGAGGGAAGGAAAGAAAAGGAAAAGGAAAACAAAAATTACAAATTACAAATTACTGATCACGACGCTGGTCGTTTTTATCGACACATATCATTTTAATCTCTCCACATGCACACTTACTTAGACTGACTACCATACCACATACCATTTTGCATTAGACGGGTTTATCGTATTCATTGCCATTATCCGCTATTTAATAATAACAGTTAACAAGGAGACAAAAATATGCCAACTGGCACTACTTCACTCCATTCAACAAGGGGTTTGAAAAAACGTACCACCTCCATCCCACATGGGAGCAATGACACATCCATCAGTAGAAGCATCCGCACTTCCAAACCAAAAATAAATGGATCCAAAAAGACAGCAGCTTGCATTCGAAACCTCATCATTATTTGCATAATATTCTACGCTGGGATGATGATCATATCCTTTGAAGCACATGGCCACGTGACGGAAAACCCTGTTCCCAGCATGAAGCAATTGATTCCTATTTCACTCAACCACGATGACTACAAATATAATTATCAAACATATCATTCTGAAACAGAAAGGATAGGAGAGGAAGATGAGAACGGGCTAAACTTCTTTCCGGTCTTGGAAAATTATGATTTCGACTCGTACAGCAATGAGAATGAAAGATGTCCCATCACAGTCGTCTACGTTCATCCTTATTTTGCAAACTTAAAAAGAGGTTCGCCGTCCCTCTTTGCAATAGAGTCCATTGCAGTCCTTATGCCCAAAGCATGCATCGTTATCCAAACCTCTCAATGCTCCTTTGAAAATCAAACACCGAAGGCAGAGCAAGAACTTCAACATATGTCGCTTCTGAATAGTATTTACAAACAATCATTTTCAATCGTCGAAGCAGAGACGCATGATATGATGGACCGGGGACAAGTGCGAATGACATTTTTGAATCATACCAAGTACAATTTACCAGCATGTGACGATTTCTCGCACTTCTCAAGGGCTCTCATGAATGTTGAGTACTGGAGGGATGAATTTGGACAGCGCGATAGTGAAACTGTGATGATGGTGCAGGATGGATTGGATCGCCAGAAGGATAGTCCCTCAGCAGTGCTTTGTCATTCATTTGATCTGGAAGCATTGAGGAAATTCGCCTTTGTTGCGACGCCGTTGGAGCAGAATGGAAATATCTTTAGCGGAGTCGATCACTGTACGTTCATAAAAGATAAGTGGACGAAGAGCACTGCTACGACAAGTTCATCGTCGTGGCTTGCCAACATCCAGAAAGCCTGTCTCAAAGGAATAGCGCCAATGCCATTGCAGAGCGGATTTACCCTTCAAAATAGGATTGCGATGAGACGGGCGATTGAGACGTGTCCCCATCACCAGTGGTCGGGAATGAATGTGAATGTCCTAGGCAAGGATAGGGATTGTATATGGCAAGAAGAAGATGATGGACTGTATTTCTCTACTGTATTTGCTGCAATGAGCGGAGTCGTTCTACCAACTGGTGCTGAAGCTTCTTACTTTTCCGTAAAAGAGATGTGGCCGGAACAAGCGATGGCAAATTATGGAGGACCCTTTTTCACTTTCAATAGGCAAGTGCTGGCGGGTGAATTGACTTGTATTTACGAAGGGGCGAGTGTTACTGTACAGGGGCGAAAAGAGAAGCATACGATACCAATTTCGTTTGATCTTGGATGGACTACAAACCAATCAAAAGGAACAATGCAGACAGCTGTCATGTCACACGACGTCATTGCACAATGCCCCTTCATCAAGTACGTGCTCTAAGCTACATAAAATTGCAGTTGAAGTAAGATTGATATCATTTGCTATTCGCGTTTATCATACGAGTAAAGCTATCCTATTCGGATTCAGAGGCGGGTAATGTCTCTTCCAAAAATGAGAGTCTTTGTCCAGTCAACGAACACGAGGACCCTGTTTCTCCATGATACTTGCTTGCTAATATAGACACTTCTCCAAAGAGCGAATCCAATCTTTCCTGTCCCCTTGTATCTAGATTGTTCCGCAGGCGTTAGTTGAAGTTGAGCAAGGGCTGATCCTCCCCCCGTGTACGCAAGAATACCGAGATTCAAGAATTGAAATGGTGCTGCAAAATCTGCTTGACAAGCGAATCCAGCAATGTTCTCTGAAAGTGACTTTGAACGGTTGGGATCAGCTGATGGCGGCAATAACATGCCGTCTACAGGATCTTCCCCTGGACTCATGTTGTAATTCTGTGAAAAGAGTCTAGCAAGATATTCTCCCTGCTGGCTGGCTACCTGTGCTGTCGCCGGAAGCTGGTTAGAAGCCATGCAGCAACAATCTCCGAAAGAGAATATGTTGCCGTTTCCTCCGAGGGTGCGAAGCCAAGGATCGACTGCAACACGCCCCCTTGCGATAGACTGTGCTTCTGATTGCTCTCCTTCTCCCAATGCATCGATTAAACTCAACGTTACAGGTAATGGCCCATTCCCTGCTGCCCATACTGCTAGTCCATAAGGGATGTCAGTGCCATCGTTCAGCAAAATCCTGTTAGCTGTCACTTCTGACACACCTTTATTCAAAAGGAGTTCCGTCAATTTGAACTTTTCTGGAAGCAATTTCTGTATTTCCGGATCCTTAGTCTTGACTTCTCTGGTCAATTGCTTTATTGCCTCATCCTGTAAGCTATTATCGAATGGTGCCAAAATGGTCGGGGAAGCCTCAATAACCTTAATTCTCACAAGTTTAAGCAACTTGGGATAATATTTGGGTCCGTCTTGTTCAATAAAGTCTCTCAACTCACTAGAGGATAACAGAAAGTTAGCAACTTCAAAGGCAGCCATTGGTCATATTAGACAAAGATCTATGCACCTTACCTCGCAAACTCAACACCAGTGGGGCCTGCTCCGATCACTGCAAATGTTAAAATAGCCTTTGTTTCGTCATCTGTCAAACCTGGCAAGTTTGCTCTCTCAAATAAATTCACTATAGCAGTACGGATCCTCCTTGCATCTTCGATCTGTTTCAGATAACAGCAATATTCACGGACACCTGGAATTCCGTAGGTGTTCGTCTGGGCGCCGACCGTCACGATAAGTCTGTCGTATTCAACTGTAAAATCTTTAATTTCACATGAGTTTCCTTCGCAAATCACAGACTCGCACTTAATAGTTTTGGTTTTGGGCTCGATTTCGGTGGCTGTTCCCTCAAGGTAGTTTGCTTTACGATTAATCTGCAAAAATGTTGATGAACAGGTTGAGGTGGATGCGTTGTCAAACATGTAACTCTTTGTCGAAATAAACTGCACAATCCTCACTTACCTCACGGACGCTCTCTGTGATACTTCTATATTCGACAGTACCGACGCTGGCTCCAGCAAGCATGGGTGTAAACAAAAAGAAATTCCTTGGTGAAATAACAGTAACATCATACATGTTTGTATCAATTTCCTTCAAAAATGCTGCAGATCCCCAGCCAGTTCCAAGAATTACGATTCTCTCCTTCTGCTCTCCGGTTGGAGTCGCGCTATGTTTTTTAGAAAAGGACGCAATGGTATCTTCCAGGATAATTGCTCCCTTCTCTGCTAGAAAAAGTGGGTAGGCACGAGGTTTGGTGGCTCTCTCAATCTTCTTTTTGGCTTCTTTGGAGATTTTGAGTGAGGACATACTGAGTTTTTCTTCGCCATTAGATCGATAACTGATTTCGTCCTTGGCATCGACTAGTGCAGCTTTTTCTTCCAGTTCCTGACGGACAGCTTTTTCGTCTGCGAAGAGTCTGGTGAATGAAACTTTATGTGCATTTTTGATGGGCGCAAATGCCACTCCTGGAGCGGAGAGAAATAACACAGCTGCTATTGCAGATGATCTTATCTTCATCTTGATTCTTACCGCTGATGATACAGGTGTGACGATGTCGATCAATCTCAAGTTGCAGAATTAAATGATATGAAACGCGGAATGTGACGAGGCGCGTTGGTTGTCTCGTTGGATTTAATTCTCGCTTCTTTCGCTTGTAGGTATCGTAGCTTGCTACCTCTTGCTACTTGTACCGGTTCGTAGGTAAGGTACTGGTAGCTTGTCGCTTGCTACTTGCTACTTGCTTCTTCCATAAACAAACCTTACTTTGACTGACTGGCCCATGTTGACAAGGTAAATAAGAAATAAGCCATATATTTTCATTTGAATTTTTCTTGGATTTGGATGTTTCTGACGTCACGGTTCAAGGGGAAAGGCGACGAACGCTTGGCGCTTGGCGCTTGGATCTTCTTGGATAGATATTTGACTCCTCCTCTCTAGCTCTCTGATCTTTGAGTCTTTCACTCACTCCTCCTCTGCATAATTAGTATGTAACACCGTCACAACTATCCGATTATACTTCCACCTCAATCGTATCCAACATCTTACTGTTTTCGCTCTTTGAGACTTACTTCTTTCTAACCTTGTGCTAGTAATTACACAACAAGAATCTGCGCCAACATGAGCTTTCCATTGATTCTTACATTTGCTTTCGTCTCAATTGCATTGCTACAGGCACCTACATATGCATTCCAAAGCAATTCTATTAGTAATAACATAAAGTTGATGCGAAAGAGTGCACTGCAAGCAACCTCAGCTCCACTGTATACCCATCATACTTGCATTCGAACAAGAAATATTGAAAATGCCATAAATTTTTACTCTCTTTTTGGATATGGAATTGAAGTCAAATTTAGAGCAGGACCAGCCCGTGCAGTTTGGCTGACTAATTCGAAAGAGAGTAAAACTGGACAAAGCGATGCAGCATCAAGGTTGGAAATTATCGAAGTTCCGAATTATGTACTAGACGAAAAAGAAGGGACAATCAAACGTGCTCTAGATCTAATGAAACATGAAACATTGCTAGGACTGAATCACTTTGCGTTAGATGTTACTCCCCACATATTATCATTGGAAAAGAAAGAATATTATGGTCTGGACCAATTCCTCAAAGATGTAAACGAAAAATCAAAGGCACAGTTTGGTAAAGACCTCAACGTAGCATTAAATCCAAGACAGGTTGTGATAGGAAGCCAGGTCTTTGAACTGTGTTTCCTATATGATGCGGATGGCTGCATTTTCGAGCTATTGAGATTTATCAAGGATCTAGACCAAAACGTTCAAAGTGGTTGGGAACCATGGGACGGGTCTGGTTTTGTAGGAGGAGAAGATGACGAGAACTCAAGATCCTAGTGTAAGCTAGCAATAAACTAGAGATTGAAAGTGTAGCTGAGATATTGCTCTAGTCCTTATTCACCTGTTTCGTATGTTTTGTCAACACTTTTGGCTTGTGCGAGTTGGCATTAACAGCGAACGTATAGCGTTTCCCACCTGTGACTCCACTCACTCTGTGCCATTTAGATGCGTTGAAGTGAATTAGTCGATTGAATCCTGAAGCAATCGCAACTATCTCGTCTCTTCTGGATACATCAAATTCATGAGGATTATGCCTCGTGTCTGCATCGATGAGATAAAAATGACCGCCCCCATTATCAAACCGATGCTCAAAACCGAAATAAACTGAGCCCATGAGAGGAGTAATGAGATTGTCACTCTTTTCAAATTCAACCTCATCTTTATCGATGTGCCATGGAAGAGACTCTCCATCGCTTAAAATATCGCACCAATACTCGAACCCAGCGGTAGCCTCAAGTTCGGATCTTCCTTCCCAAATCATTTCACTAAGTTCCTCCCATATATTCTTTGGTTTAGTCTTGCCATTCCACCATTTCGGCTCAGCCGCATTGCATTCTTCCCAAATATGCACATCTTGCAGTTTATTGAGCAAAGTTTGATCCGTGATAAATGCATCAGTGACTGTGTAGTTTAGGCTGGCCACTCTTTGTGCTGCATTAGACATTGCAGTTTGCTCGATGGATCGTTGGAATGCCCGGGTAAGCATTGATGCCAAATAGGCAAATATAGCGAGGAGAATTGGCCCTACGAAGTCAGATCTACTATTAGTCATACTTTGCTCTGTAGATAATAACGGACCTAAAATTACTTTTCTCTTTCGCTGTTTCAAGAGAGGGTCCACGTGAACCTGGAAAATTGTATCCCGATGGCACAGGTATTAGGTAGGTAGATATGCAGAGGAAAGTTTGACGAGAGGAAGAGCGTGCTTGCAGAATGATCCGACCAATAATGACAACCTCTCGTATTCTTTCTCATTCCTTCGCTCTTTCTTCGCTCGTTGCTCATTGCTCGCTTTTGTTTGCTGCCGGTCAGAGCGAAATAATGTAGGTCAAGATTTGTTAGCACTTTTTAAAACGCACGTATAAAAAGTGGTAACAAAAATAGAAAATGTGATGAAGAGAAAGACCAACAACGCCACTCAACTCACAATACATTATAAAGAGGTTTCGCAACAAGCCCGGTACTCCAACTGTAATTGATTGCTTCAAAATTAAAGGAGGTCAATATAGATTTAACTCTAGCTTTGCCGCGTAAAATTCAAAAAATTATCTCTACTCAGCTCTACTGGTACTTGCTAAAAAGCTGAAAAGTAGGTGCACCTTCACGGAAACTTCTTTGTTCTCTTGACCGAAATAGTCACCTCGGTCATCACAACATAACACCATTCGGACTTTTTGCAATGAATTTATCCGATTCGGAAAACTGTGACAGCAACACCTTTCGTAAATGCGTGAATGAATCATGCTCTTAGTTAAAGGGAAATAGCCAAAAGGTGGTGCAGATGGACATAGCGAACAGTGCAAACATGAGCCAGATCGTACCAAATCTGGCATCTGATAGGTTTCTGCATAAACCCGATAGTCTCATGCATGAACTTGCCACAACCTTCGATGGGGAACTGTCCAGTGATGGTGTGATGTTCGACATCAGGTCGTCGCCACTTGTAGCTGCTACGATCACGTCATTGTCATTCCATACGACTGCTAACGAACCATGTGATGTTACAATTTTCACTAAAAGTGGCTCCCATGAGTATTTTGAGTTACAGGCAAGTGCCTGGACCTTAATTGTAAACGCAAACACTCAGTGTCTAGGAACTGGCGTTGAGACCATTGTGGGTGAGGATATGATGTCCACGGAAAGAATGGAAAGCTTGAAAATTGGGATGGGGGAAGAAAGGGCTTTCTATATTCGCGTTAGCGGTGCGCAGATAATTTACTCCGAGACAACAAATTTCGACGAGATTTATGTAGAGGATAGCCATATTCAGATCTTAGAGGGGACAGGATTGACTGGCTATTTTTCTGGGTATTCCTCGCCACGAATGTGGAATGGAGTAGTGACCTACGACATAAAAGATAATTGGATACATTCATTCTTTGAAGGAGCTTGTAAGCGATATATCCAAACAGAATCCACCGGAAGTCGAAGTAACAACTACGGAATCTTATTCGACGTAACGTCAAAGTCCTTGAGCGTTATCAGTATTCACGGTGTTGTTGTTTATACTGATACGATGAATGAAGTGATATACGAAATATACACCATTCCTAATGGATTTCAGTATGGAAAAGGTTCAATGATTCCATGGAGTGCTCCAGTTGCACAAGGATCTCTCATGCCTGAATCGTCAGGTATGCTAATGATTTCGGGCAAAGACTTTGACGATATAAGTCTCGCCACTGGGGACACTCAAGGGCTTTACATCACACTTAGATCCGCGAACTTGCTTTATCATACAACAACACTGTCAGTGGGCTCAACATATTTTCAGAATGATGATGTTAGTGTGTTAGTCGGTGCTGGGGTTGGAACATACCCGCAAGCGGAAACATTTTACAACTCTCGTGGCCTTTACGGTAGACTACTTTATACTTTCAATGATTCTTGTGACTTCGAGAGTATCGTTCCATACCTTTTCGTTGTTCATTATCCAAACGACTGGTCTGCAACTGATATTTCAGAAGAAATATCGTTCCGAATAAAAACTGTCTTTCCGGACTTGGTAGCAGATGATATCAGCCTCATAATGCTTGAAAAGAGATATGACCTGACAATTCAGGACGTGGTGACAACTGAAGATAACGGTAACTTAGGTGAGAGATGATGGGTTTGCGTTACCCATACATTCCCCATCAATTTTGCATTCACTAACTTTGATTTATTTTCAACTATGAAAGGCTCATGTAGTACATCAAAGGCAGGCTATCGATGTGCAAGAATTACGGCTGAAATCACTTTCAGTCATCTTGATGGCGCTGATGAAGGAATCATTGAATTTGTTCTCCTTCAAAATGCGGAAAGGGTGAAAGAAAGCCTCAGCTTGGGTGACCTTGATGTGTACTACTCTGGTGACGAACCACTTGATAGTAGGCTCGTTTTGACTCTCTCTGGTGTCCCCAACAAGAGGATGGGGCTCAATGAAATTGATATCTTTCAGAAAACTACGAAGAGGTTCTTGAAGACCAACGCAGAATCTGGTGACGTGCAAATTCTTGCAGTTCAGGTAGAACTTCAGAATCTCGTACAAGTAGTAAACGATAGTCGTCGTCTTCAAGGAGAAACTGCCTCAATTGACATTACCACAGTAGTTACAGGAAAACATCGTCCTCCTTCCCCAGGGCTGAACTTTGATGTTTTGATTGAGGACTCAGTAAACTCAGCTGATAGCACCTTTAAGGAGGAACTTATCCAGAGTACAACAGAAAGCGGGATCGAATATTTTAGTAGTGTTGAAGAGATCAAAGCTGTTGCGGTGGGTACATTAGCCCCTCAGCAGTCTCCTAGTGATTTGACCTATGGCAACTTTGATGTGAGTGAGAAAGGACTTGGATTGGTTGCCAGCATTGGAATTATCATAGGAGCTGCAATTTTTACCTTTGCTCTTGTATTTGGAGCCTTTCTTTATCGCAGACGACGACAGAAACAGAAGAGATTCAAGCTTCACATTGAAGCAGATTTGGACGACGAGGAAGATCCGCTCTTCATCGATATTTTCAAGAGCAACTTGATGAAGTCAGAAGACAATGTTTCTTCAAAAAACACCTTCATTCAAAAATTCGATGAGGGAAATGTTACCACTCGAAGTGGAACGAGCACATCACTCTCAGACGAAATTCTCGGACGTCACAATTCTGCGAGAGATATACTTATTGATATGAATGTCGGGGTCGGGAACAATAAGCAAAGTTCTGCATCTAGCAATGGTCAATCAGGGCGCGGGAAAAATTTAGTACGCCATAATAGTGGAACGAGCAGATCATTCTCAGACGAAATTCTTGTACGTCGTGATTCTGCGAGAGATATAATTGTTGATGTGAATGTCGGGAACAATAACCAAAGTACAACAGCTAGCAATGGTCAATCAGGGCTTAGGAAAAAGTTGGTCCGCTATAATTCTGCAGGAGAAATGGTTGTTGACATGAATGACGAAAGTTATATTCAAAGTACTCCAGCTAGTAATGGTCAATCGGATTTTGGAAGAAAAGATGAAGAAAGGTTATCTCAGCATGTAGCACCTACTAGTCAATATGATAGTTTAAGAAACGGCGGCAATAAGAGCCTAGGTCGAAGAAACACTTTATCATGTGCGAGTCGGCCTGAAAATGATGAAGTCAAGAATAAGAATAACTTCAGTCGAAGCAATAGTTTATCAACTGCAAGTCGGCCGGAATACGATAGATTCAATGATAAGAAGACCTTAGGTCGAAGAAACAGTCTAATAACTGCGAGTCGGCCTGAATATGACGAAGTCAAGGATAAGAATAACTTCAGTCGAAGCAATAATTTAGCGAGTGCGAGTCGGCCTGAATACGATAAATTCAAGGATAGTAAGGTCTTTGATCGAAGAAGAAGTTTATCAAGTGCGCGTCGGCCTGAATACACGGATAACAAGAACTTTGGTCGAAGAAACAGTTCAGCAAGTGCGAGTCGGCCTGGATACAATAAATTCAAGGAGAATAAGGCCTCTGATCGCAGGAGAAGTTTATCAAGTGCGCGTCGGCCTGAATACAAGGATAACAAGACATTCGGTCGAAGGAACAGTTTATCAAGTGCGGGTCGGCCTGAATACGATAGATTTAAGGATGTGAACGGGCGATATCCACCACCGAGAAAAAATCCAACAGAAAGAACTTTTGTAAACATTGATCTAAATGATGGCCTTCAAGGTGTGGATCATCAAAAGACAAGCAAACAAAATGATGATGACTATTCTTCAATGATGAGTTCGTCAACAACTTCGACACTTTCGACTAAGGGTAAAATGCCAAGTGATCCCTCTCGCCGCAGTTATAGTTAATGATTTTATTAGATGTATTCATTTATGATTTGATCTGAACCTATTAGATGTCAAAATTATTCCTATACACTATGCTTTTATACACCACTGCCTCTCAACAGAAATGAGATTAACACAATACTATGGTACCCTTTTATATTCAGTAGCTATAACGAATTCTGTGCTTGAATCATGTCACCAGAACCATGTCTCAGTGATATGTGGTCATCACGTTACATTGTAACTTGTAACTTCTTGTAACCGCTATTTGAATTTGTGAGTCTAAACTTGTCATGTTCATTTTGACATCCGTACGTGGTTGGACGGACGGAGGAGCAGTGATGAGTGAGCCGGTTATGAGCAAAGAAGGCGCGATCGATGGTCGATGGCAGCGCCTAATGAAAAAATGTCGTGATGATGACGACGACGACGAACGACGAAGAGAAACATTTTCGAGTTTCAAGTTTTGACTTTTTTATGACTTCGTCTTCTGTTCTTTGTTCGCACTTTGTTAGAATAATTATCTATCGGCAAAATGAAACTCGTTGTAGCCCTGTTCTTTTTCCAGAGCAGTACGGCCCTAGCATTTCCAGGAACTGTTGCTAAAACACGCGCTTCGGCTTTTGAAAAAGATGTTCTAAAGCTACAGAAGGAAAAGGAAAGAGAGGCCCGTAATGCGCACAATAATGATGCCTTTAATGCTTTATTTGTGTCGGTTCCTGAACGCAAAACACCGTTCTTGATGAACCATATTTCCAAGAGGCCAAATGATTTTCCACCAGGCGCTTTGTTGAGACTGGGGCCAAATGGTGCAAGCATAGATGATGGCTTCCTCGATGGCGATGGGTTACTACACTGTATTATAATCCCCCCAGACCCAGATGCGCCCCTGACATATTCGTCTACCTACATTGAAACGGTGGGACGGAAGTTGGAAGAAGAAAAAGGGACAAAATTTATTGGTTCTCTAGGTGCTGCGCCAAATGGTCTCCCTCTGTTAGGATCGGTAATTCAGAATATGATAAACTTTCAAATAGGGACAAAAGATACTTGTAATACTGCGCTTGCACAAAGTGGAGGTAGACTACTTTCTTTGATGGAACAAACCCCTCCATCTGAGATAGAGATTTTAAAGGACGGCAGGATTCGTACCATAGCTTCTAAAACTAACTTGGGAGGTGCCATACCAGTAAGTGATCCAGTGACAGGCGGCGAATTTAGTGCGCACGGTAGAACATGCCCCAAGTCTGGTGAACGCATTCATGTAAGTTATGGATCTTCGAAGAAGCCCTATGCTAGGGTCGATATTTTCGATAAGGGATGGAAGCTCAAACAGACAATTCCTATCAACGACTTGTCTGCGCCTGTCATGATTCACGATTGTGCCATCACAGAAAACTACACTTTGGTATTGGACTTTCCATTGACTGTAAGACCACTGCGTATGCTTCAAAACAAATTTCCCGTGGAATACGAACCTACAAATGGTGCCAGAATTGGCCTCGTACCGAGGAACAAAGATTCTCACCAGGAAGTGAAGTGGTTTGATTGCAAGCCGGGAGTTATTTTACACACTGCAAATGCATACGAAACTGATGATGAAAAGGTTATCCTTCATGCATTAAGAAGCGAACCAAGCGGCGAAGCAAGCTACATCACATCGTATACAACTAGCTTTCTGTACGAGTGGATACTCGACTTGAAGAGTGGTAACGTCATATCAGAGAAGTGCTTAAACCCTGGAGAGTTAGTGGAATTTCCCATTATTGATGAGAGATGTGCGACTAGTAAAGTAAAGGAATGCTATGCTGTAGGAGTGCAATCAATTGGAGGGCCTTTAAGGTTATACAAGACTCCAGGAGAGGGGATTCTTATTGACCGCGTTGTGAAGTTTGCTCTGACTGATGATACACACGAGGGTGTTCAGCGAGGGGACGTACTTGGAAGATTCAAACTGCCTCCTGGCTTTTATGGAGTCACAGAGCCTACAATTGTTCCAAAGATGGGAAATGAAAATGAATGCTACGTAGTTGTTGCAGGTACGCAAGTTCCAGAAACTGAAGTGCCCTCAGATGAAGATATTGCGAATAATAATTGCTTGCTGTCTAGAATTTTTGTTGTTGATGGTGAAAATTTAGATGCTGGTGCTGTATGGGAATTCGATCTGCCGTATCATTTGCCATATGGCCTTCATTCTGGTTTCCTTGATTGGGAACACATGAAGTAAACCAGTGGAATGAGATGAGCCTTCTGATGTTATCAAATATAATGAAAGATCAATCTTATTGTTCTGTGTGTTACTGCATTATCTTGGTGTTTAGTCTCTGCTGAATGTCAGCACAATATCTGGTATAGGCGACTCATTGAAACTTTCATGTCCATTCCATAGAACTGATTCAATGCATGGCAACAAATCAATAGCTGACCTATAACGCCCTTCGTGTCGTATGCTTTGGTATTCTATCTTGTAACTCGCTGCACATGCGAAAACCATTAGCACCATAAACCAATTACCCCAATATCTTGTGGCAAGGAAAGTTGTCCATCCGTTGACCCAAAGTAAACCACTTACACCTCCATGAAACACCCCAGTTACATTACTTGTGCGAAATGACAACAACGTCAAGATTCCACAAATCAGAATAAACCCAAGCGAAGACCAAGAAAATCTTATCAGTGATATATCGACTAAGGGCATCACAGATATCGGTGTGTATGGGAAGTGAGCCGTATAGATAACAACTAGAGCCGTTGCCAAGGATGTTAAGGTGCAGTAATTATCATCCATCAAACGATCCCCTAATGCGGGCCTTCTCCTCTGACGCGTGAAAGTCACTAAATAGTGAGTGAGAAGCAAATGTGTAAACAATGCGGTCAGTGCCAAGACTAGTAAAACTCTGTAATACACAAAAGACTGATCTTCTTTCGATTCCTTTCCATGACTTGTTTGTGTCTGAAAATATGTGTGCAGTACTTTATCTGCATCCAGCACAGTAGTCATATTAAACTTTGGATGATGGTATGCATGACGCTTATCATAGCTGTAATCATAAATTTCCTCCAAGGGACGACATTGCCATATTATATGTGAAATGTACGCGAGCAATGGAAGCCCTGAGAATATGCCATTTATAAATGGATCCATCAAGCCCTTCAATTTGCTAGAAAAATACCGTAACGATCCGTGTTCACGAGTGAGACCGTGAATACGTCTTGGGCTTGGTCTTGTGTCATCATCGCCCATTTCTACTTCGACTGGAACCTGATCTTCGTTTGGTGAAAGAGTACTGATCGGAGGATGCGAGAGAAGAGCAAGAATAGCTCTATAAAATTGTTTCTTGAGCACAATTCGTCTATATGAAGTGGATATATGGTCTTTGGTTCTCCTATTGACGAGCTGGTAAATAAACAATACATGTATAAACGCAAGGAGAAACATGGTTGTCGCATAGAGATTCATGATTGGTGCGTCGTATTCCTTTCCTTCGGCAGTAAGAGAATTCAGCAGTGCATGAGAAGCTGTGTCTGCTGCAGCATCGCGATTCGCTGTAGCAGATGCCATTGCGTTTCTAAGATAAAACTGCGGCCTTCTACGCTCGAAAAATGAAATAGTAGTATGATGTCTGATGTGTGATATTATATTATAGACGCTGCGAGTTGTTTGCCTTCTTGTGTCTGTTTCATTGTGTTTTGTGAGGTTCTGTGTCTGGTCTTTTTAGGTCTGTGTGCTGTGTGTGTAGAATACGTGTTCGTATTAGGCTGGTTACTAGCAAACACATATCCTGCGGGATGGCGGGATGAGAATCCTGTCATCCCGCCGAATCAGTACTTGCAAAAAAGGCTCTCGCGGGATCTACAAAACCCCTTACCCCCCTCCGGGG
>Ga0306864_1000360_pt1 | contig 21704 bp, 12 predicted proteins | sample AntRauTorckE5430_FD_190448 | JGI IMG/M metagenome (GOLD analysis project Ga0306864, IMG submission 190448) | Saline lake microbial communities from Rauer Islands, Antarctica - Metagenome Torckler E5 #430 (v2) (version 2) | ecosystem: Environmental > Aquatic > Non-marine Saline and Alkaline >...
CACAAAGAATATTATACTGCTACTTTTTAGATTTTCATAAATGCACAAACCTGTGCGTGTATTAAGAAAGAAATAGGATTCATGCATTCCGTATATTTTGTAACACGACATAACTCATACTTAGTCCACATGAATGCCGTTGCGCATATTTAGATGGGTGATAATGTACATTATGGTGGTCAATTTATGTTCATCCTAAACCAAATTCCTCCACATATTTTATTTCGATATGATCTCAATTCGTTTGAGGGCACAACCCTACTCCTTCTCCAACATTCAAGGCTTCTTCCACTAATTACACATTTTGAGCCGAGATATGCTGGCATTACTCATCAATCTGTCAACGCTTTGCTACCTGGTAAGTGGTCTCACTGTCTGCTTCCGCTAGATATAGTGCTTCTGCCATTCGCTTTATTAACACCATTCACACTTCCATTATTTGAAGGCGTTCTCATCATCGTCTCCTGCTCTAACTGATGAACCTCCTCCATGTCCATAGGAGGATCCTGGAACAAACTGTATTCTTCTTCGACCAACGTCCTAATTTGTTCTGGCAACTCCTCAAAGGAATCCAATCTATGCCCAAGAAAGTGCATGACCCCCATCCCATCTTGGATGAATGGCGGATTGGAACCTTGCCGACTCCATGACAACGATGGAGGACGATTGGCATCATGAGTCAAATCAAGGGTATAATCGTAAATTTCCCATGCTTGATATGTCCCTTTTGGCGTTTCAATATCTATAAATAATGGACACTGATAGTGAATCACATCACTCCCTGCATACCTTGGAGTGACTGGCATACAAGGCACAGACCTGGGTCCTTTGACGACAGAGGGCAATATAGGAGCCATGGATGGATCATTGGGATTGTAACCTCTTTTGAGATCAAAGACTTGCCAATCATATTTGATGGGTTGCACGGGCTGCCCATTGTATTCTGTGAGTAACTCATTTGTCTTGGGATCTCGGAACCAGAATATTTTCCTACTGAATTGTCGAATATGGTTTTGGTCCATGAAAACTCCCTTGGAAACGTCAAATCCTTCAATGTTTGCGATAATTTTTCCAGATGGTGATTCGTACAGTTGCCCTTCTCCCACCCAGTAGACTGCTTCGCTGGATCCTGGTGCTGGGCATTCGGCTTCTTTCCTGTTTGTTTCGGTCTTTGATTCAGTAGTGAGATGATTGTTGAGATCGATACCTGTTCTCATTGTAACAAATGATTCAAAAGTATCATGATCGTGTTTGGTGCGATACTTCTTGTACTTTTGGTGATTGCTCATGTTCGCTAATGAGAATGCTGCTGCGCAGCTCATGTAAGAACATCTCGTTGCTGTATCGATAGTTCTGGATGTTAATGTATAACATAAGAATGGAAGAGAGATTGTGAAAAGAATCTTAGATATCATTTTGTAATTGATGCCCGCCTATGTTGATGTAACGTATAGCGTATGAGTATAGTTTTTGTGTTTCCTTTCTTTTATGATAAAAGTTCGAATTCGATCATAGAAAAATGCGATTCGGTGGTAAAAGTACTACTGTTGTGAGAAGGTGGCAGAAGAATTGGGAAACGACACGACGATCATCGGACATCGCCACGTATAAATTGGTTGAAGAGTTTATAGCCTTAAAGAGCTCGTGCGCTCGTGCCAATGTTCCATCGATAATGAGATGTTTGGGAAACGTTACTTTGGGGGTGGTGGTGGTGGGGGTATTGCGTTTTTACAGCATGCCAATTATTTGTGTCGTATTTATTTAATAACTTCGACACCAACCAGACACCAGACACCAAACGCAAAATTGCAACAATCAAAAAGAAGAGACATTAGACATAATAGTAATATTAGAGAGTAGAGATAGCGTGTGATTGAAATTGTCAAATAGAATAGCTCAAGCCTTCACTTTTACTGCTAATTATCCAGCAATGCTACTAGTTCCAGCGCCAACGGACTCTTATGATCATGCCAGTTCTACAAGGGCAAATTTAGCATCCATGAATGCACTAATGGCAGCATTTGATGCATCCATGAACTCATTGAATGATGCGCTTGATGCGGAAATGCAAAGATTGAATATGCTTGAATCGAAATTAGACAAGAAACATGAAGATGGGAAGAAGAATAACGATATGAAGCTGCATAACAGTAGTAAGCTTACCACAATAACCTGCCCGTCGACATTGGAACAGGCTCTATTAGATCCATGCCTGTCCCATCATTCGCATCATCGTGATGGTCATAGAGATGATACTTCTTCCTACATCTTATCAAAAGCATATACGGCTCAGCAAGAAGCTCATACGGCAATATTATCCGTACTCAAGCAAGAAGCTATAACTATGGAGATGTCCGCCAAACCATCGGATGAGTGGCTAGATCGGGCTTCGGCATTTGAACTACAGCAAGCTTGTTCCTCTGCCAGGGACAAGAATCGTGTTCCTCCTCTATTTACCTCACTGCATAATTCAATACCTGATGGTGCTCGGGGGTCCAGTCAAAGTATCATGATGCAAGAAGTTGAGTATTATAAAGAAGCAAGGAGAAATGAGATATGCGTGAATCCTACCGGAACGGCGCATAACATTAAACAAGATTATAGCAAAGAAAATGATGACAATAGCGTTATGGACCAGAGTGTCATGTCAGGACGACGAACAGTTTACTCTACCATGGGAAATCAAAGTGTGTCCTCGCATAATACACAGGGGACAGCAGCACACCGTAGACGACAGAGGAAGGTACATGCTGCCATGAGGGCAAAGAATAGACAGGGTGGTGGAGATGGTGAATCGATGAGGGAGCTGGGTGAATCTGGTACTGCATTGAACATATCTGCTTCGAGGCAACATCTGATTACTGGAAGTCTGCCATTTGTTTGCGAGATGATTCATGATACGCATGGAATTGGAAAGATGGATGGTGGCGGGGTCTTTCCTCCTCTGGAAAGTGTTGGTGATTTGTTCTATCACGGGACCAAAGATTTGGCATATAATATTGGCAAAGGGGAGAGTAATGGAGATCGCAACAAGACGGTTACCAGTAATGGCAATGTATCTTTTAGTAGTGGCCGAAACAAATATGGAAAAGGCTTGACAGGGATGCGGGGCATGAATCGGATAAGTTCTTCTGAATTGTACAAGCTGACAGAGGATTCGTCTTTCTGATTCTTTGTTGCATTAGATTTCATCACCTCGTGGTAAATAAGAATTGTACCTGTAATATGTAACGACGGAATTACAATAGTTAGCCTTTATAAATGATTGATAATGAAATAGTTGATATTTGTTTTTAAATTTCTGTTATTATTTATTGTTTACTTGAATGTCAACGTGCTGCATAATAACTCTATTCGAAGTAGTGCGGAACCAGTTCCCGAAGCCACTTCGCCTCGATAGAAGAAACACTGCGCACTTCTATTCCTCCTCTACTGCCATCATAAGTTTCGCTAAAAATGATGTATTCGGAACTACTTCCGTGTTTGTGGAGCACTGAAGATGTGCTGATACTAATCATGTGGCCTCCTCTCAACGAATAGTACCTGCCGTCATTCCCCAGTTTAGCTGTGTTTGGAAACAGACCTGCAGTAATAACCCTTCTGCAAATAACACTAACTTCTTCTTCACTTTGACCATTATCCAATCCCTCTATTCGACCATATCTACGCAGAAACTTCCGCAATTGATGTTTCACCTCGCAAGCTCGCTTCAGTGCCATTCTACTAACAAACCGTTCTTTACAATCTTGTTCATTCAACGGTGTTCTTTCATGAAGTTGCATAAGATTAAAATAGGTCAAATGGTCACTTGCGTTATCCATAATTTCATCCATGGCAGCATCGTAGTCAATTTGCTGTGTGGGTGTCCTTGGTTGATAAAAGAGAGATCTGACCTGGAGAGCAGAAACGATACTCAGCATTTCCACTGAGCATCCATGGTTTAAAGATTCCAGTAAAATTCTTGATAGACGAGGTTCAGTTGGAAATTCGCTCATTTGCAATCCGAGCTTGGTGAGGTTTGTCGCCTCGTCAATTGCACCCAGGGCGAAGAGTGTCTCTAAGCCCTGACTGAGTGAAGGTATTGGAGGAACGTTGAGAAGATCAAAGCTGAGCACATTATGTATACCCAGCGCCTTAAGCATTAGAATGAAGGAAGACAGGTTGGTTCGAAGAATCTCAGGCTCGGTATTCAATTCCATAGTTTTTGCCATTGTTACTTCTGTGTAGAGGCGATAACATTTCCCTGGTCTTATGCGACCAGCCCTTCCAGCTCGCTAAAAGAGGGTGAGTACAAAAAAGGTAAAGCGACCAAAGTGATACAAATTTAATGAAATGCAGCTATTACTCTCACCTGCAAAGCACTTGCATGGCTAATGGGGCTAACAATTAGCCTATCAAAGCCAGTTTTCTGGTCAAAATATGGTAGCTTCACGAATCCACAATCAATAACCGACCCAATATTTGGAACAGTTACACTGGTCTCTGCAATATTTGTGGCAAAAATTACTCTTCGTCGTGTATCATTTACTGGCTTGGGTTGGAATACTCTTGATTGTAAATGATACGGTAATGTGCCATACAGCGGTAGGAATACAATCTGAGATGAGACACTCCCTCCGTTTACATCCCCCATTGAGTCAACGCGATCTTCAGCCATCTTGACGGCTCGATCAATCTCCTCTCCAGTAGCAACGAAACATAGAATGTCTCCACTATCAGGAATGTTCGAGTCCTGAAAATGTAAGCTTAACACAGTATCCACAGTTGCCTCTACATAGTCTGCCACTGGCTTTTCTGAAAAAAGAACGTCAACGGGATGCTGTCTTCCATCAATACTAATGATGACACCTCTGTTCTCAATACCATCATCATGATTTATAGTTTCTACAGCCTCTTGCTCAACATTATCTCCGACTTTTCCCCACCGCTTTCGTCTGGGTGGAGCCTTTTCGTCATCTTTAACATTTTCGTCCCTGACCTTCTTTGGTATGAAAAAATCAAGAAATGCCTCCGCATTAATTGATGCACTGGAAATAATTATTCTCAAATCTTTTCGTTTTCTTCTTATTTTCTTCACTACTCCAAGCAATATTTCAGTGTTTAAGTTCAGCTCATGCGCCTCGTCAATCATGATTACTGAGTACTGACTCAACAATGGATCCGAAAGGGCTGCTTCTCGCAACAAGATCCCATCAGTACAGTATTTGATACATGTTTCAGGACCAGTTTTATCATCAAAGCGGACAGTGTACCCTACAATCTGACCTAATGTTGTACCAACTTCTTGGGATACTCTCTGTGCAAGGGTTTGAGCGGCAATTCGCCTAGGTTGCGTGCAGCATACGGTGAAGCCCTCATCGCACCATCCGTTTTCAAATAGATATTGAGGTATTTGCGTAGACTTTCCACTTCCAGTTTCTCCTACTATAACAATTACGGAAAATTGTTCCAGTGCATATAGTAATTGAGTCCTGTGTTTTGCTATGGGGAGGCACTGCCTTTGCATAGATAGAGGGGTTCTTTGGAAGTTAAATGGCATCGAAGAATTTTCTGTTGTATTACTACTTTCATCTTGTAGATGTTGAGATGCAAAACCAGATGGTTTCCGAAAGCCGCTCCTGTTGCCTTGCATGTGTCCATGCATATTTCTTTCTTGGGAAAATATGTGTCTATAATTACTACGTAGTGCCTTCAAACTGGTGTATTATTTGAAGATTAATGATTGATGCAATGGGAACTGGTTTTCCTCTGGAGGTTTCCCTATTGCCTAGTAGAGGTTGTTTGCCTGCTCTAGCTGCTCTCTAGCTTCGTAGCTTGCGTGCTAGTCGCTAGTCGCTAGCGAGCTATGGTATCTGGTAGCGTGCGTGAAGAAGAAGAAGAGATATTAAAAGTAGGGAAAAATGAGAGGCTCTTTACATTTGTTTTCGTCACATTGCTAAAGATAAATACTACTACATGTGCTCGATAATAAATTGTATTAAGTCCACATTCAATCAATCGTAGTTAGATAAACACAATGGTTGAAGGAAAGTAATTCATTAAATTTATAAATCCACTGAGAAAAATGAAAGTTACTATTAAATTCTTTCACTATAAATTCCTTGACATGAAAGGGAGGAGAGGGGATTGATCACTAATGTAACAGTGTTATTCACTGTAGAGAGAAATACTGTCCTTTTTAAAGAGTGACTCGTCAAAACCACATGTATCTGCAAAAAGAGTATACTTGGCTCCCTCCACTCCAGCATAATGGGCGTAATGGACAGTGCAATTGCGGCGAAATAAAGATTGAAAGCCTGCAAATTGAAACGCATTGTCAAATTCAGACATTGGCGCAGGACTGAGATACAGCACCGGTGATCCTCCAAGGATTCTGGGCGTGTTGAAATCATCTGAAACAAAGCTGTTAGTCTTGAGATCCCCCTTTCCATTTGAAATCGAATCGCCCCTCCTGCGGTTGGGATGATGGTTCTGACGCTCATTGACCAAATGAGAATGGGGACAAATGTCAAGCAAGTTACATGGCCGGATTTTGCTGGTACATTTACGATTCTTGTACCGCAGGGGATGATAGTCAACTTCTTCTTGAGAGTGAGCAAATTCGCAAAGGTGTCCATTCTTGCAAGCATTTACGAAGCAGCCTTTGTAGATACTATCTTCACTAGTGATGGTTGTAGTAAATTCGCATAGCCGATCTTTGTAATCATGAATAGCAGGATCTCGCCTGAGCCATCCTCTATTTTCATTCGCATGTGCAAACCTACAAAGTTTTGCGTCGTGGTCATAGCGCTTGCAGCACCAGGTCGTTCTAAATTTGTTTAATTCATTCGAGTTCATTTGTCCACGTGCATCGGCACTCTTCTCCGAAACGTCGGGGGCCGTATCATTGAATGCGAGACTATCAGATACTTCTGAAGGAATGTCAAAGGATAGATAGGGAATGTCGCAACCTTCAGCACCACGAATCATGGGCGAAGTATAGACGCAAGCACCAACTGATGCGTTGGAATCAGCAGTAGTAATTGATTGAGAACAGTCGTCGTCCTTTCGGGTATAAAAAAACCTCCATTCTTCAGAAGAAAGAAATAAGTTGGCAGAGATAGCGGCATCTCTGATAAATTCATTGTGGCAGCGTAATATGTCTTCAGCGGATCGCACATTCTCGTGGAAGCAAAGAAGCACTGCGCGCTTTGGCTGAGACTGTTCGCTTCTAGTCGCAATTGAAGGTGTGTTTCCATTTCTGCCCTTTCGGTTTTCTGTCTTGCACTCCGAGATCTTGGGTTTTCGACCGGAGATTCCTTTGTCATTACCCGTATCTTCCAACACTTCCCCATCCTCGCAGTACATGACTTTATCAGCATCAGAAATATCCAAGTCATCCCAAGGAGCAAGAAGGCTTTTCAGTAAATGAGTATCATCTACCACGCTCTCCTTGAAAGATTTTGAAAAAGGCGCTCCGTCCTCTTCTGTGCCATCTGGCCTTGGGATTATGTAGTAAAAGCAGCTATTCAATATTATTTGCATACAACGATTTACTTTTGTACGCGTAATCATTCCTGACTCAATCTTCTTTGCCACAACGGCATGCACTCCAGCTTGAAGCATTTGACGTGAGAAATATCCTTTTGTGAGACCTAGCTGTCTTGCGACAAGCCAGGTAACGAGAGCAATTGCACGGGATGTGATCGGTTCATATAGACAGGCTTTCTTGCGTAAGAGCGTCTTAAGTACTTCAGGGGGAGATCTTGTGCCTCCTCCTTGAGAAAATTGTTGCCTTGAATGTAGGCCAGGTGAATTAGGAATCATGTTTCTTCCTGAAGAATAATGTGCATTACGAGAAGTTTGGTGCTTGTTTTGATGCTGCCAATTGCTATGAGCAGGAGGTTGCATGGGATTTCCGTGAGCGCGTCTGGGCCCACGCTGTTCTGACATAGATGTAGATCGAGCTCGTCCACTTGGTGTACTATGCTCATGAGTTGGGTGGGAATAGGCTGTCTGTATATCGCGATTTGGTGAATGAGGTACAGAGTGCGTGTTTGCAGCATGAGAAGCCATCGTAGGAACAGTTCCATGGCCAGCTAAAGATGCAGAATGCCTAAAGTGTGGTGATACAGGTGTTGTAGAGGGTGATACATTTTGTCTTCTTTCGGCGTGCATGTTTGTTTGCCGTTGATGTTGATGTTGATGCTGATGTTGACTTGCTGTTTGTTGATAAGTAGCCGAGGGGTACTGTGAAGATGGATGCATTCTAGAGGCGTTGTTCGCAAAGGCGATAATATTGCGAGGAGGCCCAGCTGTGTTAACATTTGCATGTGTATTTGGAACTACGGGACCCTTTGATTGATTATTGCTTCTAATATTTGCAATAGGTCTTGAAGTAGTTGAATGAATTGCTTGTGGAACAGGACGCCCGGGTTGGAAATCAGAATGAGACTGTAAGTTCCTTCTTGCAGATGCAGTAATATTTGTATATGCAGCTGTCCCTTTATTACCACCAGGATTAATCGAATTTATGCTTTGATTTTGATACACGACAGGATCTCCATGGGTTGAGACTGAATTTACACCAAGACTTGCACGAAGACTCCGAGGACTATAAGGACTAGCACCGTTGGAATTGAGGTTGGCCTCCAGGTCGGGTATTTCGAGATGTTGCTGCTGTGCTATATTATTATGCAAATTGTTATCACCGACAACACTTGAATAGGAAGTCTTACTGTTGATGTTCATAAGGACGTCGTCGTCCAAGGATTTCGATTGAATTGTGGTAACGCTGGAGAAAATTGTGCTGGGCGTAGTGTCGTGATTATCACAGGCTTGATCCAAGTACGATTGATGAAGGCTTGGTCTTCGAATAGGAGGAGGGGTATGATTCCCCAAAATAGCTAGCTTGTTCTTCTCAGGATTGCTGGAATCAGCAAAACACGATTGGAAGTTTTGGTTGTTATTTTGATGTGTTCGGGCCTGGTTCGCTGTGACCTGCATGAAGTTCTTTGGGTTCCTAAGCTGCTTCAGCTTCTGCTTCTGTTTCTCAGTAGTGAAGATGATGTTGCTACCCTCCTGATGGTCCTTTGAATGGATGGAATGGATAGATGACTGTATAGATGTTTCTGGTTGTTCGAGATGCTTAAGAATGGATCGTGACGCTGGCATTTGGGTTGCGGAGTGTCGCTCGAAGGACTTGAAGTGGGGCCGATTGATTAAGGGCTTCTGTTATGTGTTATTTAATGATCTGTGTCGAGAGTACAGAGTTACGAGTCAAACGTTTGATCTGTCACCTTTCTTCTTTCAATTTACTCTGTTGAAGTTTTTGGTCTCTATGATCTGGGTCAACTTTTATGTGTCAGTGTTGGTGGATTAGAAGAGAAGAGTCACAAAGAGTTCCGAATGGAAGAGGGGTTCTGGGCTTCTCCTTTCTAGCACATTCTCGATATCAAAAAAAAACGGATTCTTGACTCTTCCTTTGGTCACTAATTACAGGTCACACGCGGGTGAAAAGCTGACGGGTTTGTGAAGAAGTCATTAAATTGTTTCCTATTATTGGCTAAATTATGCTTATACATTATTATTTCGCCGGGTTTACAGCTAGAATTTTTTGGGACCAAGTCTACGATTAAAACATCAGTCCACCTACTACGATACAACAAACGCCATCATTACAGTGTTGAAAAATATTGCATTGAAATTCAAGTGTATTCTATTATTAGGAAACGGAGACTATTAGTAGATTGAAAGGTAACGCCTTGCATCCTAGGATTCTTCCTTATTTGCCACGAATCAAAAAATAATCAAAATTGGATTCTCCGAATTTTCCGTTATTCTTCCCAAAACATCCCAACTGACAACTGTCAAAGCAATGTCGCTAGGGGGGTTTTCCTTTTCAGGATCCCTTCAAAACTAAGGTAGTAGTACCTGGTAGTACTTATCAAAACACACCAATGGAAGGATACTTCATTTTGTAAGTACTTATGAGCAGTTTGCGGAAGGACTCAAGGTTTCAACTGCCAGCAAGGATGATATTAGGACCGGCAAGAATACATCTGAGAACAGATTTGTAAGTGGAATCCATATCTAGTCCTACCTACTTCTCATTTGTTGCAGCGAATTATTCTAGAACATTCTACTGATATGTTCATGAGAGGAGGGAGGAAGGAGTGCGATGAGTGGTCATGAGGTGAATTGGCCTGCTATATCATGAATGTTACATTTTTCTAGGACATCTCATGTGCTACTACTGTTGTAGCAACAGATTGTTCAAATCAAGCTCCATCAGTTGCAAGAATATGATTGACATAATGTGATGAGTAATACTTCTTCACGTGACGCACAATAATTTTTGTATAACTTAGCCTGGTGCATCTCTGCCTTTTCTTCGAGCTTCAATAGCTATATCATCCCACAGCACACACGTTCATCTTTAGACCTTCCGAACATTACTATCATCCTGCTCATGCATCTTTGGACTGTGGAGCCAACGCTTTTAAACCAACTACTTCATAAAAAATTAGTCACTAAATATTCGCCAATTTTTCATTTCGTATGTTCAGAAAATCAAATAAATAGCCTAGAGACAAATTCAAAAATGTAACGGAACGGATTTCCATTTTCTATTCATTTTCAAAATAGAAACTTATCTTTCAAAGAAGCAGTCAAGCTACTTGAACTTGTAGTAGCTACTTGACCAGTTTAATTCAATCATACACTGCAACATATAATCAACCAAACGAAGACTTTTCTTATTCAATGAATTTGATACGTGAGCTGGCCCTCCCAGAGGATGTGAGGGGAAGCAACAGCATATCGACCTCTTCCCAATGTTCTCGTGCTATTGCAATATCGAATAGCGTATACGGTATCACGCCTTCAAAGGCCGGGAGCACCAACGATGTAGAATCCATTTCGTGGTTTCAATGGAGAACTGAGCTTGAATCGAATATTACCTCAATCAAATCTACAGAGGATGGAAGTATCGTCGCTGCGTCAACAACTAATGGATCCGTGAGTCTCGTGAGAGGAAGCGATGGTGGCATTCTTTTAAACAAAAGCATTAGTTCGCCAGGAAATTCCGATGACAGCGATGATGATAATGCTATGTTTTCACACAGCATTGATTTTGTGCAAAATACGCTTCAGCATGATTCAAACGAAATGCTCATGATTTACAATCTACAATCAGAAAATATAGAAAATTCAAATAGAAATATGGACATGATTCTCGTTTCCAATATTGATGGCAAGGGCTTGAATTCAGGTGATCCTGCAATTGTCAAGGCATCCTCCAAATTTGCAATTGATGGGATCACATTTTCTCAAGGAGTCTCTTCATTGAATGCAGTGGTCGTTAGAGCATGTTTGATGCGAGAGCATATACTAAGATTTGTAATTGGTCATGACAATGGTACTGTCTCAGTACATGATTATAATACATTTGAAAAGAAAATGGTTCTCGTGAACAAGTGCATCGTTGAAGGAATAGTCGATGTAGAGAAGGGGCTTCACATTGATGGGAACAATCCAGATGATCCATTTATTCTCGTTTCTGTCAGGAGAGAAACCCATGAGGTACTGTGCTGGTACGATCTGCTTTCTTTGAAGTGTGTGAGGGAGTATAGGGTTCCAAGGGGTGGTAGTGTCACAGCCCTGTGTCCACTCAAGTCTTGTTTTGAGAATACAGTTGCTGCTGCATTTGGAATGAAACTGAATTCGGATTGTATCGGAAAAGTGGTGATTCTACAAGGCGTTCTCAATCAAGCTCATGGCGAGTCATCCATGGACACTGGTGGTGCATCACAGGCGAAAAGCATTGTCACAAACATTCATCAAGTCTACTCTATCGATTTGAAAATAGGACTTAAAATCAGTAGTTTGGTGGATGGCTCCATCAGTGATATCGATGAATACAGAGTGCGATACTGCGTCCACTCTTCTGCCTCTAGTGTGTCCTTCAAAGAATTCTGTTCTGGACAAGATTGCGTTGTTGCGAAGGTGCGTTTGCTACTAGCTCAAAATCATGTTGAAGGTGCAGAAGAAGTCATGGTAGCCGCTTCAAAAGAATCTATTTCTACACCATATGGTTCAATTCACAGTTCTGAAGTAGTATTGGCTCGATTTTTGGAATTAATGAGAAATCCCAACATGCTAAGTGGAGAAAGTAAAGACCAAGTCAAGGAGTGCTTGAGAAAATTATCATTTGGTGCAGTTTCTGGAGGATCATGTGGTGTGCAGAGTTTAGTCCTTGCATCCAAAGCTTTGTATGGTTGGGATACATCATCAGATGTATCGGAACCTTACATTCGTGATTACCGCCTCGCATTATCAGTTATGGCCATGTCTATTGCGAACGCCGTCAAGGGTGTGTCCTACAAGTATGTGGATACGCTAAAGGAGGAAATTAACACCCTAGAAACAAAGGTGTCTGTACTAAAAACAATTGAAACAATCTTGGGTGGTCCTTCGGGAAAACCAAAAGTGCAGCTACACCCACCATTGCTGAACGTCAAGAACCACGATGAATTGTATCAACTTTTGATTGAACGGGGTGCTTTTCGTGTAGCTGAAATCATACGAAAGTCTGATACTGGAACGAAAATGATTACTCCGAAGGTACTAGTAGACTCTCTTCAAAGAATTTCAGTGGATATTGATCCAAAAAGGTACTGCGCATGGCTAAAAGATACAATCTTCCCTAGTCTCACCATTCGTCATTATCTTCTTGAACCAGTGCTTGCTTGGGCATGTAAGATTGCAGATGCTTTCGACGAGAACGGAAGCTTTGGGATTGATGCTTCTATATTGTTGCTTGAGGTAAGTTTTATCTTTTACCAATTTGTCTGGTGCTTTCTTCCTCCCGTGAAATTCACCACAATCTTCTGATGCTCTTCTAGACAATCGAAAGTGCGCTTAATGAATTGAATGTGGACAGCCATGGATCTTTTGCTTCCTATAGTCCTTTCAGTGATGATGGCACAGTCCCTGAAGCAGCACTGCCTACACAAATTAATGTGAACTCATCCATGGGTTCAAATAGCAGCGGAGAGAGCAACCGGTCACGCAGCAATAGTATCATACATTCTGCGAGTAAAAGGCCTCCAGGTATCACCGAGGCAGGAGCGGACGGGAAACAAAATGTCTTCAACACAAAATTATCTCATGCAAGAATCATAAAGATGGCCAGGGAAATTGGATTGCCTGCAACTTTATTGCAGCTATCAAGGTTTGAAGTCGGTGGTGGGTCCGAATATGCCGCGAAAGAACTCATTCGCATCTTCTTCACGAATTCATGGAGTGATTATTTGTCTGATAATAGCGAAGAAAGGAGAAAGGTTCAAGAATTCTGCGAATTCGCTCAAATAAAGTTTGATATAGCCATCCAGTCTTTTTCAAAGGAACTATGTTCTCAGGGATATGCAGATCCATCAATTCTATCCAGAGCTAACGACTTGGTAGCTTCATGCTTAACGCCAGATATAAAATGTGAAATCACATTGAGATTTCTTCACACTGCGCAAATGGCTGTCACGAAACCCTCCTCCCTAAAAGCCTTGGCCCAGGAGGCACTAAGCTGGGCGACAAGTGAAGAGGTAGTATCTGAATTAGAGGAAGCCACAAGGTTGTTGGGAATTGATGAGATTCTACGCAAATATTGTGGAAATAAAGCTGCGGAGGTCTTTCGTGTCGCTGATCCCATTCACAGCATTCGACTAGTCGAATATGTATCAAAAAATGTCAACTGTCCCTCTGCGCTATCAGATATCCTTTACCTCTGCAGTGCATTCACTCACTTGTCTACCTTGCAATATTGCGCAACATTTATTGAGAGGCTTATCGCATCATCACAGTCTTCGCAGAGCTCCATGTGCGCAACAGTTTTACAAGATATATATAATGTCGATGCAAAATTAGGTGAGAATGTGGCAATCAGAGTTTGCACCGCTTGCGCAGGTATTATAAATTCGATCAATAGTGAAACGTACACTGATATCGCAAGCGATAGGCAAAATCGACATGAAAGTATATGTATAGCCGCCATCGAGATTTGTAGAAGAGCTTCTATGTTGAGTCCAATGGCCACTATTCTCAAAGTTCATAAGGCATTGGCTCCTGTCAAAGGACTCAATCTTTGGACTGAGTTAATGAATGAATTCCAAAGGTTGCTTGATTTGCAAAGAGACTTCCACATTACTTTAACATTGTGGCAGCTACGCGAGCGAAGTAAACATGATATACTGATGAGTTCTTTGATAAACGATGCTGTGGACAACATAGAAGTCAACCCTGAACGCCTTCATGATATATTGAAACTGAATCTAGGAAAATCTAGGCGAGGCTGTGCTCTCCTTTTTGGATCGGATGAAGCTAGTATCATTACATCAAGATGGTGCAAGGCGGTAGGATTTATCGCGTGTAAATTAGTGACGAGTGGCAAAGAGGATTTGGGAAATCAACTATTGGAGACATCTGGAGTCTTGGACGAGACACATAATGCTACTGCATATCAAGCAATCGTTATGGTTGTTTTGTCACTGTGCTCAAAAGCGTCAGCTTCCTTCACCTGCTCAACCAATGGCATTGATGACAATCAAAGACGGTCGATGATGAATATTATTCTTGCCAACTCTCTACTACAGGACCACGCTCTTGTGTTTTGCCCTGGTTCGCTGCTTCCAATGATGGTTTTTTTAAGCAATTTGGTAGATGTGGCGACACAAATGATTTTAAGATCAGATTCGGGAGTCGGAGAAGACATGCAAGCATTCAAGCAACAACTCTTCGAAAAGTCAAGAAAGCGCCATCAGCCACTTCTATTTCTTGATATCAACCCTCGAAATATAAACGAGGTAGACATCAGTATCCACAAGAGCTGGCATACTGGGGATGGGCTTCTGTTACCTCCGCGTCAGGCAATTTTTGAATGCATGACCTACTGCAAAGAACTTTTGTCACCCTTAGCTGGAAAGAATCAATCTAATATATTAGGGATTCATAGGTTTCTTGGAGATAGGGGAGTTCACTCAATATCATTGCGATTGCTCACAAATGCTTCAATTGTTACTGCATCAAATCAAAATTGCCAAGATTCACTTTTCGATCAGCATGTTGAAATTCTTGATGAAACTATTCTGAAACTTTCTGAGAGATGTCTTGGAGGCTCAGGAACTGGCAATACAAGTGGTAGGATTGATCATCAAATGGCAGTGCCCCTCTTGCTGAGCCTTCATATGAAGGTTGCTTTCAAGGCATTTAAGAGGTGTCTTCCGTCTGCTTTGAGTAGACGAGACTTTGAGAGAGTAAATATTTTGGCGAATGTTGGATTACGAGCCGCTGGTGTAACCTCATCATTTGATGTTGATAACATCCAACAAAGTTTAGGCTGGAAGAAGCAGATCAGCTTTGTCCTCCAGTGTAAAGCTTTAGCAGAGAAGGCGTACTGGTGGAAAGTTCTCCAATATCTCGGAGTGAAATTTAATCCTAGTTCGTTTGATGATAGTCAAGACGCTGACAAAGGAAATGGAACTGACTACATTAAATCATTACTTCCAGACCTTATCAGATGTGCATCACAAGTTATGTCCAACGTGAAGATGGTGCAATCTCTCGCTTACCATTTCTGCCAAGCATTCAGAGTGGATTCAAATTTAGCGCCTCAAAAACATATTGCATTTTTGCTTTCAATGCCAGAGGTGCAGGAATCAGGCTGTATTGGTAGCATAACCAATGACATTCGTAATGATCTTGTATCATGTTCAGCCGCCGTTCGAGATTTATTAGATAGGTTGCCAAACAAAATTTGCAGATCTGCTATAATCAGGAAGTGCCTTGGTTCTTTCGAAGAGAATGACGACAATGGAAAGCATTATGATAATTACGGTATGCTGTTGATCTTGTACCAGTCAGAACTACTGAGTATGCTATCTACACAATCAAAGGCCAACTCAATTCAGAGTATGTGTCTTCAACAAGAGATTGAGCGCGTCGATAGGAGACAAGATGCGTTGGCTATACTTTCATCGTTTTATTCTGATACCAACGTAGAGTGCAGACCTTGTATTCAACGCTGTTTTGCGCCACTTCCAAAAATATTGGAAATTGATAATGATCCTGTTCAAATGAAATTTGTCGGTATTCTTGGCGATAGAGGAAATTACGAAAACTCTTTCGATCCTGTGAGACCATTGCTTCAATGCCTGAAAGATCCAAGCCTTTCAGTAATATCAGCTTTGGCTCCCATCTGTGTTTCTCTTGGAGTTCCTAGTGGATCCATACACGCTAGGGCACTCATTGAGCACATAGCTGTAGCCAAGGCGCTAGGGGGGTCTTTGCCTCCCTTTGAATCTGAAGTCCTTCCTGTCCTGAAAAGATTGAAAGTTGCTAACGATGGAGCTGAACTTATGGAATGGTGCGCTTCCCAATATCCTGCACACTCGGAGGAAAGCCTATATTGTCTTGAGATAGGATTAGATCTAGCAATGAAAGCATCAACTCAAGCTGAACAATCAGTTCTTGCATCCCGTAAGAAAACCAGCAACAAACTTGTTGACAACGAGAAGTCTGCACTAGAAAGGGTGGAGAGAATGACTATATCAAAGTCTATACTCTCAGATATTATCACTGTCAAAACAGTTTTAGACAGCGCTATGGAAGACGTTAATGATACTTCCACAAATTCAATCATGTCAATGTTGATCGAAAAGGCCAGGAACTCAAGCCATGGGAAAAATCTTCCTCCTGAACAATTTGTTGAAAATTTGCTTATAGAAAGCTCATTAGCCTCTGCAGAAGCCGCATTTGATGAATTCATTTCATTGCCCATGACCTGCCTTTGCCATATTGCATCTGCAGTTCATAGTTCCTGTAGAGCCCTGGAGGATCAGTACTCACATATCGACGTAGGACGTATTTCGCGTTCTTTAGTACGTCGTTGGTTACTTCACGGAGACGAAGGTCAAATGCAAGCCGCAGACAAAGCCGTTCCACTCGGGAGCCGTGGATATAATAAACATACTTTGAACGAATCTTCCGATTGCTCCATAGAGGACGAAGATTCAATTGATTTTGTCCTTGATCTCAACATTGATGCAGGGCAAGAAGTCTGGAACGATATTGGATCTGCAGAACCGACGTTGAAAAGGCTAAAGACAATGACTGCTGACGAGGAACAATCATCAATAAAAGCAACTACTTCTCGTGAAAGTTCGGAATTTCTTTGCGCAAGAACAGCGCTTCGCGTTGCGTTCGTCATGTCCTTTGCGAGAGGTTTTCATCCTGACAACGGTGATAATTTGAATGAGGAGAATCTCGATCCAAATCAAACAAGTGACTGCATCCAGCGCATTCTTGAAGATAATACAAGGAAACACGCAAACTATCTTCTCAACCTAGTATTCTCTAAATCTGGTTTCGATAAACACAAATGTGACGTGAGCTCGATCGAGGTTGATAGCGTGAGATCGGGACTAGGAAATTCCAGTATTAACACCAAAAGATTAGGCGCATCAGAAGGGAAGGCTTTGACCTTCGCTATGCGTCATAGAGCACTGAGGGCAGCATCCGCGCTATGCCCAGAGGACGTGATTCATGAAATTATCGCCGAGCAGGGATTCTTGGGAGAAAAGTGTACTTTATCAATGTGTTGCTTTGGAGTGTTTGTTGCAAAGGAAATTGAAGCTATGGGCCTTGCATTACCCCATTCTGACTTGATTCAACTGAGCATGATGCATAAACCGTCCTATGCTCGTACCTTGTGGCGTCATTGTGGAAAATCGGCAAATCAAGAACATAAAGGCCGTTTGATGCTTTTGATGCTGGAACTGGCTGTTAAAGAAGGGATCGTTGTAGATTCTCAGCTAGTTGCATCTATCCTCCAAGAGATCATCGACTTCAATCTTCCTCGCACAAACTTATTGGTATGCGAATGCATGGCACGGGCTGTATTGACTAATACGGGTGAGATATGGTCACTATTGATGAAAATTATGAGGAATTTGACAAGATCGGTTCTCCTTCAAATTGAACAACACCATAACAACCGAAAGAGCATTTCGACAATTCAGAGACTAGGTAATCTGATAAATAGTTTTATTAGGAACGGAATCAGTATCGAAGAGATTGAAGGCTTAATGACTTCACTCACTCGCGTTGGACTTTCGTGCACGAATGAAACGCTACGAGCGAAGATTGTGGAAGTTGTTGCGTCAATTATTGGCGAAGTGAAGTATGATGGGGTTGAACAAGACCAAACAATCCGGCGGCTTCGTTCTAGTATCTCAAGTGATGCAATCTGTTCAGAAATTGCAGCTGCAATCGGAGTGGCTAAAATCTACGAATCAGAATCATTCTCATCTAAAGACTGTCTCGGACGAATCATGAAAATGGAGTATGAGTTCAACGCAAGCCTTTCGCAAATTTTAGTCTCATAAAAATGGTGATAGGTTTTAGAACTCTTTCAGTAGAGATACTTGGATTTTTCTTGCTTCATCAGGAAACTCCTGCGTTAACGATGATGTCTCGTTTATCATATAATATACTAATCCATGATAACCTTGAGTTGCTTTCCAATACCTTGGTTTCCTGAACTTATGCATCATGATAGCTATACTGGGTTCTTGATGGTACTACTAATTAGAACAATAATCGATATGCTATTCCAAAATGTGCTGAATGTCTTCATTCTCCTTTTTCTTCCCTTGACCTCTTCCATGTACATGCCCCCTGATCTTGCTTTTCAGTCCGCTCTCGAGTAACTTGCTCTCTATAGCGGTCGAGCAAAGATGGATTTTTCGAAAGCAAAAAGTACACAGTCGAGAGATTACCCGTGCCAATAGTTGCAGCTGTCAAGAACGGGTATTGCTTTGTCACAGGATCTACCTCTGCAATCTCATCATCTGTCAATGTCAGGAAAGAAAACAGTCACTCTCATAGGTGGACGCGGCCAGCTTTGCTTGTTTGAATGATCTGCCGCTTTCATAATGAAGATATATTGCAGATGGATAGTGAATGGAAAAGTCATTGAAATATTCTGGCGCATCTTTCGCTGCATGATGCAGGATCGGTAATGTTGTGTCTGTGGGGATGCAATCCTTTATAGCCTTGAATGTCTTGTCTGTACCATGTTTTTCAATGGCACTTCGATGGCAGTCTTACCATTGTTATCTTTCTGGAAGAGACATCCAATATGTTGCGGGTAGTATTTGAGAGAAGTGCGGAGGTACATTGTGAACGACGCAAGACATTGATCTTTGTTGATGATGCAGTGAATGTATGGCAAACCTTTAAGAGTTCCAGTCATCAAGGAATCCAGATCCCACTCTGCAAGATATTTGAACCGTATTTTTGTGGTTGGATGGCAAGCACGATATAGGAGATATTTGGCATCTGTCTTCACTAAAAGGCCAACCTTCCTGAGTTCCTTCATTGCATTAAGATATGCTGTATCAAAGATGATTGCATTCGAAGTATCATCATCGGTAATGTTTACAAGCAACTCTAGAGTATTCCAGTTGTCATCAACACTAGGATCAGTAACCAACAATCCACCACGCTTGTCAATACCACCAACATTATGTTTGATTCCTTCCTTTGCAAGAATAGGAAGATATTTGATTCTATGAGTGTTCCACACTGCTGACTGAACTGGAAATAGCTGTGTGTTGTCATCTTTGTAGGACAGCGAGGATGGAATTCCTTCTACCATTTGCTTGACCGTGTCTTCACTCGGTTTTGATGTCTTCAATCTATGTAGAGCTTTACCCGTAGCTTGTGTAAATCCATTCATCATTGTTGTTGCGAATTTTAAGATATCATTGAAGAAAGCCTGATCATTTAAATTTCCTTCAAGCTTGATTACTGTATTCATAGCATCATTTAGATCCATGAATGCTTTACCCAAAGACAAAGACATGATGCTGTTTTGGAATTGAAAGAATTGAGGTGTGATAGATGGATGTATCAATTTGTGAGTTACTGTACTTTTATTTTTAGGATCTAAAATTTTGTCACGTTGTTTGCTCCCCTATCTTCATCTCCTGTCTTACAGCTTACAGCTCACACAGGCTCACAACTTACAACTTACAACTTACAACAGATTTACCAAGGAAAATATTCGCCCGCCACGAAATTGCCTAAATACAAAATTAAATACGCTTTAAGGACACCATTGAAAAGCCTGTGTTTGATTTGGTTAGACTGAATCAGGACTAGTTCTGAAACACGTCTGTGGTGATTTACATTTTTGCACGTGAGCTGTCGTAAGGCATAGTTTTCGTACTTTATGATTTTGAATGGACGATTGCAGCAAGCGTTGTTATTGCAGAGAGAGAGCATTGCCCGACATTTTCATTTATTAAACATAATACGCGCGCCCTGTTGGGAGCTTTAACCTTCAAAATACGATACATACGATACGATAGGGTCTTCAGTCGGCTTGACTATCTTCTCTAGCTAGATAAACTTAGCACGACTAAACTGGAGAGTAGATAGAAATATGAAACACAGTTTTTAGTTTTTCTCGTCGCTGCACGCACGCTAGAGTGGTCGCTCGCTTCTCGCTTCCTGTCTCCTGTCGCCTTCCTTCTTGAGGCTCCAAGTATTGTAGATTGTAGATCCAGGTCCTTTGAAGCTGACGGATGTTGTATGATGGACAGCATTCCAGTAATGTCCAGCTTGTATCCATCAAATATCTCATCACAGTAACACCAGCATTGTCTCCAATTTTCAACCGAGCGAACCTTCACTCAATCGGAGAATCATCTTAATATACGGTGCAGAAGAAGAAGAACAAACGATCAGAATGGAAAGTATTAAAGGAGAAGAGATTCTTCACACAACCAATGAAGAAGATCAAAGGGCAGTATCAGAACTTCGAAAGAGAATCTCAATCGCGAATACGAGCCCCAATACTACTTTAACTTCATCCCAAGCACCACCAGATTGGACACCTGTTTCTTCTGTATCAATAGATGAGGGACAATGGAAATATGTGCTGATTTCAGCAACTGAGCCATATTCTACCGCTGAATCAGACGAGCGTTATACTGCTTCCTTTGTGACAAGTAAACGGGGGGCATCCTATCATAAAGATGCAGCAGAACCTTACGTGGATCTATTGCAATCGAAAGGGTATAGGAATATAAATGTTTCAGGCGGCGGGAGAATATATTTGAATTTAGTAGAAAAGAAAATTAACATCTTTGGACATTCTTATGGTTTTGGTCTCGCAGACCATGCCAGTTCAAAGAAAATAATTCAGCAAGATGAAAGATTCAAAGGTTATGACATTGAATGGTCCAATGACGGGTACTAGTTTTAATAGTTTAAAATCGAATACGTTTTGAAGTACACAGTGTCTTTGATGTAGTGATGATATCAATGGTCATTTGCGCCCAACCCAACTATTCTTGGATGGTGTATGATGAATTATGATTACATGACTCTAGTTGAAGTCATGTGTGATCTCATCAAATGGTCGAATACATGTAATTGCTGCGAGCTTTTATTTATAAATTACATATGACAACTACACTGGGTATGGTTGGTGTTTTTAATTTATATTCAATTTGGGTTGTCTGCAGTGACTGAACTGACTTTCATCCCTGAATTTTCATCACAGCTCCATTGCCTACGCAACAGCTCTTTTATTTTTTTCTGCTTCAGTCTCGATTTGTGCAGATAAAGTCTCATGAACTCCACTAGACCGTTTGAGCTTAGGC
>Ga0306864_1000361_pt1 | contig 21683 bp, 16 predicted proteins | sample AntRauTorckE5430_FD_190448 | JGI IMG/M metagenome (GOLD analysis project Ga0306864, IMG submission 190448) | Saline lake microbial communities from Rauer Islands, Antarctica - Metagenome Torckler E5 #430 (v2) (version 2) | ecosystem: Environmental > Aquatic > Non-marine Saline and Alkaline >...
TAATTTTATAGAGAAGCTATAAAATTTAGATTTTTGCTCTGCAAAAATCCTGTTTATCCTGTTTGTCCTGTCAAAAAAAGACATTTTGCGAAGCAAAATATTAAGAAATATATTTGTCGTTTTTTTATAGGAAAACCGTTCTTAAAAATGGAAGGGGATAAATATTCGAAAGTTTATAATTTCGAGTGCCGTCGTTTTACTCCCTTGCTTTTAAACGGTTTTCCTATAAAAAGTTGAATTGACAGAGTTCTATTTTATGTTTACTCCGTAAACTTTTTTTGACAGGACAAACAGGATAAACAGGATAACTTTATAGAGAAGCTATAAAATTTAGATTTTTGCTCTGCAAAAATCCTGTTTGTCCTGTCAAAAAAAGACATTTTGCGAAGCAAAATATTAAGAAATATATTTGTCGTTTTTTTATAGGAGAACCGTTCTTAAAAATGGAAGGGGATAAATATTCGAAAGTTTATAATTTCGAGTGCCGTCGTTTGACCCCCTTGCTTTTAAACGGTTTTCCTATAAAAAGTTGAATTGACAGAGTTCTATTTTATGTTTACTCCGTAAACTTTTTTTGACAGGACAAACAGGATAATTTTATAGAGAAGCTATAAAATTTAGATTTTTGCTCTGCAAAAATCCTGTTTATCCTGTTTGTCCTGTCAAAAAAAGACATTTTGCGAAGCAAAATATTAAGAAATATATTTGTCGTTTTTTTACAGGAAAATCGTTCTTAAAAATGGAAGGGGATAAATATCCGAAAGTTTACAATTTTGAGTGCCGTCGTTTGACCCCCTTCTCTTTAAAGGGAAGGGGCGGAGATGGGTTCACACGTATTGCCATTAGTCTATTTTTTTAACCTTGGTAGGCTCCAGAAGAATATGTCAACTCATAGCTGTGCGTATAAATCTCAAAAACAATTCCGAATGGATCTTCCACATAACACATTTTATACGGCTTTTCGTTTGGATAATATGCTCTGATTGGCATTCTTTGTTTCCCACCTGCGGCAACAATTTTAGCAATAAGCTCCTCTATATTAGGATCTTGAATACAAAAATGGAAGAGTCCCGTATTAAAAGGATTGAATTCCTGTGCTTTTTTAATTCCATGCGGAAACGAAAATAATTCTATCCCAATTCCATCTGAAGTTGACAGGTGTGCAATTTCAAATTCCGTCCAGTCTTCCCCGAAAACATCAATACACATTTGTCCAATAGCCGTTTCTTTTTCTTTTTTAACAGAAGATGGCTCCATTAGAATGTACCATCCCATAACATCGGAATAAAATTTTACCGCTTTTTCTATATCTGGAACCGTAATTCCGATATGAGAAAATGACCTTGGATATTTTATTTCTTTCATATTTATTTTATTTTTAAATTATTTACTAAAAAAATACAATTCAAACCGTAAAATTGCACCAACGTACCTTTGAATTGGAATTTGCGTTTGAATTTTAACTAAAAAAAACCTTCTCCCAAACGGCAAAACTAATGAACCTAAAAACCCGATAATTTTCCAAACTCGTTGCAGGATTAAAGAATTTATCAAAATCCTTCAGCAACAATTTTTTATTAAAAATACCGCTTTCACTTTGTTCAAAATACGGCCGAATCGCAGGACGCATTTCCCTCATCCATTGATTGGTAGGTGTAACAAAACCCATTTTATCGTGTCGATTATAAATCGGTTCGGGTAAACTATTTTTAAATGCTTCTCGCAAAATATATTTCCGAGTGCCGTTGTGAATTTTGTACGCCGAAGGCATCGAAAAAGCGTGCTGCATCAAGTCCAAATCATCGGCAAAAGGCGTTCGAGATTCAATCCCAAACCACATCGAACAGCGATCTTCACACTTTAGTAACTGCTTCAACGGGTGATCAAAATACTCGTAATGCAGCATTTGCGACAACGACTCAATTCGCTGCCCCGCATATTCATTATAACGGTCGATATTTTCATAAATCCAATCCTTATTCAAATATTGTAAATCGTTGAAATAGCGTAAGTTAAAGCGATTTTGTGCCGTTTTGGATAATTGCGGAACGCCATTATATTTTAATAAAGATTTCGTCCAAAACTTGACCGAATTACTGATTTTATCCGTTGCTTTCATGGCTTTCGCCAATTCTAAAAACTGAAAATTGCGAAATAATTCCTGCCAAAGTCCGACATAATGAGGCGAATAACCACCAAATAATTCATCTGCACCTTGACCATCTAAAACCACTTTTACGCCTTGTTCTTTCACCAATTTCATTACTCGAAACTGTGCGTAAGTGCTGCTCGAAAAAACTGGAATATCTTGTGCATAAATTACAGTTTCCAAGTCCTCCGTTAATTCTTCCCGAGTCGGAAAAGTCCGATGCCAATCGGCTTGAGTTTGGTCAACGACTAACTTTGCCCATTTTTGTTCGTCAAAATTTTTATCTTCAAAACAAGACGTAAAAACTTTTTGCTTATCGCCAATTTGTACATTCAAATCGCCTCCGTTTGCTTGTCGCAATAATTCATTTATCGTACAAACGACCGTCGAAGAATCCACACCGCCACTCAAACACGAACCCACCGAAACATCAGAACGCAACCGTAATTTTATTGCATTTTGAACCAAATCGTGCGTTTTTTGTCGATATTTTTCAAAAGTCAATTCGTCATATTTTTCGTAAGTCGTATTCGGTTTTAATTCAAAATACCGCTCAATTTTAAAAGCATTTTCACTTTTGCTTTTATTTTCACTAAACCCATTCAAATCAATCGTCAAAAAATGACTTGGTTTTAATTCAAAAATACCAGAAAAAAGTCCTTCCGTTTCTGCTTCTATTGCACCAAAAATAAAATAATCAAAAACTGCTTTATGATTCATTTTTGCATCTACAAAAGGCAGTGTTAGCAATGCTTTTTGTTCCGAAGCGAAGGCAAAAGTATCATTATTTTTGACGTAATAAAATGGTTTTACACCAGTTCTATCTCGTGCTGCAAATATTTTATTTTTTTCAGTATCAAATAAAACAAAAGCAAACATACCATTAAATAAATCTAAACATTTCGTCCCATAAGCCTTATACGCCTCAATCAAAACCTCCGTATCCGTTCCCGTCGAAAATCGATGCCCTTTTTGCTCCAAATCATGGCGAATTTCGATATAATTATAAATCTCACCATTGAATGTCAGCCAAACGGTTTCGTCCGAGCAGCACATTGGCTGATGACCTTGCGGCGACGTATCCAAAATTGACAACCGCCGATGTCCAAAAGCCATCGAAAAACCTTGATTTTGTAAGTCCTCAACTCGCCTTTTCGGATGATAATTTTTAGTTGGAAAATCAAACATAAACTCCTTTCGTGCTGCAGGAATGACGGTCGAGTTATGAAAAAATGCCAAACCTTCGCCATCAGGTCCACGATGTTTGATTGCGTCCAGCATATTAATCATATTCGAGACAATAGGTGTTTTTTTCTTATTTAGGTTGATAATTCCGGTTATTCCGCACATAAAAAGTAGCTTCAAACTCCAGTTTGGAGTAATGTTTTAATAGGTTAATAAAATAGCTTCAAATTCAGCCAAGGTAAGGATTTTGTGTGTTTTCAAAAGGATTTAAAAGGAGTAAATATTTATCACTTTTTAGTTTGCATTTCTGCACGAACAACTTTGATTTCTCTTACAATTTCTTCCATCGAAATTTCTGGTTCATCCTGTAAATCTTTGAAAGTAGCTTTCCAGCGTTCCGCAGCAACATCTGCTCGAAGTTTTTTAGCAACAGCAATCTTTTCGTCAGGCGAAAGTTGGTAAAGTAAACTGTAAAGCTGCTCCAACGTAATATTTGTTTGAAGTGATAAATTCATAATTGTAATTTTCTTGATAAAATGTTTTTAAAGGTACAAATCTTTGAAGGAATAACAAACTTATAAAATCGAGCGAGTGACCGAAAGCCGCCCGCTGAATAACATATTAAATATTATTAAATTACAAACTATTCAAAACTACCATTTCGATTATAAAAAATCACTCAAAATACTAAACCGTCAACGCATTCACTAACGGTTTTCCGCTTTCAAAATCACTTACATTTTGCAAAGTTATTGTTGCGATTTGTTCCAATGCTTCATTGGTGAAAAAACTCTGATGTGCGGTAATTAGTACGTTTGGAAAGGTTAATAAATGGCTAATCTCTTCATCATCCAAAATTTCGCCAGACAAATCTTGGAAGAAAAGTTCCTCCTCTTGTTCATAAACATCAATTGCCAAATAGCCCAAATGTCTGTCCCTTAATGCGGAAATTACAGCAGTTGTATCAACCAACGCTCCTCGGCTTGTATTCACTAACATCGCTCCTTTTTTCATTTTTTTCAATGCTTTCGCATCAATAATATGATGGGTTTGAGGAGTCAAAGGACAGTGCAAAGAAATAATATCGGAAGCAGCGAATAAATCATCTAAGGCTTGATATTCTACACCTTTTGCGATTAATTCGGCATTTGGAAAAGGGTCGAAAGCTAAAACTCGGCAGCCAAAACCTTGCATAATCTGACAAAAAATAGCACCGATTTTTCCCGTTCCAATAACGCCAACCGTTTTTCCATGCAAATCAAAACCGACTAATTTTTCTAATGAAAAATTAGAATCTCGAACTCGATTATAGGCTTTATGTGTTTTTCTATTTAAGGTCAAAATAAGTGCAACACCGTGTTCTGCGACGGCATAAGGCGAATAAGTAGGGACTCGAACAATTTTAATTCCGTGTGCTTTTGCTGCATTCAAATCTACATTATTAAATCCCGCACATCGCAACGCAATCAATTTAATGCCTTTTTTATGTAATTCAACGATTGTTTTTTCATTTAAATCATCATTTACAAAAACACAAACAGCCTCTTGAGTATCAATCAAATTGACCGTTTTTTCGTTTAAACGAGTTTCAAAAAATTGAAATTCGTGTTGAAAAGTAGCATTGAATCGTTCAAAATATTCAATATCGTAAGATTTTGCACTAAAAAAAGCAATTTTCATATTTTTGAATTTTATGTAGTCATTAGTTATTAGTACAGGTGAACGACCAATAACGAATGACGAATAATTTTAGAAACTAACGCAAAAGTCAAAGTTTTTGCAGGACAAATATATGATAAAAATCAGCTTAGTGTCTTTTTGACCATTACTTTTGTCAATATTTAAAAATACCTACCAGCCCACGTATTTCGGTGGTTTAATTCCTTTCAAACGCAAATAAACCGTCAATTGTCCACGATGATGTGCCAAATGATTATCCATTAAATTCAACATTCTGCTTTTGGTAGATCTACCATAAAAAGGCGTAATTTCCTCTCCTAAATTTTTTGTGTCCAGCGTTTTAAGGTGTGCAATAATGACATCAAAAATCTCCGTGTAAGACTCAATCACGGTCGCTTTAGACGTTTCATCGACTTTCGCCAAATTCGGATAGCCGATAAATTCCATTTGAAAATTAAATGAACTGACAATGTGTGCAGCTTGTGCTTTGAAAGATTTGATTTCTTCGGTTGGTTGAAAATCGTAATGTTCTTCGGGCATTGCCTCCAAAACTGCTAAAGTATAGGTTTTGTTATTTTCCCATTTAGTAATAAAATCGTTAATCTCGAAACTTTGGGATTGATTATCAACGGTTTTGGTGGATTCAACTTCTGTCTTAGAAGTGCTATTTGTTGGTGTGCAATTTTGAAAAAGTATTGTAATTATTACTATTAAACTCAAAGTTATTTTGTAATTCATGGTTGGCAAGTTTTAGTTAAAATTAAATAAAACTCAAAATTACAAAACGTATATTTATAAAACTCAACCGCCCAATACTAATGGCTTTTGGGCGAACTTAGTGGAGTATTAGGTTTTCTAAAGCCATCGAAGAGCCTATAATTTAAAGATTCACGCCTGTATTATAAGGTTCAAAATTGGTTTTGTAAAAAGAATGCAGAAATGAAAGTACGCTTGTCTCTTCAGTTTTAATAAAATCAATAAAACTTTTGTCCTCAATACGGTTATTGCTCTTTAAATAGTTTTCTATTGTTTTTAAATTCGTTGATTTGAAACCCATTGACCACTTATCAAAAAGGCGTCTATCCGAATACTGTTCTAAAACTTTGATACATCCGAAATGCCTCGGATCTCTTTTTATCATCCTGTAAGTCTCGACGACATTTTCTTTATCGCCTTCAAGAACTTGTAGAAAAAGACCTTCCGCAGAAATTAAAACACCAGTTATCCCTTTTTCGAGATTATGCATTTTACTGTTTTCTACTATTTGTAGTAATTCAATTTCTGAAAACACACAATTTTGAGAGGTACTTAAATACACTAAAGTGTAAATCGAATCTGACTTTTTCATTAAAAGATAATTATATTTTTAGAACTGTTTTATAAAGTTAATTTTTAAAGAGAGAAGGCATTGAATAAAGACAAATAAATATTGAGATTGTTTAGTTTTTTTTATAAAAAATAATACGAAATTGCAAAACTACCAATTAATAAAGCCACATAAATACTATACCAACGCACATCACAATATTGCGACAAGCGAATATTATGTTTTCGACGGTTGTAAATAATCAAAATAATTCGTTCTATCATAAACGCAATGACGGATGCAAAAGCGATTCCTGCCATGCCGTAATATTTTAGAAAAATAATGCTGAATATTAAATTAAAAAATATTTCAATGATGGAAACGTAAAGGATAATTTTGGTTTCATTCAAGCCGATTAAAACCGTTTGCGGTAACAAAATCCGACTGGCTAAAATCAGTAAATAAATGTTGAAAATCAAGGCTGCTCCTTCAAATTCTGGATTAAAAACAATCGGAAAAAGGTAAGGCGAAAGGAACATGGAAACGATAGAAACACCGAAAAGTAGCGGCATTATTTTTTTCGTTCGGGTCTTGAGTTGTTCCAAACCTTGTTGCAAATCGAAGGCAATATCGGCAATCAAAGCGGACGCAATCGCACCGACCAAAGCCGTTACCAACGGTAATTCTTTTGCGCCACTTTCGTAAATCGCCAAACCATCAATACCGAAAAATTTGGTGACCAAAACCTTATCGACATAGTTCATAATACTGCCAATGAAAAAGTATAAAGTCAGTGGAAACGCAAGGATTAAATAAGGGCGAATGACCTCAAAATTAATTGAACTTGTAGCGTTTAACCGTAAAATATTGACGAGCCAAACGTATTTTGAAACGGCTAAAATGACCAAAGCGATAAAACTATATTCGAACGAAAAGCCGAGCCAAAGCGGTAAAAGAATCGCCACTAATTGCCCACCAAAAGCGTATAAACCAAAGTTGATAATGCCGCGTGGATTTTTCTTTAAAACGTAAATATATTCTACCAAATACGTCGGAATATTGATGAGCCAAAGCAGGCACATCCAGTCGAAATACGGCAAAATTCCACCTTCGTAATTGGTGAAAAGTTGGGTGAGATTTTCTTGATTAAAAAATAATAATCCGCTGATTATCAAGGCTAAACCTTGAAACAATAAAAAGACATTAAATAAAAAAACACGTTTTCGTTCTTCATCAACTTTCGGAAAAGCGGCCAATAAACCGTCTAATAATCCCGAAATCCAAAAGAACGTAAACGTGCCACCAATCATCAGTAATGCATCGTAAATTCCAATTTCAGCAACGGTCAAATCGGTTTTTGCCAATAAAACACGTATTAAAATTAGAAACGAAAACCGCAACAATTGGAAGATTTGTAATCCTCGAATTGTGTCGATATCTCGAAAGAAAGATTTTATTTTATTTATCATGTTTAGAGTTGGCAGTTTCGAGTCTTCAGTTGGCAATTATCGCTAAACGACTGCCGACTATTAACTGCCAACTGAAAACTAAGTTTTACAATTCCGTAATAATATCTTTAAATTCAACGCCGTAATCTTCCAACTCTTCCAAAACAGGGTTGTAAATATTTGGGTTTACAGGAATTTGAACACCAGTTTCTGTGATTTTATCTTGCAAAATCAATTTAACAAAAATTCCGATTGGCAAACCAACTAACTTTGACATTGCGGTATGGTTAGAATCCTCTCCTTTTAAAACCATTGAAGATTGTAATTTGTATTTTTTGCGTTTTATCGTGTATTTGAATACATGATGCATCACAATCATATCCTTATCTTCTTGCTCTAATTTTAACTTTTCAACCAACAAATCCTCTAAAATTTTTGCAGGCGTTGCACTCGGAATCCCGATTTGTTTGCGGTCAAATAAGCCGAGCCATTCCAATTTTTTGATAATTTCAGAGCTTGGCCCAATGCCCAAAAAGTTTGCTAAACGTTCTTTTATTGTTCCTGTAATATATGGATTATCCAATAAAAAAGCATCAATTAACTCCCGATAAGTCATGTGTTCCGATTCTAAAATTGGATATTCATCACTCGTCAAACCTAATTGCACCAACGCATTCCACGCATCACAGAAACCTGAATGCCGTAAAGTTGCACGTTTGATGGTCGGAATATCGTCCATATCATAAATTTCACGATACAACAAGGAATCTCGGTTCGCATACGATTCAAACTCGCCAACACCTGGGATATCAATCAAACGGTATTGTTTGAATAAGCGATTGTACGGAATGTATTTATGTTTGCCTTTGACCAAATATTGTGACGTTCCTTGACCAGCCAAAACGACATTGCGGGGATTCCAAGAAATCTTGTAATGCCATGGATTATTATCGCTTTCAGGTGCGACCAAACCGCCTGTGTAAGAACGGAAAGAAGTGATTTTTCCACCTTTTGCCCGAATCTCATCAATCGTTTTTTTCGCTGACATGTGGTCAATTCCAGGGTCTAATCCCATTTCGCCCATAAAAATTAGCGAAGCATCTAAAACCTCTGGATTCAAGCGATACAAATCACGAGAAACGTAAGAAGCCGTAACCAAATGCTTTTTATATTTAATACAATCTTTTGCAATTCGATAATGTAAATGTGCGGGCAAAAGAGAGACGACGACATCATTACGCATCATCAAGTCCCTGCGATCATTAGGTTTTAGAACATCTAACCATGTTCCTCGACCATTCGGATGACCATTTATTTTTGCAGCAGCAGCATCGGGATCGTAATCAGCAACTGTGATAAACCACCCATACTTTTCCGCTTCATCTAATAAGTATTTAATCAGTGCCGTTGATGAACGACCTGCTCCAATGATAAGTACATTCTTCATAAAATGACCTTTTTTTGTTGGCTTTTAGCCAAGTTTTAATGGTTTGTTTGAGGGCAAAATTAACATATATACGCTTGAAAGCAACTTATTTAGGGAATTATATATTTTTCATTATTGGATTTAAAGTATAATAGTTTGATAATTAGTGTTTTAGACTTCGATACTCATCTTGTAAAAACACTTTTATTAACTTCATAAATTTTTTTTATTCTAAATAATTTTTTGGAAATTTCATGAACTTGAGAAGCGTTATTTTTACAAAAAATCACCGTATTAATTCCAATTCTAACCCCATTAGTGAGCGGTATGATTTTTGGCAAAAACGGTGTCGGTTCTCTGAACCTCACGCAACAACTCCAATTTCCGTTTTCTACAAACCCCGAGGTTTCGCATACGCATTAATACTAAATTTCGTAATATTTAAAATGTTAATAATCAGTGTTTTAAATTATTAAAAAATGATTATTTTCTATTGGAATAAACCGTGTCGGTTTCAAAAGAGCGAAAACAACAATTTTTATGAATAGCTATTCGTAATACTTTACAACTTTAGGAAAACGGAATATTATTATAAAATATTAATTATCAATATAATACGTATTATAAATTTTAGTGTTGGTGCATACGCGAGGTTTTTCCGAGATTTCGGGATAAACTGGGATAGGCAGATTCGGTTCTCTGAACCTTGTTGCAGTCGAAAAAGGTTCAGAGAACCGAATCTGCCTGTCCCGAAACCTCGGGGTTTGTAGAAAAGTAACATTATCAATGGTTTTGAGGTTCGGAGAACCGACACTGAATATATTATTTTTTGGAAGTTCATTTTTTAAAAAATCATGCGTATGTATCTGAAAAACCTTAATTTAAGTGTGAAATGATTTTTATTTTTTTACACCACTCTGGAGAGTGGTGGTACGTAATTCTGCTGAAATGATTTCTCCGACCTTCGCTGCTCCTTCATTCGTATAATGCGTAAAATCGTAGAAATATTTGCTATTTTTTGGTAATTTTTTTGCTAAGTCGATGAGTTGAATGTTTTGATTTTTAGCGACTTGTCGAGTAGCATCGTTGTATAATTCCAAAATTGCCCAACCTGTCGAACCATTCATGTCTTGATATTCGATTTGGCTCAAATCTGTTCCAGTTGTTGCATCAATTGTGTCGCCAATAATTTGCGGTTGTGTGATTAAAATGGGTTGAATGTCGTTGTCTTTGCAAATTTTAACCAGATTATTTAACCGATTTTTGTAATTTTCTATAAATTCAGTTTCGTGTTTTTGTAGCATTTCTGACCGTTTTGCTTCCGCAATTTCGACCATTTTTAATTTATCAATTTCGATATTACTATGAATTAAACCTTGTTTGTATGCCACATAAAAACGATAAAAGTTAAATGCCAAACCAATTGTTTCACTATAATTTGCCAATGATTTTACAAAACCGCCAACGGATTGCGTATTAATTTTTTTCATTGCCAAACGGTCAAAAGATTCAAAGTCTGCGGTCGCCACATCATTGATTCCTACCAAAAATAAAACATAATCTGGTTTTAATTTTACAACATAATCTCGCATCAAAACCTCGTGACCAAAGGTCGAATGTCCATCTAAACCAGCGTTATTAATCCAAAAATTCGGAAGGGTAGGAGAGAGGCGACGATTGATTTCCGCCTGCCAAGTTTGAGCATCTGAAAGGTAATAACATTCGGTCGTGCTGCCGCCTACGGTTATCATTGTCGTTGCTTTTTTCCAATCTTTGGGCGGTTCTTCACCACGAAAACCGAGCGAATTTTTAGAATGAAAAATCGTATCGTCTAACTTTGGAATAAAGTCATTCGCCATCATAAATTGCTGATTTGCAGCTAAGACGATTTCGCTGCCTTTTACCCGAAAATTAAACGGTTGAAAAATTCGTAAAATGAGTTCTACCAACACAAAAGCGATGATTAAACCAACGCCAACGGCTAAAATGTTTTTGTATATTTTGATTAATATTGCTTTCATAGTGTCGCACTAAATTTTAGTTTAGCGTGTATTTTTTATGGTTCTTTGATAATTATTCTAAAGTAGTAAAAATTGTACCTTAAAAGTTCGCAAAATCTGTCTTTCTGCATCGTCTGTATTTCGCAATGACGGTCTTTTTAAATTTTCAGATTGCAAAGTTACAAAAACGTCGTAAACACATATAGCAAACTAAATCCAATCAAAAATACAATACCGAATAACGCCCATATCCTTAAAGTTTGTTTTGGTTTTGCCGCTTCGGGAACATTTTTTCCAGTGATTAATACGTAATTCGCCACAGCGAAAAATGGCGTAGTCAAAAACGATAAAATCGTGGCAACCAAAACTAATTGTTTCATGGATTGCATGAAAAAAGATAGGATAATCATTGCACCGATGATTAATAAAATTATCCAAAACCAGTAGTATGATTTTGGTTCTTCTGCCTTGTTTTGTAATAGTGTCGTTGTTCTTGACATCGTGCGAGACAAAGCATCTAAGCAGGTTAAAGTAGTACTAAACATTGTTGTGAATGCTGCGAGAGCGATGAGCCATTTTGCCCAGTCGCCCAAAGCGGTGACGTACATTTGTATTAATTGTGCGGCAAAACCTGCTCCTGATGCGGAGAATTCTTCGCCCGAATCAAACATAATCAACGCACCTAACGCCAAGAAAAATACGGCTAAAATGATTGTTCCAAAATAGCCAATTCTAAAATCTTTTAAGGCGTGTTTTAAATCAAAATCCTCGACTGTTGTTTTTTGTTTTTCTTTTGCCCAGATGGAATGCCAAACCGATAAATCTAACGGCGCGGGCATCCAACCCATTAAGGCGATTAAAAATGCTAAACCTACGCCTTTTATTGGAAAATAAAAGGTCATCGGAGGAGACGAAATATTGTCATTGGCGAAAGCCAAAATAACGGCTAAAAGTGTCGAAACCGTTAAAACGATAATGACGATTTTGATTAAATTATCTAACAATTTATATTTTCCAATAATTAAAATCGCTGTACAAACGATTAATAAAATCCCTGCCCAAATTACTGGATTTTCAAAAATGCCAAAGATATTTACCGCCAAACTTGCCGTAACAATCGTCACTACGGCTTGAATGATAAACATCGTCAAAACGGTGATAACTGCGAATAAAATCAAGACCCAACGCCCTAATTTCTTATAACCGGTGATTAAATCTTCGCCAGTTGCGGCAGCGTATCTTGGGCCAAATTCAAAGAATGGATACTTGACGAAATGTATTAAAATAACGAGCCAAAGTAAGCCGTAGCCATAGTTTGCACCTGCTTGTGTGGCTTGTACTAAGTGCGAAACACCAACTGCCGAACCTGCAAATAATAACCCTGGTCCCAACATTTTTAAAAATTGTGACCACTTTCCTTTTTTATATTGCGTTGTTTTGACCGTTTCCATAAATTGATTTTGTTATTTTGATGAGGATTTTGGTATAAAGGTGTTTTTTGCTGCTTTTAATTTTGACTAATTCTCCATATCTAAATTGCTGTAAAACTAAAATAATTTTTTGGTTTTGAATACACCTAAAAATATAACGAACGACGAGAAACCAACCGGTACATTATGAAAATTGATAAATACTTAAAAAATTACGTTAATGGTCAGCTTGTGCCACCTTTTTCGGGGGAATATTTAGATAATAAAAACCCTGCGACTGGCGAAGTTTATTCTTTTATTCCTGATTCGGACACCGAAGATATTGAAAAAGCAGTAGAGGCAGCGGAGGCGGCTTTTCCAAATTGGTCAACTTGTGGCGTAAAAAAACGCTTTCGGATTTTGAGTCGAATTGCCGATATTTTAGAACAAAATGCGGAAGAACTTGCCATTGCGGAAAGCATCGATACTGGAAAAACGATTACGCAAAGTCGAACTTTGGATATTCCAAAAGCATCTTCTAATCTTCGTTTTTTTGCGAATGCGGTCACTCATTTTTCATCACAAGCCTTCACAAATGAAGGCGAATCGGTGAATTATTCACTCAATCAACCGATTGGTATTGTGGCGTGTATGACTCCGTGGAACTCGCCTTTGCAGTTTTTTACTTGGAAAGTCGCACCAGCTTTGGCAACGGGAAATTGTGTCATTGCCAAGCCTTCGGAGTTAGCACCGATGACGGTTTATTTGTTTTCAAAAGCATGTATGGAAGCAGGTTTGCCGCCTGGTGTTTTGAATATTATCCATGGTGACGGCAATAAAACTGGGCAGCAAATATTGAAACATCCGAAAGTAAAAGCAATTTCATTTACGGGCGGCAGTAAAACTGGCGAAGCGGTTGCGATGACGGCCGCAAAGGGTATGAAAAAAGTCCTTTTGGAAATGAGCGGCAAAAATGCGGCTATCGTTTTTGCAGATTGTGATTTTGAAAAAACAATCCTTGGCGTGTTGCAATCTGCTTTTCATCATCAAGGACAAAAAAGTGTGAGTACGTCACGGATTTTGATTGAGCGGTCGATTTATGAAGAATTCAAAGAGGAATTTGTGAAACGCACTCGGTTTATGAAAGTCGGCGACCCAAATTCTGTGGTGACGAATCTTGGGCCCTTGATTTCGGAAGTGCATTTAGAAAAAGTGAAAAGTTATATCGCTTTGGCGGCTATGGAGGGCGGGACGGTTTTGTGCGGCGGCGAACCGTCGGAATTGACAGGGAAGTTTGAAAAAGGCTTTTTTATGAAGCCGACCGTCATCGAAAATCTCGAATCAACGGCAAGGACAAATCAAGAGGAGATTTTCGGGCCAGTGGTGACTTTGATGCCGTTTGATACGGAAGCCGAAGCGGTGAAATATAACGATTGTACGGATTTTGGCTTATCTGCAACGATTTGGACGAAAGATATTAGCAAAGCACACCGAGTAGCGGAACAGTTGGAAGTGGGCATGGTTTGGATAAATTCTTGGCTCGAAAGGGATTTGAGAACGCCTTACGCAGGAGTCAAAAAGTCAGGTATTGGTACAAAAGGTGGTTTTGAAGATTTGAGATTTTTTACGAGAATCAAAAATGTTTGTGTACGATATTAAAGTCGTATTTGGCGTTTGGACGTAATTAATACGGAGAAAAATATCTGTATCGGTCATCCTATTTATAAGTTTTATCAAAAAAAAGAGATTGTCTTTTTGTGACAACCTCTTTTTTTAGACTTTTGTATTAAAGATTATTTCGATATCTGTTGCCAATTTTCATACGGAATAATATGCGAAAGGATGTAAGTCCGAGCCAAGGTAAAGCCTTTATCTCGTTTATTAATCGTGAATTTTACCAAGCCGACACCTTCTGCAAAATAATTTTCGTAAGAAGAAGGATAACTTTCTTCGTTATTTTTATTATCGACATAAACCGTCGTTTGTCTATCTTCCAAGACGACCGCAGCCAACGTTTTGTTTTCAAAATCATAAGTCGCATTACTATTGATCAAGTGTCGCTCCCGATAAGCAGTTATATCATAATTTGGAAAATCATTACTATTGAAGTTCATTGAAACCATGGCAAAACCGTCGTCCATATTCCATTTAAAACCCTCATCATCTTCCACCCAATATTCGACAGCAATAGAGCCACCTAATCCGCTATTTTCGTAAGCCGTATAATCCTCAACGTAAGCGCCTAACTCGTTAATTCGTTCTCTACTTGAAGAAGTCATCACGAAGTTGTGATCATATTTTTCTGTAATTAAATAAGATTTCCCGCCGAAAGACAAAGATTTCATCAACCAATAAGTTGTATCAATCGTGCTGCCGCCTGAAACAAAACAATACGCCTTGGCGGTTTCCAAATTTTGAATTGGGAAATAATATTTTTTCAAAGCTGGTGGCGGCACATTATTCACTTTACTCAACGCTGGATCACGATCCATATCTGCTATCGAAATTGGAATATTTGCCTTCGTTAACATTCTTTCGGGTTTCGGACCAGCTTCCCGAGGTACAATCGGTTCTTGTATTTTGACTTCATCTTCTGATTCATTATCGAAAGTTTTTCTACTTTCCTTTTTAGACAATAACCAGCCTGTTTTTTTATCTCCTTCTTTTTGTATTGCTAAAGTCTGACGTGCATAACGAGCCGCTTTTTCCTTCTCCGTTTCCTCAATCTCTTCCGTTCCAATCGTTCTTGCGTCTTCATTAATAATCGTTTCTGTATTGGTGGCTGCGGTTGCCAAGTTCTTTTTACGTTTCTCTTCTGCCTTCATTTCCGCTTGTTTAGCGGCTGCTAATTCTACGGCTTTTTGCCTTGCCTCTTCTTTTGCTTTTGCCGTGGCAATTCGTTCTTTTTCTAAGCGGTCTGCCTCTTCTTTTGCTTTCGCAATAGCCATTTCCTCTTTTGTAATTCGTTCTTTTTCTAAGCGGTCTGCTTCTTCTTTTGCCTTCGCAATAGCGATTTCCTCTTTTGTAATTCGTTCTTTTTCTAAGCGGTCTGCTTCTTCTTTTGCCTTCGCAATAGCGATTTCCTCTTTTGTAATTCGTTCTTTTTCTAAGCGGTCTGCTTCTGCTTTCGCCTTCGCAATAGCGATTTCTTCTTTTGCAATTTGCTCTCTTTCCAAGCGATCTGCTTCTGCTTTCGCATTCAAAATAGCGATTTCTTCCTTTGCAATTTGCTCTCTTTCTAAGCGATCTGCTTCTGCTTTATCTGCGGCAGCCGCTGCTTCTGCTTCCGCAATTTTTTCTCTTTTTATTCGCTCTTCCTCCGTTTTTGCCGCCGCAATAGCCGCCGCATTTCTTGCTTCCCTTTCTACGTTTTCTTTAGTAATGCGTTCTAATTCCAAACGTTCTTCCTCCAAGCTCTCTTGTTCTAACCGTTCGAGTTCTTTCGCTTTCGCAACTGCGATAGCAGCATTTTCAATAGCTTCTGCCTTTATTTTTTCTAACCGTTCTTTTTGTAATGCCAACAATCGAGCCTCTTTCTTAGCCTTTTCTTCTGCTAATCTTAAATCATCAACTCGCTTCAATTCCTCTTCTGAGGCTCTATTTACCAATCGATCTTCTCGTTCTTTTATCTTTGCAAGTTCCATCCGTTTCGCTCTCGCCATCGCTGCCCTTTTTGCCAATAATTCTTTGGCAGCATTTTTCGCCTGCTTATCTTCTAATTGATCGATGCGAGGAATATCAGAGCGTAAAGCTGTACTTCCAGTTTCATTTTTTGCAGCTTCGGCAGCCTTTCTTTTTCCTGCCATTTCTGCCCTCTTGAGTGCCTGTTCTTTAGCAGCAGATTTCGCTTGAGCAATCAATAATTCCTCCGTATCCATTGGGCCAGAAGGAATCGAAAAATTATCTTTCTTCTTGTTTGTTTTAGCTGCGGTTTCGTCATCTATTGGGCCGGAAGGAATTCGAAAATAATCCTTCTTCTTAGGTTCTACAATATTTTCTTCCGTTTCATTTTCAGTAATTGCCTTGTTTCTAGAACTACTCAACGTAGTTGTGAAAGGACGACAACTCGCTAAAGCAAAAAGAATACTGACGAAAATGATAATTTTATAATTCATATATGTTAATTGTTTCATAGAATATTTCGATTTAACCAAACTGTAGCTACACTACAAAAATTAAACCTTAGATTATTAATTCATATTCAGACGAATCCCCCAATATAAATTAAATCCCAAATTACAATACAAATTTACATAAAATAAAAAAGGTGATGCCAACATTGTGACATCACCTTTTCAAAAGTCCGTTAAATTTTGTTAAAAATTGGTAATTCGTGATTTGGCTGACGTGAAATCTGAGATAGTTGAATTTTATCCAATCACCAATCCCTAAAATTCAATAATCAAACCGATTGTTGGCAAAATCTGACCATTTGTAGAAGAAATCATTTTAACGTCATAACGTTGTTCTGCCAAAGGTACCGTCTGATCCAAAATAGTTGGATCACCGCTATCGTCACGATCTAATATCGTAATATTACTTTCAGTTTGGAAATTATACGCATTTTGAATATCAAAATAACCGTTCAAACTCCATTTCTCAAAAAACCATTTTTTATCCACACGAATATCTAAACTATGGAAATTTGATCCTCGTAAGGTATTTAATAAATTATAATCTGGAACCGCTCGACCATTCACTTGCCAAGCTGGAACAAGGTTAGAATTTTCATTTTCAGGCGTTTCTGGCAAAGCAGACTGAAAACGCCATCTTGCGCCAATTTCCCAATTTCCTCGAAGCTGTTTCCCCGCCGTCAAAGCTACAATATGTCGGCTATCCCAAGAGGACGCAACATAATCGCCATTTTTATCCTCAAACTCGCTTACACCCAATGTGTAAGCAGCAATTCCATAAAAACCTTTGAACAATTTTTGTTGATACAATACCTCCAGACCGTAAGTTCTACCTTTCTTATCGGAGACAGCCGGAGCATTACCAACCACACCAAAATCACCACCGATATTGGCAATATTCAAACTATCTTGTAATAAAAATGGGTAATTATCATATAGTTTATAAAAACCTTCCAAAGTGAATTTTGAATTCGATTTTGTATTATGCTCAATCCCTACAACGACGTGTGTCGCTTGAATGTAGTCCGTTCTATCTCGGTTGACCAAGATGTCATTTTCTTGATAACCCAAAACGGTATAAGCGGGTAATTGATAATAAGTTCCCACATTAAAGTTCACAATAAATTCTTGACTCACCGCATAAGCTGCCGAAAAACGGGGCGAAAACTGCTTTAACGGATTCTTCATTTCATCATTAAAATCATTACCGTCAGCACGAACACCCAACGATAAAACCAAGTTTTCGTTAAAATACTTTTTACTAACTTGACCAAAAAATCCATATTTATTCATGGTAAAAGCACTATTTATATCCAAAGTAAACAGGCTACCATCTGGCAATGAAATCTTTTGAAATGTTTGGTTATTGTATTTTGCATACTCGTAATTAATACCGTAATTAATTTTATAATCATTAACACGGAACGTATTTTCTATTCTTAATTTATTTTCAATTTCTTGCGAAACATAATTTTGAACCAAATTACTTGGATCAGAATCATCATTATTCATATATTTTGTTGATTCGTTATTCAACATCGAACGACTCAGGACAAACGTCATATAACCGTTGTCACGGTAACGTTTGTAAACCAAACCATTCGTATAATTCCATTGAAATTGCTCTGGTAAATTATCCAAAAGAAACTGTTGGTCTTCCGTTTCGTTGGCTTCTAAATTTAAAACCGATCGGTCAATTGCACCCAAACCGATAAACGTAAATTCGTTTTTATTATTCGGTTTATATTTTACTTTCGTTTGAAAATCCCAATAAGACGGCAAAAATGGTAAATCTAACAAGCCAAACAAAAACTGCAAATAAGAACGACGAGCTGAAACTAAAAAAGTCGTTTTATCGCCAATCGGGCCTTCCAAAGTCAAGGCTAAATCACTCGCCCCAACCGTTCCACGGAAACCAACTCTATCACTACGACCATCTTTTTGTTTAAAATCAAAAACCGAACTTAGTGTATTTCCACGGTTTGCAGGAAATGCACCACTATAAAAATCAACCTCTCGAATAAAATCAACATTAATCAATCCGCTCGGACCTCCCGAAGCACCTTGAGTTGCAAAGTGATTGATAACAGGGACTTCTACGTCATCTAAATAAAAGCGATTTTCATTTGGTCCACCACCACGAATCAATAAATCATTCCGAAAAGAAGCCGTCGTTGTCACACCTGGCAAAGATTGAATCACCCGAGAAATATCCCGATTTCCCCCAGGATTTCTCTGGATTTCCGCAACGCCAATCGTCCGCAAAGACACTGGGCTTTCCTCCGTTTTATTAAAAGGCGAAGCCCGCACAACGATTTCTTCCAGCTGCTCTGCATTTTCTTCCATCGCAATATCAGCCACCGCAGGTTTGGAATTTGTCACCTCAATCTCATATTTTATCACATCTTTGAAACCCAAATATGACACCTTTAGATTATACGTTCCAGGTGCCAGCTCTACGATTTCATAATTCCCATCTAAATCTGAGACAACCCCCGTACTTGATCCTTCGATAATTAAATTGGCGAACAGAATCGGCTCATTATTAATGACATTATATACTCGACCTTTAATAATACCCGATTGTGCTTGAGCGGTCATTACTATTAATAAACTAACCAAAATCGTGGTTAAAATTTGTTTCATTTTTAATGTTTTGTAGTTTTATAAATTTATTTTTGTTCTTTAATATTCAATTTGAATGTGATTTAAACATTGTCTTATTAATATTGTTGTACGAAAACATTATAAATTTTTAAAAAAAATTACTTTTTTGTAATAAATAATCCAAACCTATGGGGTTTTTAAAATTCCACAGGTTTATCGACATAAATACATTTTCGCTATGACAAAATTTGATATAATAAAAAGTTTGGTTGCGTTGGTTGATGAATATGATAAATCGAATCGAGATGATTTATCAACGGAATCTTTTTTGTTTTGGTTAAATGAAAAAAAGATGCACTTAGGGAAGTCATCGGAAACAAACTCAACCGAAAATACGAATCAAGAAATGGCGGAATGGCGAATTAGTTATTACGTTTGGCTAATGAGTAAATATGCAAAAACTTACGTTAAAAAAGCTCTACAAGGTTTGCCATTAGTCGGTTTAGACGATTTTGGTTACTTGATTACGCTTTGTTTTGAAGGCGATAAAAATAAGACGGAATTGATACAGCAAAACATTAACGAAGTATCGTCAGGTATGGAAATTATCAAACGTTTGGAAAGAAAAGGTTTGATAAGATCCTATCAAGATGCCAATGATAAACGGGCAACGCAACTCACCGCAACGCCAAAAGGTCATGAAACTTTAGAAACGGCAATGAAAGAAATGTTTAAAGCGACTAATATCGTTGCTGGAAATTTGAACGATGAAGAACGGTTGAACCTTTTGACGATTTTGAATAAGCTGCATATGTTTCATAATCCTATTTTTCTGAATGAAAGTAAAACGGAATTGGAGAAAATTCGGAAGAAATATTTGGCTCTTTGATAATTTCTGCATTTTCGTCTAAGAGAGTCTAAATAGGACTTTGAAAGTATTGAAAACAGTGAGTTAGTGATCAGGTGACTTCAAGTCACCTGATTACTTTTGTAGAAATTGCCAAAGAATCAAATATTCAGTAATAAAAAAATAAAAAAATGACGCAACGAATTTTACAAATTTTGTTTATTGTTTTTTTTACCGTTTTAGCATTTAATTTATCGGCTCAAAAATTCTATGTTGGCGTACAAACGGGTTACGGTTTTTCGACAAGTGCGGGGCAGGCAAACCTTTATAATTCAGTGGTTTATCCTGAAAATGAAATGTCTGAAATATTGAAAGGCGGCTATGGCGAAGGCTTGAATATTGCCGTAAAAGTTGGTCGAAAAATTAATAAAAATGTAGATTTTGAATTTGGAATCGATTATTTATTTGGTCGAGAATTGACGACGACCGCAAGTTCTGCTTCTAATTTGGGAACTACCGCACAATTTACAAATGACCAAACATTTACTCGTTCCGCCAACGGTCTATTGCTTTCGCCTCAATTGGTTTTCAATGCTCCTACGGATTCAAAATTAATACCTTATGCTAAAATTGGTGCGACATTCGGCTGTTTTATAAACATAACCGATGAAATTGAAGAGGTTGCTATTGGCGGCGTTGTAGGTGTTGTGACGACAGAAATGACGCAAAAATCTAAGGGAAATATCGCAACGGGATTAAATGCTGCTTTGGGTGCGAATTACCTTTTGAACGAAAAATTTGCATTATATGCGGAATTTCAATTGTTAAATATGGCGTATTCGCCCCAAAAAACGAGTCTTACCAGTTTCGTCGTTAATGGAAATGACCAATTTGGCGACCTTGATACTTACCAAAAAGAAACGATTTATTTGGATAAAGTTGAATATCAAGACGTTATTGATACCGAAAAACCTTTGGAAACATTACGTCTGTCATTGCCGATGAGCAATGTGAGTTTTAATCTTGGCGTGCGAATGGATTTATGAAAATAATTAAAAAAGTGAAAATATTATTTTTAAGTCTCTTTGACAATTTCTGCAAAATTCGAATAAATTGAGATTTTCGTAACGGCTGTCTTTAGCTGCCGCAAGGATTTTGAGACTTTTCGGAAGCTAAAGTAAAAGTAGCCGCTACGTGCAGAAATTGTCAAAGAGCCCAATATTTAAAACCTCGACTTTCAGAAATGAGATTTCTTTAAGGATTTTAAAATGCTTTAGACTTTGGACAGAATTAGTGAAAATATTCGACACCTCGGTGGTGCCAGAAAAATTCTGTCCGAGTCATAAATTCATACTTAAATTTAAGATTTGCAGAAATTGTCAAACAGCCTTAAAAATAATTTTTATTAATAAAATCAGCTACACCATGTGCTTTATTAGAAAGCGTCACGGCATGGGCGATTGCTTTTAATTCAGGACGAGCATTTTCGACCG
>Ga0306864_1000362_pt1 | contig 21675 bp, 20 predicted proteins | sample AntRauTorckE5430_FD_190448 | JGI IMG/M metagenome (GOLD analysis project Ga0306864, IMG submission 190448) | Saline lake microbial communities from Rauer Islands, Antarctica - Metagenome Torckler E5 #430 (v2) (version 2) | ecosystem: Environmental > Aquatic > Non-marine Saline and Alkaline >...
TAATATTAAAATTTTCAAAAAATATATTTTCAAAAAAATAAAATGTACTTTTTTTATTTTTCTCAATAACAGCCTATTTTACAAGCAGTTTTTTGGTACGTTTGTCCTTAAATCGAACATACTAAAACATAAATTATTAAATGTATTGACAATTAAAAATTCAAAAGAGATATGAAACCAACACTAATAGAAATCAAAGCAAAATGCACCGAACCAGAGAAAATAGCACAAAAACTCAACGCATTAAACGCTCAGTTTATCGGTACCGACCACCAAATTGATACGTATTTTGAAGTACCAAACGGACGTTTGAAATTGCGAGAAGGCAATATTGAAAACCATTTGATTTTTTATAATCGTAACAATCAAACGGGCCCAAAACAGTCGAATGTGATGCTGTACCGTTCGCCCGAATCAGAAATGTTACGGGAGATTTTGACAACCGCAATCGGTAAAAAAGTCGTGGTGGATAAGCATCGCCAAATTTATTTTATTGATAATGTAAAATTTCATATTGATACGGTGAAAGGCTTGGGCAATTTTATGGAAATCGAGGCGATTGATAAAGATGGAACGATTGGAACGGAAAAATTGCACGAACAATGTACCTATTATATGGATTTATTGGCTGTAAAAAACGAGGATTTAATTGAAAATTCTTACAGCGATATGATTTTAATTTCTGAATTATAACCAATATTTATAACCGAATCCATAAAATATACTTGTATTTTTGCGTCTAACAAATTATTAAAAAAATCAATATGAACGTAAAAATTATCAATAAATCGACGAACGATTTACCACAATACGAAACGGCAGGAAGTGCAGGAATGGATTTGAGAGCGAATTTGACGGAATCGGTAACGTTGCAATCTTTGGAAAGAAAATTAATTCCAACAGGACTTTCTATAGAGTTACCAATGGGTTACGAAGCTCAAATTCGTCCAAGAAGCGGTTTATCTTACAAAAAAGGTTTGTCGCTGCCGAATACACCTGGCACGATTGACAGCGATTATCGTGGCGAACTAAAAGTCATTATGATTAATCTTTCGCCCGAACCGCAAACCATCGAACACGGCGAACGCATCGCTCAAATGGTGATTGCCAAATACGAACGAGCGACGTTGGAGGCGGTCGAGGTGTTGTCGGATACGCAACGTGGTGCTGGAGGTTTTGGAAGTACTGGGACGAAGTAGGAAATGATAAATATTGAATTAAATATTACCAATTCCAGCCCCTCGATTTTTAAGCGAGGGGTTGTGGATTCAAAATCACCATCTTAATATGCGGAATATCGTCTTCCAAATACGATTCGCCAACCGCTTGAAAACCAAAACTTCCGTAAAACTTTGTCAAATAACATTGGGCGGAAATCGTCAGTTTTTCATTGCCGAAAAGGCGATAAATTTCGGTAGTAGAAAACTGCATCAATTGCTGCCCAACACCTTGCCCTCTCACCTTCTCAGAGCTAATCACTCGACCGATTGAAATCGCATCAGCGTAAGAAATACCAACGGGTAACAACCTCGAATATGCCACCAAATCACCGTCCGAATCATACGCCAAAACGTGAGCCGCTTGTTGGTCTTTTCCATCGGCATCTAAATACGGACAGTTTTGCTCAACGACAAAGACAGCTTGTCGCAATTCCATAATATCGTACAATTCTTGAAGCGATAACGCATTGAATAACAAGGTTTTCCAAGTCATTTTTTTTATAAATTTTATTTAACTGCTGTAATAATTAATAAAAGGCAAATTCCTGAAACGACAAACATAATGATATTTAATCGTTTTTGTCGCCTTGCCTCTTTTTGGATTTTTTCACGAAAAGCCGCTGCTTCTTTTGGATGAGCAGTTGGAAAATCCTGAATTTTTCGAGTTTTGGATTTGAAAGTTTGTTTCGATTTGACAATTCTTTCAACTATCGACTAAAGTCGCCGTCACGGATTAAACGGGCAAAATATCAAAACGGTTTCCTTTTTCCATGCTTTTTTGGTATTGTTGAGCGGTTTGCTGAGTGGTTTCTCGCATCGGAATGAATTTAAAATCTGGAAACGCTTTTAGGAATTTATCATTTTCATAATGAAATTGAAATGATGAATTTCGAGCAGTTTCCCGAGTCAAAAATGGGGATTTTCCAGTCAATTTAGCAATCAGCCAAGCGAATCGCCACGCCAATTCTTGAATCAATTTAGTGACTTGAATACTCGGTTTCGTTTTGCCCAAATCTTCCGCTATCCAATTTAAAAAAGTCGCATAAGGCAAATTTTCGCTATTTAATAAAAATCGCTCCTCTGTAATGCCGCTATCCATAATCAAAACCATTGCCCTCGCTACATCTCGAACATCGACAAAACCCGTAATTCCCGTTGGATAAAACTTTAAATCCTGCCAAATTTGGTTAAAAAATCCGTTCGTTCCGCTGTCCCAATGACCGCTGCCAATAATTACGGACGGATTCACGACGACGACTTCCAAACCTTCCGCACCGCCTCGCCATGCTTCTTGTTCGCCCAAAAACTTAGAAATTGCATATTTGGAATTCATCGGACTTCGAGAAAATATGACTTTTTCATTCACGTTTGGCGTTTCTTTGCTTCGTCCAATCGCCGCGATCGAACTAACGTGCAGTAAGCGTTTTACACCATTTTGCAACGCCAAATTCACGACATTTGCCGTACCGTTCACGTTGATTTTTTTCATCTTTTCCGCCTCCCGAGGGTCGAATGAAACCACCGCAGCACAATGATAAATATCCTCAATCCCTTTCATTGCAGCATCTAAACTAAACACATCTAAAATATCGCCTTCGACCCATTCGATTTTATCTTCAATAGATTTCACCAATTCCATCGAACTTGTTGCCCGTTTTAAAGCTCGGACATTTTTCCCTTCTTTAACCAAATATCGCAATAAATAAGACCCTAAAAAACCTGTTCCGCCTGTGACTAATATCATTTTGTTATTTTGTTTATTCGATGAAACCGTGTTGATTTTTCAAACCGACACGGTTTCGTAATTACAAAAATTCCGCTCCTTGCCCAACTTTATCCGCAATCCATTCTTCATTTTCGCAAAGCGGCACTAATTCTGATTTTATAAAACCTTGAATTTCAGTGACATATTCGTCGGGATAAAGCAAGTGTAAATTTGGGCCCGCATCTAACGTAAAGTATAACGGCAGCTTCGTGGCTTCTCGAAATTCTCGAACTTTTTCAATCATTAATATCGAATTCGGTCGCATCAACATATACGACGGCTCGGAACACATCATCAAAGCGTGAAGCGTCAAAGCCTCATTTTCGGCGATTTTTCCGAATTGTTCGACATCGCCATTAGCGAAAGCCGAAATCAAATCTTGCGTTCTATTTCGTGCTTGTTCGTAGCGGTTTGCTGCGTAAATATTGCCTTCCATCAAGGCGTGACCAGCACGACTTGAAACCGATTTTTCTCCTTTATTAACAATCAAAATATCGTCATGGAAACTATGAAAAACTGGGTGTAAACGCTCCTCAAACGGGATTGCAAACAGGTTAGAACTCAAATCTTCTCCGCTCAATTCGCCCCACATTCCTGCCACAGGATAGACCGAACGGCATGCACTTCCCGAACCCAAACGAGCTACAAAAGACGCTTTTTTCAAAAATTCAGTTTTGTTTGCCAATGTTCCAAAAAGGCGATTTTCGACCTCACACAAACACATCGCTAACGCACTCATACTCGAAGCCGATGACGCAATTCCCGAAGAATGTGGGAAGGAATTTATCGAATCAATTTCAAAATGGAACTGCATTAAAAATGGAAAAATATTGGTGATACTTTCCAAAAATTTAACAATTTTCACCTTAAATTTTTCATTTTCTTTTTCTTCAAAACGAAAGCCTAAACTAATTGCATCAAACGGTTGCTTCGTTTTAGGTTCGTATCGTAAAATCGTTTTCGTATAAGCATTATCCAACGTCAAACTAATCGAAGGATTTCGAGGCATTTGTCGCCCGAACTTTCCCCAATATTTAACAATCGCAATATTTGACGGACTTTTGCAAGTCACCGTTCCAGTTTCCGTCGGCGCGATTAGCAGCAGATTCTGATTTTCGTATGTTAGCATTTTTTCTTTGATGTCTCCCGCAGATCTCGCTGATTCCGCTGATTTTTTTGAAATTAATATGACTTAAAATCATATTAATTTATTCCTAAAAGATTTATAAATTCCTAAAAGAATTTATAAATCAAAAATTAGCGGAATCTGCGAAATCTGCGGGAGAAGAATGAATTATGGGGCAAAATAACTGAAAATCAATTGAAATGTTTGTATAATCGCTAAAAAACAAAAAAGTCATCTCAAATAAATTGAGATGACTTTTTAAAAGCAATTATTTTTTTTAGCGGTATTTCGAAAACTGGCTATCAAATAATCCTACTGTCCGCCTAAAATCAAGGGTAAACCGTCAGCTCCACCAACGACAACAACTTTAGAATTAGGAGATTCCGCTAATTTAAGCGTTGCTTCGATACCTTTATCTCTCAAAATATTGTCAGACAAACTGGCATTCAAAATACGGTTAGATTCCGCTTTTGCACTGGCTTCAATAATTTTACGTTCTGATTCTTTGCGTTCTTGAGCCAAAATAAATTCATATTTCAAGGCAGATTGTTCCGCTTCCAATTTCTCTTCAATCGCATTTTTGACTTTTGCAGGCAGGGTAATATCCCGAATCAAAACAGCTTTTAAATCAATAAAATTTATCGCCAACGTTGTCCCTAAATCTTCCTCAATCATCGTTTGAACTTCATCTCGTTTTGTTGAATATAATTCTTCAGGACCAAAACGACCAAATATCTTACGAGCCGAAGAGCGAACTTCTGCACGAACTAATGATTCAAGATAATTCTCTCCAAATTTCTCATGCAAGTCACCAATTTTATTTTTAATAGGATTGACCCGAACCGTCATATCAATCGTGATATTCAAACCATTATTAGACAAAACTGTCATTTGTTCTTCTTGTTGTCTTTCCCGAACGTCATAACGATACATGGTATTCCACGGTGCGATTACGTGAAAACCAGAGCCATATATATTTTCTTTATCTAAACCACCGCTAAATGTTTTGAATAAAACACCTTTCTCCCCAGCATTAATCGTTAGAAAAATACTGTTTGATAAAGTGATTATTAAAATCAAAGCAATCACTCCGACCACTGCTAAACTCGCTAATTTATTCTGTTTCATATTATAATTAAGTTTTCGTATAATAATAATTTAAATATACGGTAAATACTTGACTTTTGAATTTTATTAAAATTACGATATTTATAATGTCTAACCAATTATAAGTGATTACAGTTGTAAATCTTAGACGAAAACAGTTAGAATATCGAATAACGGCTATTCTAAAGATTAAACTTTCCGCTACGCATTTTTTTAAGGCCCCAATTTCTATTCCATGCCTTTTTTGCTACCCCGCTGATTTTGTTCTCAATCTCATAGAAATCTCGAAAAGTATTTATTTTTAACGTCCGATAGACTTATTTTTACTCCGCTATTGCTATATCGAAACTATGTTTTACAGAACTCGGCAACCTCTACAAAATGCTTTACTTAATTTATCTGAAGTTTTTTTTGCAGTCATTACCTATGTAGATTCACTTTAATTATTTAATATTTTAAAAAATTAATCTATGAAAGATATTATTTAATAATTAATAAGCATAATTTCTTTTACAAAATCTGGCTGGCGACCAGCGAAGCTTTTGCAGCTTTGCAAAACCTTAGTTTGTGGTGGTTTAAATCATTGGCGAGCGGTGCAAATTTTGTTAAAACGAATGGTGTCGGTTCTCTGAACCTCAAAATTATTGATGATGTTACTTTTCTACAAACCCCGAGGTTTCGGGACAGGCAGATTCGGTTCTCTGAACCTTTTTCGACTGCAAGAAGGTTCAGAGAACCGAATCTGCCTATCCCAATCTACACGGAGGTTTGTAGAAAATGGAAATTTGAGTTATTTCGTGAAATTCGGAGAACCGACACCGTTTTTACCGAAAATCGTACCGCTCGCTAATGGGTTTAAATACGTTGATATTGGTAAAAAGTGGACAGGTTTTGATTAGAAATTAGGAATCCCAAGGTTTCGGGATAAGTTATGGAATTAAAAACGTGCAAAAAAAATCCCGTCAAGCGAAGCCGCTGACGGGATTTTTTATATTTAACAAAATTTATTATTTCATTTTAATTAATAAAAGGTAACTGTTAATACTAAGCTTTTCAGCCACCAGTCACTCATCACCAATTACTGATTACTAAATCAAATATCCAACAACATCGCCATCGGATCTTCCAAACGTTGAATAACTTTTACTAAGAACGTCACTGCATTACTGCCGTCAATCACTCGATGATCATAAGACAACGCCAAATACATCATTGGGCGTAATTTGATTTCACCGTTTACATCGACTGGGCGGTTTTTAATGGTGTGCATTCCTAAAATTGCAGATTGTGGACGGTTGATAATTGGCGTACTGACCAATGAACCAAAAACACCACCATTCGTAATCGTAAACGTTCCGCCGCGCATTTCTTCGAGGCTCAAATTTCCGTTACGTGCTTTTCCTGCAACTTCTTTAATCTTATTTTCAATCTCGTGGAAACCTAAAGATTCTACATTTTGAATCACAGGAACGACCAAACCTGTTGGCGTAGAAACAGCGATTGAAATATCTGCAAAATCATGGAAAATCAAATCGTTGCCGTCCAAAATTGCATTGACATCTCTCATTTCCATCAATGTCATTGCACAAGCCTTTGAGAACAAAGACATGAAACCTAACTTAATACCATATTTCGCTACAAAACGCTCTTGATATTGCTTGCGCAATGCCATTACGTTCGTCAAATCTACCTCATTGAAAGTCGTCAACATTGCCGTTTCGTTCTTAGCTTCCACCAAGCGACTTGCAATCGTCCGACGCATGCGGGACATTTTTTCACGACTGACATCACGACTAAATGAAGCCGTTGGAGTAGGAGTAAAAGGAGGAAGCGTTGGAGGCGCTTTTTCTACTTTTGGAGTGGGTGCTGGAGCAATTTTTGGAGCTGGAGCGGATTTTGGAGCAGGAGCGGGAGCAGATTTTTTCACTTCGATAGCCGCCAAAGCGTCCTCTTTCATGATGCGTCCGTCTTTTCCTGTGCCTTTTACATCAGCAGCCGAAATACCGTTTTCTTTCAATAATTTTTCAGCCGAAATAGCTGGGTGACCAGTCGCATAAGTTTCGTTACTTGCTTCGGTCGTCACGGGTGCAGCCGCTTCTTCTACTTTTGGAGCTTCCGTTTTTGGAGCGTCACCGCTGCCTGGTGCCGCAACACTTGTATCAATTCGGGCAACAACCCCACCGATTTCAACGTCATCGCCTTCCTCCGCAACATAAATCAATTTACCCGCAACTTCCGCAGGTAATTCCAAGGTTGCTTTATCCGACTCAAACTCACAGATAGACTCATCTAAAGCGACATAATCGCCATCTTCTTTTAACCACTGTGAAAGCGTTACTTCCGTGATAGATTCTCCAATCACAGGCACTTTAATATCAACTACACTCATTATCTTTTGTTGACGATTGGTAATTGGTGATTCGTAATTAATGATTCGTGACTGGTTTATACTTATTCCGAATTTCTTTTTTAGATACAATATTTTTAACTATTGAAACTCAAAAATTCAGCCTTAACAACCAATCACGAATCACGAATTACCAATCACGAATCACTAACCACTAATTATCCAATTTAATTCTTCACTGACTTTCGTATATTTTCCATCGAAATTACACTTAAAACCATGATAATAATTACATGCCATTTCGCTTACCAAAACAGCATCATTTTCAAAATATATATTTAAAAAACAATTATCCTCACCAAAATAATTAATGTGATTCGCATCATAAATAAAGGCTTCACCACTAATATCGCCCGTACAACTTCCGTAAACGGTCATCAGTTGAATTTTCACCGTTTTGTTGCCAATCGGTTCAATAATCAAATAATTAGCATAGCCATCAATCTCATATTCGTAAGTCCCTTTTAGTGCCAAAATATCCTCTTGCGGTAAGACTTTCGTCGTTTCTGCAAATGTAAATTTAGCGATTTGCGTACCGTCTTCTCGTTTGTCGAACCATTCGCCAGCGATGATATTGTCGTTAATTTCGCCTACGAAAAGCTCAACCGTTCCGCCAGTTTCGTCATAAGCCGCCAATTCGATTTTATCCGCTCGTTTGATTCCTTTTATTGGTAATAAAATTTCAGATTTTCTATTCAAATAGAAACCTTGAATCAAATTCCCTTCCGTGACTAATTCCAGTTCAATCGAAAATTCACCGTCCACAAAACCATCATACGTTTTGACTTTACTATCCGATTGTGCGGCTTTGATAATCGCCTCACTTTCTTGCTGTACGTCGTTCGATGATTCGGTTTTGCAATTGGTAAATAAAAATAATATTACGATAAGTAAAGTCCAATATTTCATGGTGTATTTTGTAATTAAAAATTTCAAAACCTAATCATTCGTATCTAAAGTAAACGCACGTTCAACGATATTTTTTTGCTCTTCAAGGTGTGCTTTCATATAGCCCGTTGCAGGAGAAGCACTTGATTTTCTTGACACCAATTGCAAATCATATTTGCGATAAAATGCCAAAATATATTGCCAAGCACCCATATTTGACGGCTCTTCTTGCACCCATTTAAAGGTTGCTTTTTTACCGTATTTTCTATTGATTTCGTCACATTGTGTTTTCGGGAACGGATAAAGCTGTTCCAAACGAACAATCGCAACATCGTGACGCTCTTCCCTTCTTTGTTTTTCTAATAAGTCGTAATAGATCTTACCAGTACACCACAAAACGATTTTTACATTATCAATCAATTCCTGGCTTTCGCCAACAATCGGATCATCGTAAACCTCTTGAAACTGCGTACCTGGCATGAAATCCTCAATCGAGGAAACACATTCAGAGAAGCGTAACAATGATTTTGGCGACATCACAATTAACGGTTTGCGGAAATCCCTATGCAATTGACGACGCATCAAGTGGAAGAAATTCGCAGGTTTCGTTACGTTTGCAACCGTTACGTTAAACTCCGCACTGGATTGTAAAAACCTTTCCAAACGAGCCGAAGAATGTTCCGGTCCTTGACCTTCGTAACCGTGTGGCAACAACATTACCAAGCCACTCATTCTCCCCCACTTACTTTCTGCGGACATAATAAACTGGTCAATCATCGTTTGAGCACCATTAAAGAAATCTCCAAATTGAGCTTCCCAAACCACCAAACTATCTGGCGAAGCCAACGAATAACCAAATTCAAAACCTAAAACACCGTATTCTGAAAGTAAAGAATTAAAAATTCTAAATTCACCTTGTTTTTCACTTATATCACCCAAACGATTATATTCTGAGTAATTTTTTTCATCCTTCAAAACGGCATGACGATGGGAGAAAGTCCCACGCTTAACATCCTGCCCAGTCAATCGAATATCTCTATTTTCCATCAATAGCGAACCGTAAGCCATTAGCTCCGCAAAAGCCCAATCATAAGAATTGTTCTCAACATATTTTTTCATGTTTTTGAACAAACGATTGACCGTTTTTACAGGCGTGAAGCCTTCGGGAACATTACTCAAATGCTCGATAATTTTATCTAAAACTTCCCGCTCAACCCCCGTGTCAGGTGAGGTAATAAAATCATTCGGGTCAACGGTGCGCTTCAATTTATCCCAAGCCATATCCAGCTCTTCGTACTCGTAAGTCAGTTGTTTTTGTTTGACCTCATCTAATCGTTCCTGCAAGAAACTTCCGAACTCACTTTCCAAAGAAGCGACCAATTCTGATTCAACCGTCCCTTTTTCAATTAATTCTTTTTTATAAATCTCTCTAACATCGGGATGATTATCAATTTCCTCGTACATTTTTGGTTGTGTAAATCGAGGATTATCTCCTTCATTATGACCATGACGGCGATAACAAACCATATCAATAAATACATCAGAATTGAACTCTTGACGATATTGCATCGCTAATTCACACACAAAAACGACCGCTTCAGGATCATCACCATTGACGTGCAAAACAGGCGCTTCCACCAAACTCGCTACACTGGTACAATATGTACTCGTCCGAGCGTCTTTATAATCAGTCGTAAAACCAATTTGATTATTAATGACAATATGAATCGTTCCACCAGTCGTAAACCCTGGCAAACCAGCCATTTGTACGGTTTCATAAACGATTCCCTGTCCCGCAATCGCAGCATCACCGTGAATCAGGATTGGTAAAATATTATCATAATTGGACTCATAACGAATATCCGCTTTTGCTCTCACAAAACCTTCAACCACCGTACTCACCGCTTCCAAATGCGAAGGATTCGGCATCAATTTTACCTCAACCTTTTTGCCAGTCAGCGTTTCCACCTGCGAAGAATAGCCCAAGTGATATTTTACATCACCACTTCCGTGAACGTCCTCTTGCTCGACTTGCTTCTCAAATTCTTTAAATAATTGGTCATACGTTTTACCCAAATTATTTGCCAAGACGTTCAAACGACCACGGTGAGCCATTCCAATGACGATTTCCTGAACACCCAAATCAGCACCTTCGCTAATAATAGCATCCAAACCAGCAATCACCGCTTCACCACCTTCCAGTGAAAAACGTTTCTGTCCAACGTATTTTTTATTTAAAAAACTCTCAAAACCAACCGCACCATTTAGTTTCTCTAAAATGCGTCTTTTCTTTTCCAATGACAAACCATAATCATCATCATTGAATTTTTCCAAACGCTCTCTTAACCAGCGCCGTTTTGCCTTATTATGAATTTGGTAAGTTTCCAAACCAATATTTCCACAAAAAATGGTCTTTAAACGCTCGATAATTGCTCGAAGCGTTGCACCAGCTTCCATGTTAATTTCTTGCGATGCAATAAAATGAGTATCTAAGTCCGCCTCGCTTAAACCATAATCTGCCAACGCTAAATTGGGTTCACGGTCATCACGGTCTTTAATAGGATTCGTTTTTGACAATAAATGCCCACGGCGACGATAGCCGTTAATCATTCCAATAACTTGAAACTCCTTGATAGAAGCTGCCATTGTGAATGCTGCATCAGTAGTTGGTTCACTACCCTTTTCTGCAAAATCAAAACCTTCAAAAAATAATCTCCAAGCTGAATCAACAGACTCTGGATTCGTTTTGTATTGCTGATAGATATTGTCAATAAAACTCGGGTGAGCATTGTAAATAAAAGAATAATCACTCATGAAAAGTAGTCTTAGTTTTTTGTAAATGATTGATGATATAAGAATTAATCAAAATTAAAATAATCAACTAATTCCTTGGTCAAAATGTCTAAATCTAAGTTATATTGTTAAAAGTTATTGCATTTTTTTGATTTTTGATGAAAAAAACACGTTTTTTGCCTCGTAAGCCTGTTTATGGAATCAATTGCAATTTTACAGGTTTATTCGCAAATAACCACAGATTTTGCTGTGTAAAAGTTAGTAACCAGTCAATTCATACACTGATATTTCATCAATGTGCTTCATCTATTGAAACCAGAATCAAAAGTAAATAAATTTATCTGATAAATAAAACATATAAAAATCTATATATTTTAGGCTTTTAAACTGATTATCAAAGCATTAATTCCTAAAATTACATTAATTTAGCAAATTATTACTGTAAAATCTTAGCATAAACAACACCTTATTCTGAGATTAGTTTTTAATAATGTTTATCAAAACAAAATATCTAAACCGTTGATAATCAAATATTTAAAATAAAAAAAATGAATAATTAGATTGAATAATCTTAAAAAGACATAAATTTACACTTGATTGTAAAAAGGTTATTTTATCAATTAGATTGTAAAAAATTATCTAAAATTTCGTTTTTATTTAAAAAAACTTACCTTTGCGTTTACTTTTGAGGAAAGATGGAAAAATCAAGTACATCAACTAACAATAATTTAAAAAATAACCATACATAATTAATTTATAATGGCACATCACAAATCAGCTAAGAAGAGAATCCGTCAGGACGAGAAGAAAAGATTGCACAACCGTTATTACAAAAAATCGGCTCGTACAGCAATCCAAAAATTACGTGAGATGACTGAAAAGTCGGAAGCAGAAGTTTTCTTGCCTAAAGTTATCACGATGATTGATAAATTAGCAAAGACAAACACTTGGCACGATAACAAAGCAAGTAACTTAAAGGGTAAATTGACGAAATTCGTTAACAGCCTTTAATATAATTGACAATAAGCAGTTCGCAGATTGTACCGGATTAATTCGATAACGTGAATTTGTTTATGCAAAATAACCTTGAGAGGGCGTATTTCGACAAGAAGTACGCCCTTTTACAGTTTTGTTTTAATAAAATTTTCACGATTTGGTATTCGTGATCTGGCATTCGTGTAATTAATGTATGATAACGTAATTCGATGTTTTACATTATCACACGAATACCGAATCACGAATCACTAATACCGAATCACCAACTACCAATTAAAAAAATGAGTTTTCAAGAAGAAATCAATCGCCGACGAACCTTCGGCATCGTCAGTCATCCAGATGCTGGAAAGACAACTTTAACGGAAAAGTTATTACTCTTTGGTGGTGCAATACAAGAAGCCGGAGCCGTAAAATCTAATAAAATCAAGCGAAGTGCCACGTCGGATTTTATGGAAATTGAGCGGCAAAGAGGTATCTCGGTTGCAACTTCTGTTATGGCTTTTGAATATAGAGGTAAGAAAATCAATATTTTAGATACGCCAGGTCACCAAGATTTTGCAGAGGATACTTTCCGAACGCTTACAGCGGTAGATAGTGTAATCGTCGTGATTGATGTGGCGAAAGGTGTTGAGCCGCAAACCGAAAAATTAGTTAAGGTTTGTAAAATGCGAGATACGCCAATCATTGTTTTTATTAATAAATTGGATAGAGAAGGGCGAGATGCCGTAGATTTATTGGATGAAGTAGAAGAAAAATTGAATATAAATGTCCGTCCGTTGAGTTGGCCTATCGGAATGGGTCAGCGTTTTCAGGGCGTTTATAATATGTATGACGGAAGTTTAGTCTTGTTTAATGCTCACGGCAAACGAAAAATAGATGGTGATTCCGTGAAATTCGAAAATTTAGATGATGAAGGTTTATCGGATTTTATTGGCGAAAGTGCTGCTAATGAATTACGAGAAGAGGTGGATTTAGTTGAATCCGTTTATCCAGAATTTAAGCATCAAGATTATTTAGACGGTAAAATTTCACCCGTATTTTTTGGTAGTGCAATTAATAATTTTGGGGTAAAAGAATTATTGGATTGTTTCGTGGACATCGCCCCTACCCCTTTAGCACGAGTGACGGAAGAGCGAAGAGTCGAGCCTAATGAAGATAAATTTTCAGGATTTATTTTTAAAATCCATGCGAATATGGATCCGAAACACCGAGATAGAATTGCTTTTGTTCGGATTTGTTCGGGTATTTTTCAACGAAATACCAATTATTTACACGTTCGTAAAGGCAAAAAAATAAAATTTTCGAATCCGACAGCTTTTATGGCAGATAAAAAATCAGTCGTTGATGAAGCATTTCCGGGTGATATTGTCGGTTTGTACGATTCGGGGAATTTCAAAATTGGCGATGCGATTACGGAAGGCGAAGAATTACATTTCAAGGGAATTCCAAGTTTTTCACCAGAACAGTTCAGAACAATCATCAATCTCGATCCTTTAAAATCAAAACAATTGAAAAAAGGAGTTCGACAATTAATGGACGAAGGGGTCGCTCAAATGTTCTTCAAAGAATTGACCAATTCTACGGTTATCGGAACGGTCGGAGCGTTACAATTCGAAGTCATTCAATACCGATTAGAACACGAATATGGGGCAAGGTGCGGTTATGAACCGATTAATTTACACAAAGCTTGTTGGTTAAGTTGGACAAACGAAGCAAAATTTAATGAATTTTCGCAACGCCGCCGCCGAGATATGGCAGAAGATAAAGACGGTAATCCTGTATTTTTAGCGGAATCCGCTTGGGCTTTACAAATGGTACAAGAAACCTATCCAGAAATTAGTTTCCATTTTACTTCGGAATTTTAAGTTTTATAAAAATCTATTATTAAGAATTAAAAAACGCCTCATCAATAATCTGATGAGGCATTTTTTTGGGTAATCCGAATTTCTGTTAAAAAACGGCAAACCCTTCTTTTTATAGACTTTTTCGCAATTTTTATAAAAGTGAATCCGTAACTTACGAGGGCTATTCACCAATTCACTACTTTCAAATACTTTCAAAATCGTATTGATAAATAGATTGATGAAATTTATAAAAATGCTCAAAGTCCCCAATAATATTTAAAATAATATGAATCTACTTTACATCACCTTGTTATTAATCATCTTAAATATTAGAACCTACGTTTTAATGATTTGGGATAAGTGGAAATCGACTCAAAAAAACGGTTGGCGAATTTCTGAAAAACAGCTTTTAGTTTCAGGAGTTGTCTTTGGAAGTTTGGGTGTGATTGCAGGAATGTTTCCGCCAGTGCATCATAAAAAACGAAAAAGTTGGTTTCGATACGGCATGCCAATTGCGTTTTTGATTCAACTTTATTTGAGTTACGAAATTTACGTTTGGGCGATAATCCGCTTTAATTTATATTGGAAATTGCCATTTTAAAATTCACTTTCGTAATTTTGTGCGCACATGGAAACCTATGGAGTTTTCCCACGAGATTTCGGGGCAAGCCAAAACCCCATAAGTTTATTTCAAATAACTAACAAAAATAAAATATCATGGAAAATAAAAAAACTTCGATTCTTGTTATCAGCGGTTTAATTTTGGTCGCAGCGTTGAGTCGCTTATTGCCGCACCCTCCTAATTTCACGCCTGTTGGTGCAACCGCACTTTTTGGAGCAGCGTATTTTACCAAAAAATACTGGGCACTTATCATTCCTTTTATTGCACTTTGGGCGAGTGATTTGGTTTTGAATAATATCGTTTATGCTGAATATTACGAAGGTTTTGTTTGGTTTACGGGTGGTTTTGCTTGGATTATTGGTGCGTTTGCCTTGATTACTTTGTTCGGAATAGGCTTTTTGAAAAAAGTAAAACCAATGAATTTATTGGGTTCAAGCCTTGTCGCTTCCGCTTTATTCTTTTTGATTACCAACTTCGGCGTTTGGATGTCAGGCATGATGTATCCAAAAACTGGTTCTGGTTTGGTAGCTTGTTATGCAGCAGGTCTTCCTTTCTTTTGGAACACGTTAGCAGGTGACTTATTCTACGTCGCAGTATTATTCGGTATATATGAATTTATCAAATCTTATAGTTCAAAAATGGAAATGGCTTAATTGAGTATTGAGTATTGAGTATTAAAATTTAAAAAAGGCTATTTCCGAATCATTTGGAAATAGCCTTTTTTGATTTTAATCTCCGTTGAAAATCGAAAAATTCACCACACTTTTTTTATTACAAATTACAATAAAATAATTTGGACATTCGATTGAATTACAATAAATTGACATGGTATTAAAAATTATTAGTATTTTTAAGATTGATAATAGACTTTTATTCAGTTCGTCAGTAATTCTAATTTTTAATTATCATTTTAATTTTAATTAAAAAAACTTTTTCAACCATTCAAAAAACTAACTTTTCCATGAAAGTAAGACTCGGTAAGGGCAAAATGCAGCTTAAAAAAAGTGATAGCTTAATAGGTTTAAAAACCTTTAAATCTCGTTCTACTGGCCAACCAACTACGCCAGAAGCGATTGATAAAGAGCAAAAAAAATATACTCGACTCGGTGGATTTCAGATTTTTGATGTCGGAGTGGAAAAAGATGTAAATACGGAATTAGATTCGTTACGAGATGCCGATGAGGTGGAAATGGGAACGCATGTTTATGTTGGTGAAGATGGTAAAACGCCTTTTGTACCGAATGGCGACATTTACATCACCTTCACGGAAGGCGTTGATGAAGAGGAGCAGGCAATCGTTTTAGATGAATTCAAACTTGTTTTAGATGAAAGAAAAAGTCCAACCAAAGTTCGTGCAATCACCACAGCAGAATCTATGAGTCCGATAAAAGTCGCTTATTTCTTAGAAAAATGCTCTTTAGTGGAAATGGCAAACGCTGATATGGACAGTATTCTGAAAGAATATGGACTCGCTGAACCCAGTGAAGCCTTATTTCCTCATCAATGGCATCTCAAAAATACAGGAACGATTTTAGGAGCAAACCCAGCACACAAAATCAATCCAAATGCACATCTAAGAGTTTTAGATGCTTGGAATCGTTTAGGCAATAAAGGCTCGTCAGATATTACGATTGCCGTAATTGATATGGGTTTTGATTTACAACATACGGATATTAAAGATAATATCGTTCACGCATTTGATGTTTGGGAAAATGGCCCGTTTACACAACCTAAGACATTCCGTGACCACGGTACGCCTTGTGCTGGTCTTGCGTTGGCTCGTGAAAATAGCTTTGGTACGATTGGCGTTGCCCCGAACTCTAAGTTTATGCCTTTAAGTGGTTTAGGTTTTTCCATTCGAGATACCGAAATAATGTTCAACCACTGTTTAAATAATGGTGCGGATATTATTTCGTGTAGCTGGGGTTCCATCCAGCCCGAACACGAATTAGATAGCGAAAAAGAAGATATTCTTCGAAATGTAGCGACTAAAGGCAGAAATGGCAAAGGTTGCGTTATTTTGTTTGCTGCTGGAAACGAAAATCAAGAAGTCACTAACGTTTATGGTCGTCATCCAGACGTGATTTGCATTGGTGCGAGTACATCACAGGACGTTCACGCTTCTTATTCTAATCGTGGCTTTGAGATTGATGTGGTTGCTCCGTCTAACGGTGACTGGCCGCTAATAGCACCTCGTGCATCATGGGATAGCGGACATTGGTTTGATGGTAATGAAGTGAATTCGCAATATAAGCATTTTGGTGGCACATCAGCCGCTACACCTTTGGTAGCAGGCGTTTGTGCTTTGATGCTTTCCGCAAATCCAAACCTTACAGCGAAGGAAGTCAAAGGAATTTTGATGCAAACGGCAGATAAAATCGGTCATCCGACGGACTATGTCAATGGTCATTCTCGTCGTTATGGTGCAGGTCGTGTCAATGCAGATAAAGCGGTTGCGGAGGCAATTCGTCGTTTAGATTCTCCAGGGCAACCCGCCGTTGAGGCGAAAGTCGTTTCAGGTGGAGGCTTATTCCGTTTCAGTGTTAGTCGTCAGCAATCCGTTGGTTTTGGGGTGCAAATTGGCGTTTTTGCAGAATACGGCAACGTATTGATTCAAGTCGAAAAATTACAAAATATCTTTAGCGGAGAACCAGTTGTGGTCAATATTAATGAGTTGGGTGGCAAGACGGTTTATAAAGTTTTACTCGGTCAATCATCGGATATAAATGATGCTAAAAAGCTATTGACTCGCATGAGAAGTAAAGGCTTTGATGGCTTTGTGACGAGTTACGAAAAATTAAAATAAGATAATAATAAATTCTATGCCCTCACTCCAAGTTGAGGGTGTGATTTTTTTAACAGTGAATTAAACTTTATATTTATTCTAATCCTGTCAAGTTTTAAAAACCTGACAGGATTTTTAATTAAAATTACTTCCGTTTAAAAAAAACAAATCCGTTTTTACTTTCCAATTTTTCCAACCATTCGACCGCTTCCAAATCCTGCGATTTTTGAATTTTACAGACCACATAAATCGTTGTTTCTGTTGGAAAATCTCGCAAAACGTTCACATCATTTACTCGTGCTAACGAATTAATTTGATTCGTTTCGATGTATTTTTTTTCTAATTCAGGTTCTAAAGGACGTTTTTGACCATAAAAAAGGTGTGCATAACTTTTATAACCATAGGTAAAAATCAACGCATTTTCTTTCGCTTTACTTTCGTAAAATGTTATCGCTGCATTTTGAGAAATTCCTTCAATTCTATTAATAAAAAAAGTCAACGTCAGCATACAAAATATTGCGATACCAATGAATAACGTTTGAAACGCCACCCATTTTTTATTTTTATAAATAACAAAAAATGCAATAAAAACACCCAACAAAAATACGCCAGGAATGACTTCCCAACCCGACCAATGAATATCCGCTTGAATATTTGCAGCAGCAAAAGGGTCTTTAGACAATAAGGGTTCTAAAATCTCTATATTTTGACCAACGAACGGTGCAGCCAAAAGCACCAAAACGAAAATGCCGCCCAAACTCATTACGCCAAAACGCATCCAGCGATTAAATTCAATTTTATTATTTAATAAATTATCAATCACATAAGCCGCCAAAAACGTAAGCGGAAAATAAGCCATCGAAGAATAATGTACGATTTTGGATTTGACAATCGTAAATAAAATTAAAACAACCCAAAATAAAATTTTCATCCATTTAATAAAATCGGCTTGGTGCGGTTTTATTTCGTTTGAGTTATCGTTTTTAATTTTAAAAAAGGCACGAATTGCAAAAATAGAAGTTGGAAAACAACCGACCAATAAAACCACGAAATGATACCCAGGAAAACCACCATGACCAGCATCAGGCGTACTAAACAAGCGAATTTGGTAAACAATAAATTCCTCAACAAACCAAAATCCACTATTATAAATTTCTATTCCAAACCAAATCAGCGTCACGAAAGTCGCTGAAATAGAGAACCACAGGAATTGAGGAATCGAAATATACAGGCGAAATTTTTGAGAAACCCAATACACAAACAAGGTCAAAAACGCAATCAAATACGCTACGGGCCCTTTTGTTAAAATCCCTAAACCAATAAATAAACCTCCTAAAAAGAAGTAGAGCCAAAGACTTTTTGGCAAATCAAGTGTTTCAAAATTTGATTTTTTCCAATAACCCAAAATAAAATAATACAAGCCAAGGAAAATAAAAAGATTAAAAAACGGGTCGATTATTCCAGATTTGAAATACAAAAATGGCAAAATTGAACCAAAATATGCCAAAGCCCAAATCACACCAAAGCGAGTATTAAAAAGCCGTTTACCAATATCAAAAATTAAAACCAGCGTAATAATTCCACAAATCGCATTCGGCAAACGAGCCGCAAACTCATTCATACCAAATACTTTCATCGCCAAGGCTTGAAACCAAAAGAACAAAGGCGGCTTTTCCCAAAATGGTTGGTAATTAATATGAACGTGCCAATAATCTCCCAAAACCACCATTTCCCGACTCAACTCCGCAAAGTTGATTTCGTCCCAATCAAAAAGGTGGGCATTACCCAAAAAAGGAATAAAAAAAACAGCAGCAAGAATAGCGAAAAATAGTTTTTGTTTCATTTGTTTTGTTTGCGTACCACCACTCTCCAGAGTAGTTTACTATTTTTAATAATCATTGATTATTAAAAATAGCTTCCATATCAATATAAATGACCTCTAAAAAAACATCATCTAAATGACTAAAATCTTTATCGGTTGTTATCAATGGAAAATTGAAAGTCGCTGCAGTTGCAGCAATCCATATATCGTTTTTGCCCATATTTCGAGGGGAAAGATTTTTGGGCAAATTTAGATTTGGGTATTTATTTTGGCTAAAAAGATTGATGCTCGTGTAATTTTTAATAATATCAGTGTTATCACGAAAATAAATAGGATTTAAGTCTATTGAATTTTGTTTCAAAGTATCAATTTTCTGTTTTCCCCATTTATTACCAATAGCAAAAACGTCTGCTTCTGCAACGCTTACGATAGAAGTCCGAGCATTTCCAATAACTCCTTTTGGAAAATATTTATCTTTAATAAAATCCCAAATAATCGAATTTCGAGCTTGATGGATTAAAATATTAGTATCGAATAAATAGGACATCATTATAATTGTTTTAGACTTTCGTAAAATTCCTCATCAGAGATATTATCATCTTCAGGTAAACTATCTAATATTTCCTTTGAAATCCATTCGACTTTTTGATTCTCAACTTCTGGTTTCAATAAATCATAAATCAATTTCTTTTGCTCATCAGGCATTTGCATTACCAAACCTTGAATTTGAGCAAAATCCAAATTAATCGTATATGCTACTAAAGGCGTGCTTGTTAATGTCATAATTCTTTTTTTTGATGCTTTTTTATAAAAATACACCATTATAACCAAAAAATCAACGATTTAGGTTCAAATTTTTTTGACCTATCATTCATTCCCTCATTTCGAGTAAGGGCATGAATTTGAATGAAAGAATCTTAAAACCGCCATTTTCCATTATTGACAATTCCCAAGACCTGCCCTTTCAATTCCTGCCCCAAAAACGGAGAATTTTTAGATTTTGAATGTGTTTTGGTATATTTCCAAGTCGTTTGAGGAGCGAAAATCGTTAAGTTTGCGGCTGCACCAGTTTCGATAGTTGGCAAGTCGAGGTTTAAAATTTGACGAGGTTTGGTAGATATTTTTTCGATAATTTCTATTTGCGACAAATCATTTTCCAAAGCCGTTTGAATCACTGAAAACGCTGTTTCCAACATCGTTACGCCATAATCTGCATAAGCAAATTCCAAATTTTTGCACTCCGAATCTTGCGGCGTATGATGCGTTTCAATCATGTCAATCGTACCATCTTTCAAACCTGCAATCAACGCCTGTCGGTCACTTTCTTCTCGAAGTGGCGGATTGACTTTAAAATTGGAATCGAAACCCGACAAAGCCGCATCGGTAAAATATAAATTCATCGGATTGACCGAAGCCGTCACGTTGAAACCATTGCGTTTCGCCCGACGAATCAACTCGACCGAACCTTTGGTAGAAATATTAGAAAAATGAATTTTCGCCTCCGCATATTCTACCAAATGTAAATCTCGCTGAATCATCATTTCTTCCGCCAACGATGGCATTCCTTTCATGCCTAACATCGTACTTTCAACGCCTTCATGCACAATTCCATCTGCCGCAATGTCCTTATCGTGCGGATGATTGATGATTAAACCTGCAAACGGTTTCGTATATAACAACGCCCGAAGCATCAACCCGTTATTTTGAATCGACTTTTCACCGTCGGAAAAAGCGACCGCTCCATGATGAAACATATCCATCAATTCCGCTAAATTTTTGCCCTTACATTCATCTGAAATCGCTCCGATTGGATGAAAATCCACGATATTTCCACGCGTCCGATTTTTGATATACAAGACTTCCGACTTAGAATGAATCGTTGGATGCGTATTTGGCTGACAAGCAATTCCTGTAAAACCGCCTGCTATTGCTGCGTTTGAAACCGACATCAAATCTTCCTTATGTTCAATCCCAGGGTCGCCAACCTGCGTTCCCAAATCAAACCAACCGATGGAAATACAAGCTCCTTGAGCATCAAAAATTTCGGCATCAGCCACCTCTAAATCTTGACCAATCACATCAATTTGACCATTTTTGATGTACATATCAACCGTCTGCCCGTTCCATGATGAACGGCTATCTATAACTTGAACTTGTTTTAATAAAAGCATCATTTGTGATTTCTGTGTTTTTGTAGGGCAAAGATAAGACGAAGGAATTGGAAATATCAAATATTGAATTAGGAATTAGAAATTAGGAATGTGGAATAAAAGAATGTCGAATCCTCTTTAGAGAATCCG
>Ga0306864_1000363_pt1 | contig 21645 bp, 18 predicted proteins | sample AntRauTorckE5430_FD_190448 | JGI IMG/M metagenome (GOLD analysis project Ga0306864, IMG submission 190448) | Saline lake microbial communities from Rauer Islands, Antarctica - Metagenome Torckler E5 #430 (v2) (version 2) | ecosystem: Environmental > Aquatic > Non-marine Saline and Alkaline >...
CTTTTAAAATCGGATTTTAAATAAGTTATTGGAAACATTTTAACTTGTGTTTGCCTATTTTCCAAAACATTGCCATTATTAAACAATTCAAAACCGTAAGGCGAACTAATCCAAATATAATTTGTCAAAATATTTCTATCGTGAATACTACTTGTTTTTAAAATCGTTAAATTGATTTCATAATCAAATCCATTTTCTAAAAAATCATTGATACTTTGTCTTTGTACCTTTGAAATATTAGCACCAATATCTACAATTATAGTCAAATGAAAGAGCTGATTATTCAAAGTTTGAGGCATTAAATTTTGTAGAACTGCAAATAAATTCTCATCGTATCGTCTATTCAAAATATAATTATCCGCAATCACCATCGCATTAAAAGGATGTCGATAACGTTGCAAAAAATTCCAACTATTTGGCTGTTTATTCTTAACAATATTTTGAACATCAAAATTGAATAAAAACGGAATTTTATCGTCTATTTCATCTTTACTAATAAAAATGTAACCATGATTATTACAAAGTTCAGCACATTGAGTAGGTGTCTTTGACAGGAAGTATAAAGCTTGATAATCCTTAGTTGTTACAAAATAATCTGCTTCATTCTGAATTCTTTCAAAAATATCTGGATAAAGAAAAGCCTTGATTTGACCATCTTTAAACAACTTTTTTAAGTTTGGATTAAAATGCTCATGCGTTTTATTTGTTGCTCGATTGATAAATTCCTTGTCATCTATATCTATCAACAAATCGCTATGTTCATGTATCAATTCATAAAGCGAACAAATATTATGAACGCTTTGAGATTGTGACAATAAATCGGCTAAAGGTTGCTCAATTTCGTCATACAACTTTTCTAAAAATGCTATTTCGCAATAAATCGTGAATTTAGACATTAGCACGGTGTCTTTTACGGTTAAGATTAAATAAATCAATCGCTAAATTATCGGCTTCATTAAAAAATCCATTGCCAAAATTATCTGATAAATTCCCGTCTTCCAAAAATTCTATTTTCTTTACTTGTTCTTCGCCTTGCGGAATATTTTCGGGGTCATTAAAATAATAAAGTGCAATATCTTTTGGATAAGTTTCTTTGGTAGCGACCAAATATTGCAATTTTCTAATCAAATATTCGCTATGCGTTTCAATGATAAATTGAATATTAAAACGCTTAGACGCATCTAATAGAAAGTCCGCTAATTTTGATTGCAAATTAGGGTGCAAATTGGTTTCTGGCTCTTCTAAAAGGATGACGTGATAATCGAATAATTCGTTTCTTTTGAAGGTTTTATTTTTGAATTGTTCGTCATCTTCGAGGATTTTATTATAATCATTACTTAAGTTTTTGATTTTTATTGAACCGTCGGAATTAAAAATAAATTGATTTTTTTGAATAGAACGGTCGAGATAACTTTCTGCACTTCGGAAATACTTTCTATTTTCTACAATTAATGCTATTTTCAAAATAATTGGTAACAACTGAGTAATTCCAAAACCTAAATCTACCAAATCAATTAATTCACCATTCTTTTCGATTTTCACCTCTGTTGCAACACCTTTAAACCATTTAAAATGAATATCATCACCAATTCCAAAGGCTTTTAGCCAATCTTTAATAAATCCTTTTGTTCCAGAGAATTTTGTTTTATGGATTTCCAAAAGTAATTCGTTAAAGTCTGTTCCTTGATGTTGATTACTGTAAAGACGTTTGCTATTTGCACGAAAATTTGAAATAAAATCAAGTTCTATTACAGTTGATATTGATTTATGAATATTTCTTAAAAAGTCTTCAAATTTGTAAAAAATATCTGATTGCGAAGGAGACAAAATATCTTGAATAGTTAGATTAGTATCAATATTGTATGATTCTAATAGCGTTTTGATTGTAGGCAAATTGTCTATTTTCTTAAGCAATCTTTTTTGTTCACCTGAAAAGATATTAGCATCTAAGAATACCCTAACTAAATCAGAGTATGTAGCATCTTCAAAAGAATTTGAAGCCGTATTAAATTCATCTGTAGATTGCCAATAATTCCAATCCGAACTATTTATCTCTAAAACACTTAAATATTCAACTAATTCTTTTCCTATACTTCTTTTAATCTCTTCTATTTCTAATTTAGGGATATTCTGCAATAGTTTATCAAGGAAAGGTTCATTTACAAAATCAATATCATTTTTAATGTCTTGGTATCCTTTGATATTTACATGAAACGTATGTTTATTTTCTTTATCAAGTCGAACAGCGAATAATTCTTCGTTATTATTTCTAATAATAATATAAGCTATTACATTACATACATTTTCACTTTTTTCATACGAAAGGTTTAATCTAAAATTTTTATGGTCTTCAAAACCAAATTGATTAGGTTGCGATAATTCAAATCCAATCTCAATCACATCATTATCTGCACGTTTATTAATCGTATAATCAAATGTATCCAAATTATGTCTATCACCTGAAAAGTCCAATTCTAAAAACTGCGTTTTTTTAGCATTATCGGCTATCAAAAGCAAGGCTTTCAAAACAGAACTTTTGCCGACATTATTCCCACCGGTAAGAATGGTAATTGGCGAAAACTCAAAATCCATTTTTTCCTTAAAAACCTTAAAATTGCCTAATGATAAACCTGTGATATGTGCCATAAATTTTTGATTTAATGTGTTTACAAAAGTAAATAGAATTAAGTTATAAACAAAAAACTCGTTACGATGAAGCAAAGTTCAGGTAACGAGTTTTTGTTAAGTCTCTTATCTATCCTTTATCTCCGTCAAGCGAAACGCCCGTCCACCGTCAAGCGGGGAACGAGCGTCCGTTTTTTTATTGTAAATAATAAGTCTGTTGAGTTGGCGTAAATCCTGTAAAAATACCGATGCCGCCGATGATATTGGTTTTCAGAACCCCTGGTTGTGCAAAAGGATTACCATTCGCAGATTCTAATGCCTCTCGACTCTCGACATATTCATAAAAATCTTCTGTAATTTCCATATATTGAATGACCATCGTATCGCCTCTAACAAAAATCGGAGGCGTGCCGAGTACCAGCTGTCCATTACTTGTAATCTCGTCGTTAACTACGAAATCTACTTTCAAACTATCCGTTTCACTCGCATCTGTCCGATATTGCATTCTACGATAAAAGTTTTTGATTGCTGGATTTTCTTGTGAAAACGTTATGACAACCAAAGTTGAATCGTTCAATAAAGATAACGGCTCTGTTTGGATAGAATCCAACTGAATCGGCGGAGCGATTTTCGTTGTTGCCGTAATCCGATTACCAGCATTATCAATGACTTCCAAAAAGAAATCGCCAGTATAATCAGCAGGAACGATGGTTGAAGAACCATAAGCGTAAAGATTACTTCCATCAATATAAAGTCCTGTTAGTAAAGTATCTGCAACACCTTGATAGGTAATAATTACGGTCGCATCTTGAACGATAGAATTTAAAAGGTCTGATGTCGGTGCGTAATAGCTGGTTGTTCGGAATAAATTTGCCCGATAAGGTTTGCCAGGTTCTAAATAACACTCGACTACTAATTGTGACTCAAATTCTGGTAAGTTTAGGTCGATTTCGTTTTCTAAATTGCAAGACGCAAAGGCTGCAATTGTAAGGACAAATATTAATATTTTTTTCATTTTTTTATGAATAAGATTTTAGATTTTAGACGGCAGATTTTAGATTTTACATCCAAAATTTACTGTCTAAAATCTAACGTCTAAATTTAAAATCTAAAATTCCAAGTGATTGATGGTAAAACTGGGAAAAGGGATACTTGTTTTGCTTGATTCACTACGTTCCCTAAGTCCGTAACAGGGTTGAAAGGACGGTTAGTGCCGTCATCCAGCAATGTTAGTTCATCAATATTATTATCATTATACAAGAAAAATACATTCCTACGGTCATAAACATTGTAAATACTCAACGTCAAATCTGATGTTCCCCATTTATGCGTAAAGTTACGGACAACGCTCAAATCTGCACGGTGAAACGCTGGAATTCTATAACTATTTCGCTCTGTGAAAAGGGGTACAAGATTAATATTCGCATTGCTAATATCTTGTGAGATAAAGAAACCTTCGGCTACGGAAACCGCATTTCCTGTGCTGTAAACAAAGGCTGCTGAAAATGTCCATTTGTCACTCAAATTATATATTCCTACTACGGAAACATCGTGTCGGCGATCACTACGAAATGGAAAGGCTTTGCCATCTAAAATGTCGTCAAACTGTCGCCATGACCAAGCTAAGGTGTAACCAACCCAACCAGTTAATTTACCTTTGGTACGCTCTACGTAGAACTCATTTCCGTAACTCCAACCTTTTCCAAAAACGAATTCGTCTTCCAAATTATTATTGACAAAAAGATTAGCATTATCCTTGAAATCAATTTGATTACCCAACCATTTATAAAAAACTTCATTAGAAATCAACCATTCGTTATTAATAACAAAAGATACTCCCGCTGCAACTTGATCGGAAGTTTCTGGCAAGACATTTTCAGTGGAAGGATACCAAATATCAGTCGGTAAAGATGCTCCAGAGTTAGAAACCAAGTGTAAATATTGATTCATTCGAGCGTAACTTGCTTTGATGGAAATATTATCGGTTGCACTATATTTCATCGAAAAACGAGGTTCTATACCGTAATTAAAATCACCATCATTATTAAAACCGGAAAGTCGTAAACCAAGGTTCAAGCTCAATTTTGAATTAACAGTCCAATCGTCATTAAAATAAAGTCCAAACTGCGTTCCGTCTAAATCTGTACCTGCGTTGAAAGAAATTGTACTGTCTGTACTTCCTGCTTGCAAACGCCCGACTGAAAATTGGTGGTAAATGGTATTGACTCCAAAACGAATCGCATGGTCATTATTCGGAGCGTAAGTAAAATCAACATTTCCACCTAAATCTGAAATTTCTGAACCCAATTTGAATTCAAAATCGGCGAATCCATTCGTAACTTCATAGTTATAATCCGAATACGTGAAAGTCGTATTCATAAATAATTTGGGGCTAAAAATATGATTCCAACGAGCCGTTCCGGTACGATTTCCCCATGTAAAATCAATATTAAAATCACCCGCACCGAAGTTGAAAACGTCTTTACCTAAATAACCACTGAAATAAATTCTATCATTTTCGCCTAAATCATAATTGACTTTTCCATTCAAATCATAGAAAAAATAACCTGGAATCGTTACGGCATCAGGATTATCCGAATTAGCGTTATTTACTTGATTGGTAATTTGGTCAATATAAGTTCGACGACCTGAAATCATAAACGAACCTTTATCTTTCACAATTGGCCCTTCGAGCGTCAAGCGAGAAGCAATTAGTCCGATACCGCCTGAACCTGAGAATTTTTTACGATTTCCGTCATTTAAACGAATATCCAAAACTGAAGATAAACGACCACCATATTGGGCTGGAAAACCAGCTTTATAAAGGTTTACGTCTTTGATTGCATCAGAATTGAAGGTCGAAAAGAAGCCAAATAAATGAGAAGGATTGTAAACTACGGCTTCATCTAAAAGGAATAAATTTTGGTCAGAACCGCCACCACGAACAAAAACACCCGACTGACCTTCGCCGCCCGATTGTACCCCTGGTTTTAATTGTAAAGACTTAATAATATCTACTTCGCCAAAAAGCGCAGGCAACAATTTTGCATCTTTCATCGATAATTTCGTGACGCTCATTTGCGTACTATTTAATTCCTCTTTGTAAGATCCTGCCGAAACAACGATTTCGTCTAACGTCTTCCCTGAAGATAATTCAAGATTAATCGTTAAATCATCCGTTAAATAGATTTTTTGTTTAACATCACTATAGCCGATATAGCTGAAAATCAGCACGATAGAGTCATTCGCAGGTAAAGTAAGCGAATAAAAACCATATACGTTTGTGGTCGTTCCTGCTTCTGCCTTTGGAGCGAAAACGGTTGCAGAAATAAGTGTTTCACCTGTTTCTGCATCTGAAATTTTTCCGCTTATCGTGAATTCTTCCTGTGCCGTTGCCGAGATAGTCAAAATTAGGAAAGCAAAAAGTAATAATTTTCTCATGTTTGTTTAGTTAATTTTTTATTTGTGATGATTGTGTTTGTGTTCTGGTAAGGGGTCGGGTCGGACGCCTGTCTCGCTGTTAGGCAGGCTTTTAAGGCGTCCGACCCCTTGTCACTCCCTGAATTATGCAATAGTGAAACAATACAACCTCTAAAATGTTGGTGCAAATTTACAAGCATTACGAAGTCAAAGTAGGTTTCGCTGTATTGATTTTCAATGATTTAGACGAAATTTTTACAGTCAAAAGTGTAAACAATTAAATGGTCTAAAATGAAATATTGATAAAGTGTCAAATTGCATTATTTTATTAGGAGAATATGTTTTTATAAGTAAAAATGAAACGTTTTTTGATGAATTTTTAAAAATGTTTGTGCTGCCTGTGATGATTTATATTTCTACAAAAAGATTAGTTTTGGCGATGAAAGTTTTGTTATTGGCTAATGACCAAAAAATATTAAAATGAAATACACACCAATTGATTGTAATTTTTACGATACTTTAGAAGCGAATGCGGTTTTGAAAAAAATCGTTATTATCGAATATATGGACGATTCTGGAACGGTACAGACGACCGAACAGCGAATTGTAGATTTATTTGTAAAAAATAAAATCGAATTTATGAAATTAGAAAATAGTTTGGAAATTCGTTTGGATTATTTGAAATCTGTGGACGGAAAAGTATTAAACGGATTTTGTGGCGTTTGAGAAATTTACGAACTAAAGAAGAGGTGAGAACGTTAAGAAAGAATAAGGGCTTAATTTCCGAATATTAATAGCCATCATTTGTGTTAAAACACAAAAGTGTCGCAATAATTTGAAAATAAATTATTTAAAGACATTTATTTAGAAAGTAAATCTATTGCTTTCTCCGATTTTTTACTAAAATCTTAAATTCAAAAGAATGAAATTTTCATCAAAAACATCGATGGCAATAATGGCATCGCTATGGCTTGTAGCGTGTACGCCTCAAATTAAAAATGCAGCGACCGCAGTCATTATATTAATGTATCAAAAAATAGGTGTAATTTAATAAAAGTGACGAAGGTCGAAATATCCGCTTATTATCAATTTTGTCTAATGGCAAATAATGGAAAAGGTGTAATCTGGTTGAGCAAAGAAAAGATAGTTAAAAATCCTTATTGCGGCGCTCGAATGCTGAGTTGTGGTAAAATAGTAGAAACCATAAAATAATGAAGCTAAATATTAAAAATATGGTATGCCGTCGTTGCAAAATGATGGTGAAGTCCGAGTTGGAAAACCTTGGACTTCATCCTATTTCTGTCGAGTTGGGCGAAATTGAAATTCAAGAAGAATGTATAGATACACTCAAAGATGAACTGATTCAAAAGTTATATCCATTAGGTTTAGAACTAATAGATGATAAGCAAAGCATAATTATTGATAAAATCAAAACGTTGATTGTCGATTCGGTGCATCATTCTGAAGAGCCATTAAAAACAAATTTGTCTGATTACATCAGCGACCAACTTCATTTTAATTATCATTATTTGAGCAATCTTTTTACGGAAGTACACGGCACGACCATTGAGCATTATTTTATTGCTCAAAAAATAGAACGGGTAAAAGAGTTATTAGTGTATGATGAACTTTCATTGACTGAAATGGCATTTCACCTTAATTATAGTAGTGTTGCACATTTGAGTAAACAGTTTAAAAAAGTAACAGGATTAACGGCTACGCACTTTAAACAGCTTAAAATTCAAAAGCGAAAAGCTATTGATGAACTGTAAATTGTATTAAATAAAGGTATAATTGTGTAACGCTTCCCATCTTTAATATCACTATATTGGTATTATACACAATAAACAATTTAATTGATTTCACGATAAACAAAACCAGTATGAATTCTTATGGCGGACAGCATTATGGTATGCACTCTCTCGGGTAATTCTTCTTCTCTGGATTTTTGTAGCACCATATATAACGCACTCGGGTAACGCAAGGCGGAAGTGATAGTAAGGTTTATAACCTTGGAAAGGTAGCCGTATATTTTCAATTAATTGATAATCAATGATTTATAAACGATTGAGGTCACGCTCTTAACGTTAGAAGGGTAGCGATGATTAATACCGTCCAACTTATACATAGGTAGCCTTCGATTTCACTCAATCACATCATAGACAGCTTAAACATCTGACTATTTTATGTGCCAACCATTGCATTGGTTTTGGTAATAGAATCCTATTGCTATTTCTAATCAATTTATTATCAAAAACTTTTTAAATCAGGAATGCTGTAAATTCAAATTGGAGCAACTTACAATTGGAAAGGAAACTGGAAAATTGGAAGCATTTTTATAGGAGTAATTTATGAATGATTTGGAAATTAAAATAAAAATTTGATTAAAATAAATAAAATAAAATAAAAATGGATAAAGCAAAATTAAATCTACCTCCAGTATTAAGAAGAATACTTAGCTACTGGTGGCTCATTCTCGCAGGACTATTTTTAGTGATCACCTTGTGGTCATCAGTTTTCCAGATAAGCACTGAGGAAGTAGGAGTCATTACTCGATTTGGGCAATATGTACGACAAGTAGAACCAGGATTGAACCTCAAAGTACCCTTCGCTGAAGATGTTTATAAAGTTCCGGTAGAAAGACAACAAAAAATGGAATTCGGTTTCCGAACGGTCAAAGCAGGAGTAAATACTCGATACGGCGAATCATCAAGTGCAAAAGATGAATCATTGATGCTTACTGGCGATCTTAATCTTGCAGAAGTGCAATGGGTTGTACAATATAGGGTAGATAATGCTTACAATAATCTGTTCAAAGTCAGAAACCCTCAAAGTACGCTCCGTATTATCTCTGAAGCTGCAATGAGACAAATTGTGGGTGATCGTACTGTGAATGAAGTATTGACTGTTGGTCGTACAGAAATAGGAATTAAGTCACGAGAACTTATTCAGGAAATATGTAGGGAATATTCAATGGGTCTTAAAATAGAACAAGTAGTGCTTCAAGATGTCAATCCTCCAGAGCCGGTAAAAGCAGCTTTTAATGCGGTGAATGAAGCGCAGCAAGAAAAGGAAACATTGATAAATCAAGCAAAATCAGAATATAACAAAGTAATACCAAAAGCAAGAGGTCAAGCGGAAGAAACCATTCAACAGGCTGAAGGATATGCTGCCCAACGTGTCAATAATTCTGATGGAGAAGCGGCGAGATTTACGGCTTTGTATAATGAATTTGTTAAGGCACCTGAGGTAACAAAAAGAAGACTTTACCTTGAAACGATGTCAAGTGTGATACCTAAAATCGGAAACGTAGTCATTACAGACCAAAAAGGCAGCAACGTATTACCGTTATTACAAATGCAGATGAACAAAAAAATAGAAAACAATGAAAACTAAATTAATCTTACTTGCAATATTCAGCATAATTATCCTGATAGGTTTGAACAGTAGTGTTTTTGTTGTACAGGAAAAGGATCAGGTGGTAATTACTCAGTTTGGAAGACCAATCGGAGAGCCAATTATTGAGCCTGGGTTTTACTTCAAGGTGCCCTTAATACAGGAGGCTAATTACTTCGAAAAGCGTTATATGGAATGGAATGGTGCGCCAAATCAAGTGCCAACGAAGGACAAAAAGTTCATTTTCGTGGATACCTACGCAAGATGGCAAATTACAGATCCGCTTCAATTTTTTAAACGGCTAACGAACGAACGGGGCGCACAATCACGTATAGACGATATTTTGGATGGGGAAACAAGAGATTTTATAGCCAATAATGATATCGAAGAGGTTGTCCGTACCAGTAATAGAATCCCCGAATCATCCGATACTGAAATTGTCGGTGATTCCTTGGTGAAAATTTATGTAGGTCGGGATAAGATTCAGCAAATGATATTGAAATCAGCGAATAAACAGGCGACAGATTTGGGGATTAAGATATTGGATTTTCGATTTAAACGCATTAATTATGTGCAAGAAGTACAGAATCAAGTGTTCGAGCGAATGAAAAGTGAACGTTTCCGAATCGCTGATAAATTCCGATCAGAAGGTCAGGGTGAGGCTTCCCGTATTAATGGGGAAAAGGAACGAGAGCTTAAAAATATACAATCGCTCGCATTTAGGGATGCGGAGATAATTAAAGGTGAGGCAGATGCCACGGCAGCCTCGATATATGCAAAAGCATATAACAAGTCGAATCAATCAAAAAGTCTTTATGGTTTTCTGAAATCAATGGAAACATTTGAGAAAACCTTCGATGGAAAAACATCTATTTTTATTTCAACAGATAGCGAATTGTATAAATATTTGAAAAAAATGGATTGATGGTTTATGAAAAAATAAGTTTTTTGATAAATCCCGTGGAAAATTAAATTTTTGTTCTTGCTGAATATTTTTCGTACCTGCCTCGATTTCTCGGTGGTTGGTACAGAAATATAAGTGCGTTTGTGAATTCATTCAAATTTGCCGCGCGAACGGGTAAACCCAGTCTAATTTCAATTTTAATTGATTCCTAAGGCGAACAAAAGCGAGTTATTATAAAAACAAAATAAAACAAAACAAAACAGATTATTATGAAGCGAAGTTTAAATGAATTAATAGGCTACGAAATCCAAGGAAAAGATTACACTAAAGGAAATGTAAAAGACTTTTTATTTGATGAAGATGAGTGGGTCATAAAATATCTTGATGCAGACTTAGTCTTACTATCGGGAAGAAAAATATTAATTCCTAAGATATTTTTAAAAGAGCCTGATTGGTCTAATCATCAATTTCCGATTGAGTTAAGTAAAACAGATGTAGAAAAATGTCCTGAGTTAGCAGAAAATTTACCCGTTTCTAAGAAGTACGAACATGAGTTAAACAAACATTATAAAACCAATGATTATTGGCCATACAGCCATGTATCTCCCGTCGGAGCGCCTGGCGTTACTTATCCTCCACGACCTGTAAAAATACCCTCAAAAATGATTGATGAGAAAGAGCTGGATACCAGTTTGAGGAGCTTTTCAGAAATAAAAGGTTACTATATTAAAACATTAGACGGGAAAATTGGACACATTGACGACATCATTATTGATGATACAGACTGGCAAATTGTTTATGCAGTAGTCGATACCAGTAATTGGTTACCGTGGAGTAAAAAAGTTTTAATATCGCCTCATTCAATGGATGAAATTAGCTATTTGGATCAAGAAATAGAAATCAACCTTACTACTGAAACTATTGAATCAGCTCCTGCATTCGATTCTTCAAAACCGATGAACGAGGAGTACGAAAAAGAGCTGCATGATCATTTTGGGAGGTTTACAAAATAAGAATAGAATTATTGGAAAATTAAATTATTAAATTTATTTTATGAAAATTAACAGACTTTCGGACGAGCTCACCGCTGCGTTGAACGAACAAATGACAAAAGAAGCACACGCCTCACAAATTTATTTATCGTATGCTGCATGGGCTGACAGCAATGGATATAGTGGTATTGCAAATTTTCTTTTTCGTCATGCAGCGGAAGAGCGAAACCACATGATGAAGTTGTTTGAATACATACTAAAGAGAGGTGCAAAAGTAAAAGTGACTGCTATTCCTGCACCTACTTCCGATCCAGTAAGTGTAAATAATTGTTTCGAGAAAGTATTTGAGCATGAAGTAAGCAATACTAAAGCCATTTATAGCTTAGTAAAGTTGTCCCATAATGAAGAAGATTGGGCTACATGGAGCTTCTTGCAGTGGTTTGTGAAGGAGCAAACAGAGGAAGAAAACCTTGCTATCGGTCTATTGGATAAAATCAAGATTGCAGGCGGAGAAAATGCTACAATTGATGCACTGTATTTATTGGATAAAGATTTAGAAAATACGCCAGATGATGCAAGATTGGCACAGGAAGTAACGACGAGTAATCCTTAGGGAACAGGAAACAAATAATCTATTTCCTTAATAAAAATAAATAATACTTCAAACTTAGACTTTAGACATAACGTTTTGGATATCGCCGATTTTTTGGGGTAAACTAAATTGCCACTAATTTTACGAATTATTTTATTTTATTATTTAATAATTCGCATCCGATTTCTTTAATAATTCTGTCCAGAGTCGAATTAAAACATTTCAATAATGAAAGCAATGTACACAGCAGAAGCAACTGCAACAGGTGGTCGAAATGGTCACGTAAAAAGTAATAATAACGTTTTAGACATACAAGTAAGAACGCCTAAAGTAATGGGCGGAGCAAATGATGATTATGCAAATCCTGAAATGCTTTTTGCAGCAGGATATTCAGCTTGTTTCGATAGTGCTTTGAATTTAGTTATTAAAAAAAGTAAAATAAAGACGGGAGAAACAAGTGTGAATGCAAAAATAAGCATCGGGCAAATCGAAAAGGGTGGTTTTGGCTTAGCGGCCGAATTAGCTGTAAATATTCCAGAAGTAAGCTTAGAACAAGCGCAGGATTTGGTAGAACAAGCACATCAAGTGTGTCCTTATTCTAACGCTACTCGTGGTAATATCGAAGTGAAACTATCGGTGACTAATGAAGCAAAACTATCGGTAACCAACGAGGTAGAAAATGCACTTTCGTCTGCTTCTGATTCTTTTAAAGAAGGAGTGAATAAAATAAATTCCTTGTTCTAAATTATAATCGTTTTGCTTTTTTTAGCCTCTTCTGGGTCGCTTGATGTAGCAAATAAAGCAACGGAAGGCTTCAAGGAAGAGGTAAATTATGTCGTACAGATTATTAATATTTCAACATTTACATTTTTAATATTTTAGAAAATTTTGTAAGTTTTAGCTGAAAAACAATAAAATTAAAATAAAAAAAATATGACGATTCAAGTTAATACCGACAATAATATTTTAGGAGAAGAAAGGCTTTTAGCCTACGTAAACGCTACTATAGCTGACGAATTAGCAAGGGTTAGCGATCACATCACTCGGATAGAAGTGCATATCTCGGATGAGAATGGCAGTAAAACCGGGCAGAACGATAAACGTTGTATGCTTGAAGCCAGACTAAAAAACAGGCAACCGATTGCAGTTACAAGCCATGAGAGTACGGTAGAGAAATCTGTAGGTGAGGCGCTTGATAAATTGAAGACTTCGATGGAAACAATATACAGTCAGTTAAGTGATCATTAAACCGCATTTTAAAAAAAGCCGAAAATCGCTAATAGTAAGGTGATTAATAATTAGGGTGGTATAAAGTCAGCATGAAACTCGAAATTTCAGCTACAAAAAAAAATAATGAAACCACTTTAATGTTCACTAAAAAAATAGAATTCTGTATAATACTAACTAATAATTTAATAACTAATTATAAAAACTAAAAAATGAAAACACAAAAGAACTTAGGTATCTGGATGGATCATTCAATTGCTAATTTGATTGATTTATATGTTGAGAAAAAGAGTCACGCTATAGCATCAAAATTCACCTCTGACACAAAAGAAGAGGCTTTGAATAGAAGTGAAAGAAGTATGCATAACAAACGACAACAAATGAATGAAGCCTATTATAAGGAAATTGCTGATGAGATCTTAAAATATGATCGTGTGCTATTATTTGGTCCAACCAATGCAAAAACAGAACTGCACAATTACTTGAATCAGGATTTATATTTTAAGGACATACAAATTGACATTGAATCGGCTGATAATATGACGGATAATGAAAAAGATGCTTTTGTGAAGAAATATTTTGAAAATATTGTTTAGAAAAAGAAGCGGTCACTTAGTGATGAAGAATAAATCGCTAAGTGACCGATGACAACCTAAAATTGAGTGAATTCATGCCCTCACCTTGAGTGAGGGCATGAATTACTACTTTTTTATTATAGAAGATATTTATACATTATGTGTGAATATCACTCAAAAAGCTGTTGAAATTATAGGAAAGTTTAATTTGGTTTTGATATCAAAAATCAAAAATCAATACGATTTTGTTAATAAGGCGTGAATGTTTTTGCCTTGATTTAATGAAGAAACTGACTTTTTCAATTTTATACCGAATGGGGTAAAAGTATTTATTTGAACGAAGAAATAATTGAGTAAATAGACTTCAATCATATTGGGACACCTTGTTGTTACAAATCCGTAACCGCATTAAATAATTTAAAATGAAAACTAAAATAGAATGGGAACAGGATATTATCAATATCACGAACACAATTCATCGGGAATTTCCGGAGCTATCTAAATACATGAACGAAATGAAGGTAAACGGTTTAGAAAAAGATGAAATAGATATCAAAAGTCTTGCAGATTATTATCATTCCTTGGAGGAAATTGTAAAAAAATATGCTAAAACACATATTGGTGCAAGCGAAGAATCCGTCAAAAAAAGTAATTTCAATTAATTGGAAAAATTAGGCTATCCTTCTAAGATTGTAGGCGTTGGTATCGACCAAATGCGATAGGAATCCCGAAAAAATCCCCGAAAAAAATGGTGTAAAATGGGGGGCGGACTGTCTCTCTGCGTCATTTCCAGTCTGTCCTAACTTTCTCGGGATTCCAATCAAGTTTGGGTGATACTGACATTTCCAACAGAAGGGGCACCCAAACCCAAATCACCAAAATACCCTTTCTAACATCATCGTCAAAGCAATACCTGCCGCAGCACCAGAGATAAATAAATTCCATTCTCGCTGCTTGACTGACAAAATATTAAGAAATAGATAATTAACCCCTAAGATAACGGCGACAATAATCAATTGTCCAATTTCCAAACCAATATTAAAAGCAAAAAGCGGCAAAGTAATATCCGATTCTCGCCCTAACAACGACCGAAAGAAATTAGAAAAACCCAATCCATGAATCAAACCGAAAAAAAGTGCGGTAGCGTAATAAGCGTAGATTTTGGAGTTGTCCGTTGCTTTTCGCAATATATTATAAATAGCAGTAATAAAAATGGTTAGCGGAATTAAAAATTCAATTAACTCAGTCGAAATCGAGATAACTTTTAAAGCCGCCAAAGCCAACGTAATCGAATGACCAATTGTAAAAGCGGTGACTAAGATTAGAATCCTTTTCCATTCGGATAATCGATAAATCGCACACAGTGCAACAATAAATAAAATATGGTCGTAGCCAGTCAAATCCGCAATATGCTCAAAGCCGAGCTGTAAGTAAGTTGAAAACATAATACACTTTTTTGTAAAAATGCACTAAATCTTTAAAATAACAAAGCCAAGTCTTAGGAAAGACTTGGCTTTTGTGTGATTGTTTGTAACAATCAAAAAATAATTACATAGTGTGAAACTTAACTTAGGTAAAATGTCTGCGATAAATTATCTGCGTTTTCCAGACATATTTGTAGTTAGCATTAAACCACCACCTAATACAAATGCGCCGAGCGTGATGAATAAAAGTAGCATAATAGAGTAGAATTTGACTTACATTAAATATTAATTTTTCTGATGTCCTAAAAATAGTTAATATGATGTTAAAGAAAGAATAAAACACCTTGTTATGACATTTTGGTGACCTTTTTGTACAAAAAGTTTCTCCCGTAACATACCAAAAATCAAGGATGTTGCTTATTTGAAATTTATTATTGTTAAATAATATTATTTTATCACAATATGGTATTAAATACTTTAATGTATAGACGTTTAATATTGAAATAGTTACATGGTATTAATGAATTAATAAAGTATAAATGTTTGAACAGGCGAAATATTGTTTTGAGATTGTGACAAATAAAAAAGCAAACTTGAACGATGTCAAATTTGCTTTCTATAAACTGTGACCCCGCTGGGGCTCGAACCCAGGACCCCTTGATTAAAAGTCAAGTGCTCTACCAACTGAGCTACAAGATCCTCATGTACTATTTTTATAATATTCTTGTCATCAGCCAAATACCAGTTTTAACTTAATAAAACCGATATTGAAATTTGTGACCCCGCTGGGGCTCGAACCCAGGACCCCTTGATTAAAAGTCAAGTGCTCTACCAACTGAGCTACAAGATCTTCAAAATACTGATGATAATTATACTTGTTATAACCAACTGAATAAACTTAAAAAAGTTCATTTGTGACCCCGCTGGGGCTCGAACCCAGGACCCCTTGATTAAAAGTCAAGTGCTCTACCAGCTGAGCTACAAGATCTTCAATTAGTTATGTTTTTCGCAAAATATATCTCCCTTTCGAGTTTTGCGAGTGCAAATATAGCGGTATTTTTTGTAAAACAAATAAGTTATTGACTTTTTTAATATTTATTTTATTGTCTTACGGATTAGATCCATTAAAAATTCGATAATTTCCTCCTCTTTTCCTTGCTCAATATCTGTCAATCGAGGTAGATGTTCGGAGAAAAAGCGCTGATTATGAGTGGCTTCTATCACTGTTGAGATTAACGAGTGCGGATATTTATAACCAGGATTTATCGTTGTAATTAAATTTGCAATTAAATTGCAAAGTCGTTTATAACTTACAAAAAAACCTTCTTTATTGTCAGAATCGACTGCTTTTGTCAAATATGCCTTCGCTGACTCAGAAATAACGACTCGATAAAGTGCCTCTTCGTTAATGTGCAAAAAAGTTGGATCGAAACGAACTGGTTTTGATAAAACTTTGACTGCAATTTCAATTTTTTCTATTGCAGTTGGAATATTATTCGTGCTGAATAATACTTGATACTCAATCCAGCTCCAATACCAAGCGGTCAAATAAATCAACAGCTTATGTTTATTCTCAAAATAACGATAAACGGATGCTTCCGTAGAACCAATCGCTTCCGCTAATTTTTTAAACGTAAAATCTTCTAAGCCCAATTTATCAATTAGCAAAATACCGTGCGTAATTATTTTTTTGCCTAATTTTGACGATTCAGGGTCCTTTAAATAAACCTGTTCCACTACTTTTATTTGAATAATCAATGTCTTTGGTTTTTAACTCACTGTTAACGAATCACAAAATTAGTAGTAATACTATTAATTTAATAACTAAATTAAATAAACTTATGTCAAAAGATATAATTCACATCGCTATCTTTGGCGAAAAATAATTAAAACTATGAGTAGAGCAACACGAAAAAGGCCGTATAAAACAAGGCGAGAACGTTTAATACGAGACATTCGCAATATGAAATTGATATTAATTTTTGGGACAATTGCATTAGTTTGCCTAATTCTATTTAGGTGGCAAAAAATTATGGATTGGTTCATTTTGACTTTTTGATGTTTTGAACCATACTACTTATACATTCTTAATTGAGCCATAAAGAAACGCAAAGTTGTATAGAACTGATTAGTAAGGGATTATCTTTGCTCACTTTGTGTCTTTGTAGTTCAGTTTTTTTGGCTACCCGTTTAATGTTGGATATCGTTTGTAGCAAATAATTTACAAGTAGTTTTATTAAGGTGCAGCGCACCGACACCCTTTGTAATTAGGTTTTCGCAACGTGTCCAACCTTACGTGGGTAGCCGTTTTTTTCAGCGATAGGAATTTTTTTAGTTGGTTTGCCCAGGATAATTTATCTTTTCACATCAGCTTTGATTTAACAAAGTCAATAAAAATGAAGTTTTGAGGTGGGAAATTATTTATTTGGAATTGATTAGGTTATTTGTTTCCTGTTCCCTTAAGAACTATTGATGAATAAAAACCGTGTCGGTTTTCGAAACCGACACGATTTAGTATATTAAAATAATCAAAATTTACTCCTTATAAAACATCCATTTGCCTAATTCCCTCAACGTCACTTTTTTGCCATAAAGCAAAATACCAACTCTGTAAATTCTGCCCGAAAGCCAAATAAAGAAAATGACGGAAGCAATCATGACTAAGACCGAAACAACGATTTCCCACACTGGCGGATTGAACGGAAGCCTTGCAGGCATTACGATTGGCGAGAATAGTGGAAATATGGAAGCGAAAGTCGCCAAGTTACTCGTTGGGTTTTCGATGACTGCAATTGCGATATAAATCGCTAAAATTACAGGAATCGTAATCGGTAAGGTTAAAGATTGGCTTTCGCCCAAATCATCACTTATCGCTGAGCCAACTGCCGCAAACAATGCCGAATAAATGAAGTAACCACCCAAGAAATAGAAAATGAACATAGGTAAAATCAAAGCCCAATTTTGTGATTTGATATCTTCAATAACCATCGCAACCTGCAACATCATATCCTCGGAATCTGCACCACTCATTTGTGCGGACTGAAGTGCGTCTGGGTCGATTGGTAGAAAAATGCCCACAACAAAATTTAAAGACGGAATTAAAATCGCCCAAATCAAAATTTGCGTCAAACCAACACCACCAACACCAACGATTTTTCCTAACATCAACTGAAATGGTTTCACGGACGAAATCATCACTTCCACGATGCGACTCATTTTCTCTTCCATCACCGAACGCATCACCATGGAGCCGTAAATGAACAGAAACAAATAAATTGCAAAACCCATCATTGTTCCTATTGCTGCCGCGAGACCCGCGCTATTCGTCTTGTTTTCTTCTTGCACTTGTCCAGATTCATCAACGGAAAGCCCGATTTCTTCTAAAGAAATTTCGGTATTAAAACTCTCTAAAACCGTTCGATTAATTTCCGAACTATCAATTTTTACTTCACGGATTTTATCCGCTAATTCGTCTTGTATAAATTCTTTTATGCCAATTGAAATTTGCTCTTCCGAGAAATATTTTACTCGAATATCTTGTTTTTGCAAATCCTTCATTTCGGGCAAATACAAAACGCCCATATAACCATCTTCTTTATAGCTATTTTTTGTTTCGTCTAAAGTCGATTTTGAAAAAGTGAAATTCACTTTCTTGGTATCTTTTAATTTTAATTCAACGCCCGAATCATTGACAATCGCAATTTTGCGTTGCCCTGCATCGTAACTGAATATTAAAGCAACAATTGCGATAAAAGCCACAATTGCCAACGGTGTCAAAAGTGTCGCCAAAATGAATGAGCGTTTCGTGACACGAGTGATGTATTCTCTTTTTATAATTAGCCAAAGTTTATTCATGGTTGTAGTTTGGTGATTAGTAATTCGTGATTAGTCTTTCGTCTTGCTACGTCTTTCGTCATTCGACCTTCCCAACTTGTCTAATAAAAATTTCATTTAAAGAGGGTAAAATTTCATTAAATCCATTGATATAAACCCCATTTTTCATTAGGTAATTCAACAATAAATTAGAGGCACTATCGTGAGAAACCTTTATCGTTAAACGATTATTTTCATTTTTAATAATGGAATAATTTTCATTTGCGTCGTCCTCTGCTTGCAGCGATTCGGGTAGTATTCCGCTATAACTAATTTCAAAAAGATTATTTTTGAAATCCTGTTTAATGCTATGTACATCGCCTTGAAGAACGTTGCGACCCTGGTTAATTAAGACGATTTCTTGACAAATTTGCTCGACTTGCTCCATTCTGTGCGTAGAGAAAATGATGCTCGTACCTTTGCGGTTCAATTCCGCAATTTCGTCTTTGATAAGGTTGGTGTTAATCGGATCTAAACCCGAAAACGGCTCATCTAAAATCAGTAATTTGGGTTGATGAACAACGGTCGCAATAAATTGAATTTTTTGCTGCATTCCTTTGGAAAGTTCCTCAATTCTTTTGCTCCACCAATCCGTAATTTCAAATTTTTCTAACCAATGATTGATTTCTTTTTTGGCGTTGGCTTTTGACAAACCCTTCAACTGAGCCAAATAAAGGAGATGTTCGCCAACTTTCATTTTTTTGTACAAACCTCTTTCTTCGGGCATATAACCGATTTCGGAAGGATGACGACTGTTTAATTTCTCGCCATTCAGCATCACGCTTCCGCTATCCGCACGAGTAATTGTGGTAATAATTCTAATTAAAGATGTTTTCCCAGCTCCGTTTGGGCCTAACAATCCGAAGATTGAACCTTGCGGAACGTTGAAACTAACATCATTTACAGCAATGTGTTTTTGATACGTTTTGACAACGTTATTGAGTTCGAGTACATTCATTTAGGTATAAATTATTAATTTTTGAATGAATTACAAATTATAAAACGATAAACTATTGACGCTCTAATATAGGTGTATCAGACAGTTCAAAGGTAGAATTCACTAAATCTATTTTTAATTTTGGTTCTCCTACATAAAGTTAAATACTTGGTATATTACAAAATGAACCACTTCATTATATTTTTGAAATCGCATCTACCGCACGTTAGAACGATCAATTATTCATCCTTCATTTATCATGGTCAAATGTCGTGTTTTGCATTTTTATCCTTCATTTTATTCGACAAAAGAACGTTTTTTTTATAATTATCTAATTACTACGCAATTTATTTCAACGGTCGGTATCTTGTCTTAGGAACGCCGTATAAATAAATTGAGGTTACTCTTTTAAGGTTAGAAACCATGATTATATTTGGTTGTTTGACAAATTCCGTGGAAACCTGAATCTCGCCTTTTTTTTAGCAGCAGGCAAAAATATTATTTCTGTTACTTATTTCATTGCTTCGAGCATCTCTAATTATTTTCAAGAGGCTTTAACTTATATTTTTAGGTGAATCATTAAATTTGAATTTTATTAGTTGACTATCAACAATTTATACTTTTAAATAATTATAAATTATGAAATAATTATTTTTGTTAATAAAATCGATAAAAAAGGCAATAAAACCTATTTAACCGTTGATTTTACTCCATTTTTTTAGGAAAAAAGATGGTTTTTATTTATTATTGCATGGAGAAAAAATACGGAACCTAATTTTATGATTATGAAACTATTATTACTGCCAATCTTTCTTTTTTTCGTCCAATTCCCTGGAGAAAATTACTTCAAAGTTGATACGGTCAACGAAGTGAATTCGTGGATGGAATCCTTAGTTCCTGATGATAAACCGCCTTATTATAAAATAAGACTTTCGGGTGATGATTCAGAATTAGGGATGATGGTTTATCCGCCGTATTCAGAAAATGAGTTTTCTAATGCAGATATTGAAAAAATGATAGCGGAATTGTTGACTTATAAAGGGGACACAAGAAAATGTTTTGTTAAAATAACCTGCAATAGTGGTGCGGGTAATACAAATCTGACGTATTACTCTTTACAAGTAGAGGCTCTTTATATTATTAATTCCATATTTTTTGATAATTATACTCAGTATTCACCTTGTCCAATTCTTACGGATGAATCGGGAAACGATATGGCTACTATGGATGGCGAAATCGTTGAAAAAGCCTTCGACGCATACGAAAAATGGTTTATTGAAATTAAAACAATGGGCATTGGTAATGCTCGTGCTTCACAGGTCAATCCCTTGAAAAGTGGAGGGGTGAAGTGGTATAAATGATGAGTTCTGCGAAAGTGAACGAGCGACTTTAAGTCGAATATTTACTAACTTATTGTTTGTAAATATTTCAAAAAATTTGCACGAATTTTAAAGAATCAGTCGAAATTAAAAATGTCTAAAATTCGTGATATGAAAATCCTCAAACTTGTCTAATTAGTTTGGGGATTTTTTATTTTATCGAAAAAATTGATTGTAAAATTTGGGAATCTTGTATTTGTAAACGTATTTTGGTCTGATTTTTATAATTATTCGAGTAATAATACGCTGTTACGTCTGTCGAATATCATTTATTAATTTATTTTAGACTTTGGACAAAATA
>Ga0306864_1000365_pt1 | contig 21566 bp, 18 predicted proteins | sample AntRauTorckE5430_FD_190448 | JGI IMG/M metagenome (GOLD analysis project Ga0306864, IMG submission 190448) | Saline lake microbial communities from Rauer Islands, Antarctica - Metagenome Torckler E5 #430 (v2) (version 2) | ecosystem: Environmental > Aquatic > Non-marine Saline and Alkaline >...
CAGGCCATTATTGAGACTCCTAGCACGGGGGTGTGGATAATGGATATGTTCAATGTTCATGGTTCATGTTGCTATTTGCTATTATGAAAATTGAAAATTAATATGATTTGATGGGTGAAATGCTTATTGTCGGTACAGATATTTACTTACAACAATGCTGATATTCAATGTGTGATGATTTCCTAATGCGAAATCCGCTTTCCCTTGTCGTGAGTCGTAATGCACATCATGTGAAGCTTGCTCAAGAGAAATAATGTTTGTAGAAAAGAAGTAGATGCCAGATATTGTATTGCAGAACTGTTTAGATACTTGTGAGAAACAATCTTCATTTTCATTGTCTTAATTTGCTATCGCGACTGCAGTGTAGTCTCCACTTATACCTAGTAGTACTACCCCAACAAATATGTTATCACTCACTTGTCGCATTATTCAATCGCTATCCAATGAAATCCCAATTCGGATCAGATAACCGATACTGTCCATCATATTGATCAGAAGTTGCGTCTGGTAATGTGAGTTACCCAGTCTGGCAGCAAATCAGAAGTGTTGTATCCACTACGAATTGATCTTGAGTTCACGCCATGAGTTCTGTAGACCTCTTGAAGTTCATCATGGGTCAATGCACTTTCTAGACCATCTCTGTACGTCTCCATCAAATGTGCAAAAATGTTTGTCCGCACTTTACTGAACCTGAATAGGGTTTCCACCACAGTAGGTCCAACAAGGATATTACCAGTACTATTGAGAATGTTGATCAGAGACTACAGTTAGACACAATATCACTCTTTGCTAAGAGTAGGGTTGCATGTTGTCACTTACCCTCCTTCGTCCAAGATAACCTCCAATCCTGCGTGTTTGTACAATGCTGGGGGGCAGCTGGTTGGGAGAGGGAGTGAGGTGATCGCATCTCTTTCACTTACTACTCTAAACGTATGAGGTACATGCGATTTGTAGAATCTCGCAAACGCGTGGTTTCCTACTCTTGGCTAAACAAGATATTCAGTAAGATACATCAATGGATCGAAAGCATGAGAGTTCATAGGATTTCTTACCTGTCCAAATGTATATACTGCAATGGGAGGGCGAAGGCTTTTCGACCTGTCCCTGTCACCTGCAAATTTTACACCACTAAGTAGTTCATGTATGAATTGGACTGATTCCTCAGCTCTTTGAACTGTGACGGAGGATGCAACACTTCTCTGCGAGGTGAACGAATGACGCCTACGCAATAAGGGTTGTTCTTCTTCTACTGATACTTTAATTCTTTCTGCACCATCTGCAGATTTACCAAGGCTTTGATTGAATGAAAATGCACCGTCCTCTGAACATGCCCTCTGAAATCGTAGTCCAGCTCCATCTGATTTCCCACGGGAATGAGTAGGGTGCGGAATGTCAGTTGGTCGACCAACTATGATCTCTATATTGCAAGAAATATCTAGAGCTAACAGTTGACCAAGCGCTGATAAAGGTGATGTTAGTGGTGCGAGTCTGGAATTCGGAAACCAATACAATGATACATTTGGCACATTCATAACTGTGAAACATACCTCCACCAAGCGAGTGACCAGTGACGTAGATTTTTGGAAGAACAAATGGTGCTCTTTCTCCATTTGTGTAATCATCTTCTTCATGACAACGGTTGATTGATTTGTCAATCTGTCTTTCCAAAACCTCGATCACCTTTTCAATGATACCATCTCGGACAAGGTTATAAGCTTCGATAAAACCACTATGGACACAGGGATAGACAAGTCTCGTCACAGGCGCTGATCTCAGTAAATGATCAGCTTCGTGAATCAGCCCATGCGCATGCCGACTGTTGTTCTGAACAAAGGTAGCTTTTCCATTTTCAGCATCAAAATCATCGGTCACATTCAGTTGAAATTCAGCCTTATCTTCAGAACCCGCAATGAATGACTCCGGTAGTGACTCCTGTTCCGATGCAAGAATGATTAGTATAAGTTTGTAGAATAGATATGCTCTAATTGATTCATTGAATATGACAATTTCTCACCTGGCCCCAATTGAAGTCCGTCGCAAGATTTTTGGTGCTACACGAGCCACGAAACGCAACTACAATAATACTATCACTCTCACCATCTACTTGACCACTAATATTGCTTGCGACGAAAGCTCTAATGTCTGATTTCTCATTGTAGATATCAGCCTCGAGTTCAAGCCCAACAGAGTCTAAATTCATAACACCTGGAGCGAAATCATCTGTTTTGTATTCAGAAGCCGAGTAATCTTCATTGCGAAAGTGATCACGTCAGCAACAGCGAAACTAATTTACAAATGAAGATGACTGACCAAATAATACGATACACTTACACGTCTGCCAAGAGCATTCAGCTAACCAGAGGGCAGTTTCGACACAATAAAGAGGAATATAATTCCTCTTATAGATCGTGCCTCTTCCAATATCATTTTTAATATCCCGGAATTTTTTGTCAAGTTGGTACCCTTTAACCGACTTGACTTTTGTATTCTTCATTTTTTTGTGCCGTTCAATTGGCATTGGAAATGCTCGCCAGGTGTGAGTATACTTAGACATTGTTAGGACGTCACGTTTGTCACGTCGTTGGTTTTCCTCTGGAACACCATCAGCATCAATTACGATTGGATTGTGATCCTCATCCCTTATAAAAGATGTTGACGGGAGGAAAATGAATGCAACTACAAGAGTCACAATTGTGCAATATACAATTTCTCCAGGACCAAGACTTGCGGCACTTCCGCTGTACGGAAAGCGCTGCATCACGTTTATAACAATTGTCATCAGCATGGTATAGAGAGATTTCGTATCCTCATTGAAGTAGTATTCGGATGCAGAAGTAGGTTGTAGGTCCCCATGAAAATTCGGAGCATGCGATGTTGTAGAGTATTCATTTGCAACTGAGAACATTTCTGTAAAAACTGGGAGGAGAAGGGATGCCACGCCAAGCACCAAAATACTCATCAGAACGCGGTATGCAAGTTGAGCTGGTCGAGTACTCAGGAATGGTTCTTTCCTCAATAGTCTGCCTGTCTTCAGAGCAGCTCTTATAATCAGAAAAGCCCAAAGTCCTAGGATCGCAATTTGCACTACAGAACTGATGACAAACACACGACGATGCTCTATAAAAAAAGAAGTATCAACAGAAAACCTTTCCAAGACCCCATCTGGCATAACAGAATCATCCATCGCGGAGTAAGAGAACCGAGCCAATGAAGACACGATGACTGCACATGCACCGAGAAGAAACAAGAAAAATTTTGGCAAAATAAAGTCTGCCCAACCATCACCGCACATGTCATGTTCTAGGCGTAGATTTGTCCACGCAGACGGGCCTGCATTATGTAAATCACCAAATTCGTCGAAGTATGAAGTCAGCTGTTCAGAGGGCGACTCGATTGAGCTGTACCTCGGTACTCCCGATGATGCAAGGAACTTTGTTGCACGGCGAAGTTCAAGAATCTGCTTTTGATGTTCTGCTCTTTTTCGAGCTGATTTTGCTGTATGGTATCTGAGACCCTCAAGAAGGCACAACCACAAACCAAGGATGCTATGAAATCCAATCCCTACCGAGGAATCTGCAATGAAGCGCATTTTTGTACTACTGTACAAAAATGGATGGAAATACATATATGGCAGCACAGGATTCTGAAGCAATAATAAGGATAACAAGAGCAGAAGAAGGTATCGTCTTTCGGGGAATAAAATCCATGGACATTGCCACCAAAGAACCTCTTTCTTTTTTCGTTTTAGAGTCACCTCCTCTTCTGAAATGTACGATGACCGAAAAAAATTGCGAAGAGAAAAGTCACCAATAAAGAAGAAGCCATCAACCCCCATGCACCAAAACCAAAAACAAGTGAAAGTCACTGTCAAAAGTAAGCAACAAATCCGAATAGAGATCAGCACAGTGGTTCGCAGATCGCTTGGCCGCGAGAATTCGTATGATGCAGATTGAGCAATCTCCATCAACAGATCATTAAGGGCGGTCCTGCTTGATTGTGGAAGAAGACCGTTATCATCCAAGTGCTTTGCATTCATGGTCGAGGAGACTGCTGATTGTGTCAAGTAAATGTTCTTCATCAAAGTCGAATTTTGTAACTTCTCGCTATCTACGAGAGAAATAATTGTATCTACTCGGATGTTGCCACCAGTCAAAATTGAGATCTCTGGTAAGGAAAACAGAAGATCAATATTGCGTGGACTTGAACAGCTCCACCGTAGCCTCGAATCCACAGAAGTACTATTTTCCTGACCACATACCATAGCAAGTGCTTTGGAATTTGATCTTGAAACAGGAAACCATTCTATATCTCTCTTTGGATCATCCCTCAGTTGTTGCTGCATTACCACCGTCGAAAAATGAACCATTCCACTAGAAACTAGATTAATACTTTCATTGGACAAAGGCAAGTAATTTATATCTCCATAAAGAAATGTTGATAGTATTGGCAATGTCATTGGCCCCGATGAGAATGCTACCCCTTTGGCCATGTCGTGTCTAAAGGTTGCATCCAGCTCATCAACATCGTCTCGCCTGAATTTTGACAGAAACCCATTTTTACTTTCAAGCTCTTTAAACTCATAGGCGTAGGAGCAAGGACCAAACAGAGGCGAGACCGGGAACGAATAAAGCACCCCTCTTTGATCTCCCATTAAATCACTGCATAATGCATTGGTTCCCATATTGCTTGTCGTAGTTTCCCAAAGGCCTGTATTTGAATCTAGCATTATTGCAAGGACAAACGCCAAGTACGGAAGTAATAAAATAATCCACGATGATGCAGTTCCTAGTTCTTCAAGTATTATCAGTCTTTTCCACGGAGATGCAGAATGCCGCTGGTCCATTGTCAGATCGTTATCCTTTGGACGACTTTCAATAGTTTTGAGCACATTCTTGTTCTCTCGTAAAGATTCAATCCTTTGGTACTTTGCTTTCGATATTCTTTTGGTTGTATTCTTCTTCAATGCTTCCTCCATAATATCCATTCGCTGTAAAACATCGTCAACCTCAGTAAGTGGCGTACCATCTTTGTGGACATTGCTGCTTCTCTCATGAATTACTGATGGGAAAAGAATATGTTTAGGCTGTCTTCCGGGAGATTTTGTAGATTTTGAAGGTTCTCTTCTTGTACTAGTAGCTCTTTCGTTCTCAACATTACCAATGCTAATTAAATTGTCTTTGTTGACGTTTTCATTGTCGCCACTATCTTGCATTTTAGTGGTGCTGAAGTAACTCGAAATACCCCTAAGCCTGGAAAAGTAGCCACCATCGCTGGCAGGTGTTTCCATCGATGGAGTAGTAGGAACCGAATTCTTCCCCCCCGCATCATCATTTCTTCCACCATCACCATCAATATCAATGTTGTTATCAGTTGATTTTGAATCATCTACTTGATTAATCATGGCAGTTTCTAATGGACTGATAAAATCAGATGTATGAAGGGAACGCTGGGTGCTATCAAAATCCAATGCTGGCGTTTCGAGAACATTCTGCGCATGAAATGATAACGGTGCAACGCGCTTTTTACTGAAATCAGATTTTAGCGTTCCGACAGACCTAGTTTGAGAAACATCATCGAACAGCGTACTTTCTAATAACGTTGAGGTTGTCACTTCTGAAAAGAGTGATGCTTCCTCCTCAGCTTGTTCAGAGTCACTTTCATTGCATTCTTGATAGACACACGAGTCGTCATCATCATCGTCATCGTCTGAAAAAGAATCAAAAGGGTTTGTAGACTTGTCAACTTCTCCAGATGAACCAACAAAGGAATTATTGTACATATCCTGAAGGTTTGAGACTGAACGGTGTCTCCTCTCTCCTGTTCGCTGTATTTAAAGCGTCAATTGTAGTTTGAATGTTGTATGCTGAACTGGTATTTTATGATCCGTGTATCGTATCGTACACTAGTATGATACAACAGGTCTCGCGTCTCGCTGGTCGCTGGCTACTCGTTCGTAGTTGGCTTGATGTTTGCTTTCAAAGAATAAAGAATAGAAATAGCAAATAAAGGCTATTATAGTAGAACTTTAAAATTTAAAAAAATCGCTCGCTCTTCTCACACGAACATCCTCGAAGCTTGACACTTTGCAAAACTTCTCAATTTGCTTCCAAGCTTCCAAGAAAGATCCCGCTTACGACCTATCATAGTAAATATCTACCGAAATGGAACAATGAGGAAGCCGTCTCGACTTGTCGCTGATGAGATCGCTTTCCTTCAAAGATGGTTCTCATAAAATGAAACACATCGAACTCTTATATTTCTTTTATTTTTTGGTCTGCAATCTCCAAGCCACATACAAACAGAACTACTGTAGTACTCGTACCTACCGATATGACTACCATTACTCCAGCCAACGCTTCCAGTACCGCCAAGCACTTGTTCCCCATCTCACAAGCCAACATGCTCCCCAATCAAGAGTATTATCCTGACAATTGGCCCTACGATATGCCCTTTCATCCAGGTGAAGTAGCCTTGCAGCACGAATCTGGCACTCACCAGTCCGTCATGTCGTATGCTCCTCGCGTCATTCGACCCTATCTTCCAGATCAACACACTGAGTTTTATCAAGCTCAGCCATTTGTCGTGGCGGCTGCTCGAGATGACAACAACAACATGTGGGCGACCTTACTTTTTAACCACGCCGTCATCGCGGCTACTACTGCTGCTACTACTACTAGCCATGATCGCGACGAGAATCCAGCCAAGGTTGACTCTCCAGATCCCATCACATTGGAGTTGCCACGCCAACTCGTAACTGGCGATGCATTGGATAGTCCCGCCTGGGGACAGCCAGGTATGGATGTTGGTCTACTTGGCATTGATTTTTCGTCGGCCCGTCGAAACCGTGTCAATGGCATCCTGAACGCTGTCTCGTCGATTGACAAGAATGTCATGTCCATGCATGTGACGCAGTCCTTCGGAAATTGTCCGCAGTACATTCCATCGCGGGCGTGGTGGTCAGCCAATGACAAGACAAATGATGACGCCAATAAAAATGACAATACCACTGATGCTGTATCCGATACAGTCATTGTGGGAACAGACGGTTCCACTTTATCAACGCCTGTCTCTTCTGTACGCTCGGATCACTTGAGTGTACAGCAGATTGCGGTGCTGCAACAGGCAGATACTATTTTTGTCGCCACGGGCTACCGTGGTGACGGTGATGACGTCCGGTTCGGCAACGATGCCTCGCACCGAGGTGGGCCTGCAGGCTTTGTCAAGGTTTCCGCGGATGGTAAAACAGTCACCTTGCCCGAATTCAAGGGAAATAATCATTTCAATTCACTCGGTAATTTGATGCTTGACAGCCACATGGGCATTACAGTAGCTCTACTGGAACGTGGAAGTCTCCTTCAAGTCACTGGGATGGCCGTCGTGGACATGGACACTGAACTTGCCTCGGCACTCTGGCCGGGAGCTTTGCGGACTGTTACCTTGACTGTCACACAGGTCAATCAATTGGCCGACAACGCTTTACCGATTCGTTGGGGCGTTCCCGCTTCGGCCCGGGCCCGTGACTTGAAGGTTGTGGCCAAGGTGCCCGAGTCAGCAGTAGTCACTTCGTTTTACTTGGAACCCACCGATGGAGAAGATCTGTGGGACTTTAAGGCTGGTAATCACTTGCCGATTCGCTTGGTCACGACGGCGGGAGACTTACAGCGAACGTACTCCTTGTCTGTAGCTCCGTCCGCCAGCAATGCAGCAGGGAATCGGTACTATCGCATTTCAGTCAAACGAGAGCCAGAGGGAAAGGCGTCGTCGTTCTTGCACGACCAGATTCAAGTTGGCAATATCATCCAAGCTCGAAATCCAGCAGGAGACTTTGTACTACAAGAGAGAAAGGATAGCAGTCGGGCAATCGTGTTGCTTTCTACAGGTATCGGAGTGACGCCTGTACTTTCCATGCTGCAGCATTTGGTTCAATTGAGTGCAAGCGACAAGGATGGAAACAGTCGAAAGATTGTATGGCTACACGGTGCGCGTGATGGTACGCTTCACGCATTTCGTGAGGAGATTGACGAGTTGGTCAAACAGAGTCCAAGCGTCGAAAAGCACGTTGTCTACTCATTACCGAGAGAACAAGACAGAGGCTTGTACGATTTCAAGGGTCGCATCAATGCTCAGCTGGTACAAAAGCTAGTACCGGACTTGGAAAACGCAGATTACTACATGTGTGGGCCTGGTGCTTTTATGGCAAGTCTCGAGGGTGGCCTAGAACGACTCGGCGTCGACTCGAACTATATTCATTACGAGACTTTTTAACAGGATGGAATAGTGTCTACCGGTAGACTACATCCTACAGAAATAAATAAAGGTAGACAGGAATCATGTAGATAAACGAGACAACTGCCATACCTAATACTGCTAATATTATGCAAAATACAAAGTGGTGTCTGTTATTCTCTGTTATTGTATTTTTATTTCTATGATCTAAATATTTATGACGTGTTTTCCATTCTTCCCGGTATTTTTTCTTTTACTCGTCGTCTTTCGTCTTCTCCTTCGTAAAACGATACGAGTTGTTGTAAGTACGTTGTACCTACTTACCTCTTACCTCCTACCTATGAATAGAAAGTTAATAAGTAATAAGCATCTGCACTACATCTGTCGCAAAATGTTGAATTCCCATGCAACGTCACGCAACTCAAGTACATCGGTGGTAAAGCAATAAAGTTGTACAAATATAATATGTGTAGAGCTCTTTACGATGCTTCCAACTAGAGCAATTAAAAGTAGAAGAAGAGAAAAGAATTTAATCCCAACTGTTGCAAAAGTAGGATCTGCGCTAATTGGAGCTGGAAGTTTATTGCTCGCTTCGCAAGCGCTCTATATCGCTTTGTGCACGCCACGTCTTCCACCACCTGATCAATCCGGTCACGATTTTGAAGAAGATGGTTTGGTAGTTTGTTATGGTTATGATGATAACGAGGTACCAACCAGTACTACTGGTGCACCAGAATTCAAACTGGTATTGATTGGTGATTCTCCTGTGGAAGGCATTGGGAATGATTCACACTGTAAGGCTCTCGGCGGTCAAACTGCTCTGGCATTCTCAAAGCTTTTAAGGACCCCAGTCAGATATTGGTCATATGGGATGTCAGGACTTACTGCAAAAGGAATCGAGGATGAAATGTTGCCCCTACTTCAACGTGTATCAGCGAAGCATGAAGTTGGTGCAGTGGTTGTATCGTGTGGAGTCAACAATGTGTTGATAGGACAGTCAGCAAAGGCCTTTGGAAATGAAGTAAGACAGTTGTTGCATGGCACTTTCAAGCATTCTGCACAAGCCTCTAGGATTATTGTAATGGAACTGCTAGACTTTGCCCTCATGCCATTTATCCCATTTCCTTTGTCTCAAGTTGCATCATGGAGATCAAAAGCGTTGCAAGTTGAAATGGAAATGGTTGTTCATAAATACAAATGCAACAGCAGGTTCGGCGTTGATAGAATAGGTATGGCATACATGCCATCAGTAGAGGATATATTGAATGATAAGACCCATCCTCTTTTGAATCATATCGCTTGTCCAACGGAGAAAAACGCTTTACAGTTGTCAGATTTTTTCGCAGATGATGACTTCCATCCCGCAAATCATGGGACGATCGTAATTGCGAAAATTTTAGCGTTGGCGTATGAGCAACTAATCACTCAGCAGCATAAGGATATTAAGGCAGACTTATCTTGATGATAGCTTCATCTACGGCGGCATTTGGACCCACACGACGCCAAATATTTGTTGACAAAGAAGTTGTTTGCTGATGCAAGAGACAGGAGTTACTTTCACATATTTCAAAGAGCAGGTATGGGTATCCATTGGACGCACTTCACATTAGATACGTTCAGTACCTGCGTAGAAGAACCACCACTTACTGACTCAACAACACTCAATTCTCCACCACACTATACAAAGAATAGAGGATGCGAAGTCGTTTACTCATGGAAATAGTTATAAAGTCGCTAGCTAAAATTCAACATGTGTCAACAATTAACAATTAGGTATACACTTCAGCATATTGCGCAACTTTATTTTACAAGAGAAGATAGAGTTTTTAGAATACTAGTTGAAAAGCATATACCTTATACCATCGTACTCTATCTACTACCGTGTCGACACTGCAATAAAGAGTAATTTAAGTACACTCAGCAAGAACCTGCAAGAACACAATTGAAAAAAGTGAGCGCTTGATTATTCACGTCTTTCGATCAATATGTGCTCGATAATCTTAAATTGCAAGAAGGAGGAAGCTACGATAAATCTCCCCTAAACTGGTAAGTAGGTGGTCTATCTAATCTCTTTTAATGCTGTCGACACGCCACTATTATTATTTTATTACTGTACTGCTTGTTGTCGCTTGTAGCTTGCAGCGCTTGCAGTTCGTATCTTTTTTTGATGCTGAAAATAGTCGCTAAACTAACCGTTATGTTTTGCTGTTGAGACAAAATTGATTTCTCGAGCTCGCTTCCTTCCGCGAGGGCTTATCTAAATCTACTGTATATTTATCCGTGACAGCTCTGACGAACCATTCACTTTTTGTATGTTCCCAAATTCTTCGAGAAAAAACATATGAAATTGCAGAAAAACTGACACCACGACGCGACGTCTACTCCGCAACCACTGATTGATTGATTGATTGCACGATTGCAAATACCAGGTCTGCATCAGCAATGAAGATTCACTTAATGAGTGCCAATCATTCTTTTCATAAATTTATAGTAATACCTTACTCTTATAAAGAACAATCTATACGATGTCTCCAGTCAACGAGGAAATTGCACCCTGCATGGTTCAATCGAACCTACCACCAGTCCCTGGCACTTACGATGCAATCAAGACGCATGACAAATCAGATGAAGCATTCCGCATTTACGACGTGAAAGATTCTCCTGCACGGGTTGTTGAACATTATCGAGACATGAGAAGATTTCACACTGTTGATTTCTACAGGAAGATGGAAGATAAATACGATTTCTCCAATGGAAATTACAGACGCTCAATGACTATTGCAGAAGCATTCGCTGAGCTTGAAAACTATGTAGATGCTAGCGATCCAGACCTTGATCTTCCTAATTTGTTACATTTGCTTCAAACTGCAGAAGGGTAAGTATTCGTGAAGAGGTTCCGAATCGTGTATTACTGTCATCTCTTGAAATAAATCTAATTCTTGATGATTTTTCTTTTTCAATAGCATCCGAAAAGCTGGTCATCCAGATTGGCTCCAACTTACTGGTCTTCTTCACGATATGGGAAAGATAATGTTCATCTGGGGAAACGGCGAAGATGGCCAAGACGGATATAACCCCACCGGGAAGCAATGGGCACTGGGAGGTGACACATTTGTCGTTGGATGTGAAATTCCTGATGAAGCTGTTGTTTTCCCAGAATTCAATGACCTCAATCCTGATATGCACAACGAAAAGTACAACACAAAAAATGGAATGTACGAACCCCACTGTGGCTTGGATAAGTTGTGCTTTGCTTGGGGCCATGACGAGTATATGTACAGAATGCTTGTAGCAAACAATACTACAATCCCTCAACCTGGTTTAGACATGATTCGCTATCATTCCGCTTATCCACTTCATGACAAGGGAGCATACAAGTCTTTGCTTCAACCCAAGGATGAAGAGCGTCTTGAGTGGGTTCGTCTTTTCAATAAATTCGATTTGTATACGAAGGATGGATCCAATGATCTCCGGACATCGATCGATGAGCTTCTTCCTTATTATCATGGACTATTGACAAAATATAATCTTGATGGAAAGTTGAAGTGGTAGGAGAGATAGAAATAACTATTAATGTTATCAAAATTTATTTGTTCCAATGCCAAAAAATCAAATACAAAGCTGAAGTTGGAATAATACCTGTTTTAGCATAATTTCGTTTACTATTGAGTATTACGTTTTAGGTTACAAGACCCATCCAGAATTCGAATAGCGAATGACAATGAAAACAAAAGAAAGAAGAAAAGGAAACGATTTTTGGCTAGCCTAGCTAAAAGAAAATAGGCGAAACAGCTATCATTTTTAGAAACCGGACCCCAATCATATCGTACATCATATAACCACTTCTCTAGCTTAGATATAGAGGTACAGATCAGCAAGGACTACAAACAGAATACAATCATGATGTCAGCAGAAGCTCCAAATGCTGCAATACCAGCACCTGAGACCACGAAACTTGTGGATCTATCGGACAAAATTGAGAAAGCGGAGTGCTACGCTAGAAATGAATCGTCTCAGTTTCCAATGAGTAATCTCTTTATAGGAGATTCTAGGCTAGGATGCAAGAGTGATGCAGATGAACAGCTAATTGTGCACGTTGCTTTCAATGAATTTGTCAAGGTGAGTTAGTTTGTTGTTGGCTCAGCTGGTCGAGAATGAGTTTCAGATTGCGAAAACAAGGACAGATAAAAATAGACATGGACATCTTATCTTACCTTGCTATGAAATCACCAGTGATAATTGAAGAGATGAAATACTAGTGATTTGCTTCGCAAGGTTGCAGAAGAACTTCTTTGGTGGCTCATCATCTTGCCTCTTGATGACCTTCGCTAATTTCTCACCTTTTTATTTTGTACAAAACCACAGGTTCATTCACTGAGGCTTACCGAATTCAATATGGGAGCTGAACCTGAAAGCCAACCAACTCGTAAGTCATCACATCACAATACCAATTAGCTAATTCACTTTGACACGTCCAGGTAATAATAATTACTCAATTTTGTACTGTCATTGTCAACTTCTCGCAGGTGTTCTTCTTTATGTCAACCGCGTTAATCTTGGATTTGAAGACATTGAGGATGTTGATCCAACAACAACTCTTGAACTAACTGTTGAAGATCTTCGTCAAGGATCTGACCCAGTTCTCCTCAAATTTGTTCAATACCAAAGAGTCAAAAGCATCACTCTTTTCATTGAAGATAATAACGGAGGAGATGTAAGCGCCCTCGGCGGATTGCAATTCTTTGGAAAGCCTGTTGCTACCACTAACATGAAGGAGTTCAAGAAACAAGGATGAGGTAGGTAGACAGATAATTCTATTCGGGTAGTTAGAGAGATAGTACGATGCATTCTTTCTACCCTGAAGAGAATATCTGTCATTTGAATTTGATTGGTAATAAATGGAGATTCAGCCCTCATCTTTTACTCAAGAAATGGTATCATTGGAATGAAGCTTTTACTATCTAGAAAGATTAGAAGTAAAAACTGATAATAATGCAGCCATGGGTATAAGACTGGGTTGGTGCGATTTAAACACTAACACATAAGGCAAGATGTTAGGAAAACTTTGTTCAACCTGTTTATCTGATTAACCTACAATTAGTTAATGTTTTCTTTAACCTGATATCACAATCTTCTCATTCCATGGGATTGTAATCAAGAATTGAAGACTCGTTGCTTTTGAGATGGCACAGCTTGTGATACTTCTCCGCAGCTTCGCACAACATGCTATCAGTGCTATTTTTTTCGCTATTCCAAAGAAAAAGAGAATTGAATGTTAGATTAGGAATTCCACGAATCAGCCCTTGATTACAGTAGTAATCCTTAAAGCCTTACCATTCATGAAACATCTGCTTGACCTCCTCGCAGTTGCTCATATTTGAGCATGCGAGAGCAGCAAGAACAACAGGATTGTGCGTCCACTGTCCTCTGATATTAACTTGCTTGGGTGAGTTCGGAGGAGTCCCTGACTCGTCTATAGTTCGAGACTGAATATCACTGTGCTTGGGTACGATGCTTGTTGGTCCATTTGGCATTGTAACAGTTCTTTTTTTTCTTTAGTGCTCTGATTCTTGTGTATGTTTTCGCTTCTTTAAATTATGTGATGAACGGAAGAAGAACACGAAAGTGATGTGATGGCTTCCGATTAAAAGTTTAAAAGGTGTCAGCAGATCACCTGCCTTCTCATAGCGCATGGACAAAAATTCATAAATTTAGGTTTTTAGCTCCATTATGGAAGTCATGTAAGTAAAACTGGTAGTAACTGTGCAAAAAGATAACAATACGTAGGATCACTTCATTTCCAATTGTGAGGGAAAATGATTGTAACCTCAAGTAGAAGATTTTTTGCTCAGAGCCTTTTTGACGGCTTCAATTTTCTTCTCCACTTCACTCTTTTGCCGTTTCAACATGCGATCATCTCCAACAACAACTGCATTGGCACTCAGTCTTTTCGTACCTGCACCAAATGACGAGTCATTTTTCTCGTTCGCATATCTCACAATTAAAAGTTTTCCTAACAATTTTTGACCATGAATCTTTTCAATTGCAGATTGGGCCGAAACAAATGATTCAAATTCAATGAACGCGAAGGAGTATGTCAATAACGGATTGCGTAAATTTGGTTTCCTGATGACTTGCAGCCTTGAAATTTTACCGTGGGAGCCAAACAGTTTTTGAAGGTGAGGTTCTACAATTCTAGGATGAAGGTTGCTCACATAGAGATTATTCGAGCGTGTCGCATTTTCTTTGATGGTCCCCGAGTATTGTTCATTTAATAAGCTGCCGACTGCGGTTCTTTCTGTATCATTCTCTGTATCCTGGTTTCGCACGTGACTTGAAATTGGTGTATCTTTTATAATATGCCCCGACCCTGAATCATTATTTTGCTCCTCACTTGACATGATGATTTGAGCTTTTGCTGATTCAGCGACGGGACAAAAGTATTGCCTGCAGTCTCTTTCGTTTCTATTAGATATGGTCAATGTTATTTTTGACCAAGCCAGTTGTTGGTTGGTATCTAATACGAGGGCCGAAGCGAGAGGTGACAGCCCCACCGTTTTTGGTAGTTGTTGACGGCTAGTTGTATTGACACGTTGTTCGTTATAAGTTATTAACATGTCGGACTACTGACTACTGATAGTCAAAGTTACTGGCGTCTGGTGTGGTTTGGCCAGGTTTGGCCCCGCAGAAGCAGATAGCTTTATCTTTTATCTATTTTTTCTGGTGCAGTTATTTTACAACAACTTACCGTTATTATCTCTCCACATTGTTACAGATTTTCTTCATGTTTTCAGCTGATTTGCGATAAAAAGTGCGTTTGGGATTTGGGACCACCACCATTTAGTAAAATAAGTGAATAAGAACAAGCGAGGATTGATAAAATCCGAATAGCTGGAGGGGCAGACGTATGTGCTTTCGATAACGTAAGTTCACCGTCACCTTGCAAATGATTTGTCTATCCTTCTTCAAGATGTTCCTCAACCGACTCCAAGAGATGCGTGCTCATTCAGGATGACCAACTTAAGCTCTCGTGAAGCCCCCCCCCTAAACCGATAGGCTATGCATCGAAGTTCCCGTATCTTCCTATCTTCGAAAATATCCAAAATTTAGAATCATAAAGTCTAAAATCTGAATTTGACGACGGCCTTACAGGAAATTTCCTAAGTAATTAGATTTTCATCATCGATGGTTACATCTTCATTCAGTACTTCATTTGTTGATTTCCTTGTCAAATGCTTGATCGTCCTCATCTTCTTCCTCCTCATCCAGTTTGGTATTGTGATGAAAATCTTGCGCGAAGAAAAAGTATCGGTGGCCATTTTTTGTTCATGTCTGTCTGCCCCCTCACCCAAAATAGCCCAAAATGCAGTATCATCACACAACAAAAGTTGTTACAACCTAACATATACATCACACCATCTAGCTAGCTATCCATTGCATTTATAGAATACTCAACGATGAGACTTTCCGCCGATATCATTTCCCAATCCGAGCAACGTTCCAATGCCCTCGGCGAGCGAGAAATAATCCTTCGAGGCCTCGCAATCCCAGCAATTGAACATCTGGGCGCAACCCGCGACCACTTTGACGCCATTGACTTTGCCGACAACCGCATAACACGCGTTGAAAACTTCCCTCGTCTCTTGAGACTAAGTAGCTTGTTCCTATCGGGAAATTCGATCGAAAGCATTGACTCAAAGAATTTAAAGACTAATGTTCCTAATTTGAAAAATTTGGTATTGACGAATAATCGGATAAGCGGTTTGCATGAAATTGGAAATGTTGCCGAGGCCTGTTCCCAGCTTGAATTTTTGACGCTGACGGGTAACCCAGTGACTAGTGAGTGCATGGCTAGAGTAACCGACCTCGCGCTATCATGAAATTATTAGATTTTTTGTGTAAATTGTTCTAGAAAGAATAATATTGTTCGAGTAATCAACAGCATGAGCCAATGTGGGAAGACTATCCTCCACCATTGTGGGCAATGATTGCGTCCCACTTTTTCACATATATCTAATCCACGTCTTCTCCCTAAAATCCTCACAGGAAGGCAGCACTATCGTCTATACACAATAAATAAAATACCAACGCTAAAGGTATTAGACTTTATCAAAGTAAAAGCATCAGAAAGAGAAAAAGGAAAGAGATTAGCAATGAGTGCCGCGGGTGCAGCGCTAGAGGGAGATGTTCAAACAGAAGCAAGGGATGCAAAATCAAACGCAAACACTTTCAATCCGGGAGAGGGCAAGTCTGCAAAGGAATCGTTCGTCGCAAATTTCACACCGGAGCAGAAGGCGCAGATTAAGGATATGATTGCGAATGCACCGTCACCTGCAGAAATTGAGAGAATTGAAGAATGCGTGAAACGGGGAGAATTTCCTGACAAAACCAGTGATGATAATAGTAATGGGAATGTTGAGAAAGAAAATGGGAACGGGGAGAAAGTCAGCAAGAAACAACGAACATCGTAACGGATGGCTCGAGGATAGAAATTTAAATTAAGTGAGACGACTGCAACACTATAGATGGAAGACGAATACTCTAATTACTGTAGCGATGTTATGTGATAGCATGAGTGCTATTGTGCATAGCTTGAAATGCGATCGCATTATTGCATTATTATCTATAACAAAGACTATTTTTCCCAAACCCCATCAAAAAACTTCTTTCCCATTTCCACACCCAAGAACAAAGCCGCATTCGCTGGAAAAGCTCTCACTAGCGTCGGTCCTAATCCAATGAAGAGCCCTCGAACACCTCTTTCCTTAACAATCCTTTTAAATTCAGGAAAATACGATCCAACAACCTTTGTATCCCACCGCGATTGTACATTCGTCTTGGGCACATCAAACGGCATTGCAACAGTCCAACCCAGCATCCCTGCCAAACCTCCAGAGATGAAGTAATTCAATTCTTCCGGCATACTCGGCACATTTGTCCGGAATGAATAACAGAAGAGTTCATACCCTCCAAAAAACACTGCATAGAAGGGTCCATCCCGCATAAGCTGTGCATCAAAACCACAAAAAAGACTTCTAACGCCCTGCTCCTTCATCATCTTCCTATAAATATCTCCAGAGCTCGCTTTTCCATTCCCTACCATAACCTGGGTCTTAGCTTTAATAACTTCCGAAGGCAAGAGCACGAAAGCGGACGTCAAACCTGTGAACAAACCCATGAAAAATGGTCTCGATAAATCAGGTCTGGCAGAGGGATCCCTTTCTCGATTAGGATCTGGGAAGGCCCTCTTGAGTGCTTCGTTGACTCCAAACGCTGTAGCATTTTCTGCTGCCATGCCCAGAGCTGTTGGAACGGATCCTTTCCATAGAGCTTTGATTCCTTCTTCTTGGATCGTTTTCTGTGTAGATTGTAGGATGGAGGTGTAGATTGTGGGGCTCGTTTGCATTCTAACTTTGAGTGTGTCGAGAGGTTGGCCGCTGTAGCAGCATAATATGGAGCCGATTGTTGCTGAGAATATGTCACGGGATACATCACGGGAGTTCAAGAATGTGGTGCTTGATTCTGTCATGGCGATGCAAGGGATGGCTGTATATGCATGAATTAGTTATAGTTGGTTTGTAGCATCTTCATTCTTCATCTACCATTCATTATTAGCAATTTCAAATTTCAAGTAGTCAGCCATCAGATTCGGATTTTAATTGATGTGTTGAAAAAATAATGTGAGGAGGAAGAGAGGGAGGTTTGTGACTTCATTCTGCAGGTTTTAAGACTTTTGTTATGAAGGCATTACGACTGGTGCTATTGCTGCCAACTGCTGCAACGGTCAAGAACATCTCTGATCTCAATCCTCCTCCATGTTGTTGCGTTGTTGCTTTCATCGCATTCGCATGATCATTTTAAAAAGGAAGGGCAAGAACAAAAGCGACTCGGACAAAGTACAGTGCAAGTACCTTCTATCTAACAACCAGTATTGGACTCCTAATTCTAGCAATCTTGTCTAGTATAGCCAGCAGGAAATTGTCAAAAAAAGGTAGCATCACAAGTCAAAGAAATATGGGAGTACAATCAGCAGACGATGACATCATGGACATGGAAGGAGGAAACAATGAAAATGTAACCCTTCTCCCAACCTCTAATAGAGCTGATGGTCCAGTTTCCAAACGGTCAAGTGCGGCTTCTCCAGGATTGTCCACATCAGAACTCACAACTACTGCTACTAGAAAAGTAAAGAGACTACGGAAGAAAAAGATGCAAGCGTCTGACTCTCCTCTTGTCAAGTATGGAAGTTTATGCCTCTTGGTCGCACAGCTAGTTGGATTGGTGATGTTGATGAGGTATTCCAGAACGCACTCAAATGGTGATCTGTACCTTCCTACTACGGCTGTATTCTGCATGGAGGTGAGTTTTTTTGTTATCATCAATCCATCCTTTTAAAAAGCAAGTCAGGTGTCATTGTTGTCTACTTGTACTAGAAAGAATCCTCGACCATTTCGCAGTTTTCATCATTCATTATTTATCATTGGAAAATAAGATCTGATTTTATCAAACTCCCTCCTTCTTTGATGTTGAATTCCCAATCAATCAACACATCGTGCAGGTCATGAAATTCATCGCATGCAACGGGGTCGTATTCTTCCAGAAAGATAAATCAATCAAAATGTACTCGGCAGAAATATACACAAACACTTGGATGGCACCCGAGGAAATCCTCAAAATATCTGTCCCATCCTTCCTCTATGTGGTCCAAAATAATCTGCTCTACCTGGCACTCAGCAACCTTGACGCAGCGACATATCAGGTCTGCTACCAGCTCAAAATTATAACTACGGCTCTATTCTCTGCCACCATGCTCCATCGAAAATTTTCCAAAATTAAATGGTTGGCGCTCGTCATTCTCACAATCGGTGTTGCCATTGTTCAGACATCGGGGAATTCAGCTGATAACGTTGAGAAAGATAGTGATCAAAATCGTGCCCTTGGGCTCTTCGCCATTCTATGCGCGGCGTGTACCTCTGGCTTCTCTGGTGTGTACTTTGAAAAGATCCTGAAGGGATCCTCGACAACTTTATGGATGAGGAATATTCAAATGGGGCTTCCTTCCATGATCATCTCTTTCATTACAGTTTTCGTTCAAGATGGAAGCACTATCGCGGAAAAAGGATTTTTTGTGGGGTATTCGCCAGTCGTATGGACGGTTGTTGTGATACAGGCAGTTGGAGGGCTCATTGTTGCAGTGGTAGTCAAGTATGCCGACAACGTTCTCAAGACCTTTGCGTCATCTTTTGGAATTGTGATTTCGTGCATTGTATCTGCGATATTCTTTGACTTCCATCCTAATTTTGCGTTTTTGTGTGGGACAAGTTTGGTTGTATTGAGCACGGTGCTGTATTCCAAGCCCGAGAAGAGGCTGCGTAGGAGGTTGAAATCCGTTTTACCAAAATAGGTTGGACGAAGTCAAAAGCTTTTGGATTCCTGATCGGTATTGATATTTGTGAAAGTTGAAATGGTGAACTACACCTGCCCACCTCCGCCTAATTTTTGATATTACATCTATTACTAAGTTTTATACGCATTGAACCAAGCCCTGTGAAAAACATTGAACATTAGGTTTGTAGACTACACTACGCGTATTTTTTTACGTGGCACATAAACAAAAGCTGAAGAGTGGGATAGTGTGATCTTTTTATAGAGACAACAAAGACAAGGAATCACCAAACCAATTCCGCCAATCAAGTAACAATGGGCAAGGTGTCTAAGCATTCTTATAGCAACTTCTCAAAGTATATTTGGCAAATAACAACAATCTTACAATAGTGAAGCGCCCTGTGAATTAATTTTGACCATGGTGCGAAATACTTATGAATGCCTTCTAGACTGACTTTACATATTGTACGGAGACATGTAAATTCAGATGGTATTCCAGTACGTAATGCGGATCAATCGGTCGCAATAGCAACATCATACCACACCATTTTCACAACGTCATTTCGGTGTTCCGTAACTCGTGAATCAATCAACAATACCTAAACTTGATGAGATGCACTGTTAGAACGTGCCAAAAAAAGCACCACAGAACTAACAATACTGTACACAAAGTAGAGACATTTCACACTTTGTTTTGAATATTTAGAAATTACGAATAGCTGGTTTCCTAATTTCTTCACGCCCCCCCGCATGAAATATGAATGCGAGCATTTAGATTGTATATTGATCAAAATTTCGTCTGTTAAAATTCGGTGGGGGTTCATACTCAGTGCCAATTGTTGCCATTGCTATCGATGCGTGCGCTGTTGTATCACACAAAGAACTTGTCTCTAGAGTCCTGTCGTCATCTAAGGGGAAGGTCTTGTCGTATGGTTCTTGTTCCCATATCAATTTCTTGGCAATGTAAGCATTTTTATTCAAATCCCGCAAAAGCGTATAAACCATCATTAGATTTTTGCACTCCTCGCTCTGCGAGTGGATGTGCCTTAACGAACAGAAGACGATATCTAAAACTGTTTTTTTGTTGTGATCCATGTGGTGAACTATATTTGTATCCACGTCGTTCAAAATCTGAATTACTGCCATTCCCTCTTTCAGATCAATTTTGTTCCGACAAATACACTCTGCACAGAGTTGCAAAGGCGTGCGTCCTTCCTTATCGCCTTCTTGGACTAGCGCTTCGTTCACTGCCGGTGTAAAACTGGACAAGATAAATCTAATGGACTCGGCTGATGCTCCATTATAGCAAGCGAGATGGAGGATATTGGAGCCAAAGGGATCTTTAAAAGAAACGGCTCGTTTCAGAGATTTTTTACGTAGCGAAAGCAACAGCTTCGATGCATCAGAACCAAACGCGTTTCCGGTCACATGCTGGGGTGTTTTAGCAGTAGGAGCGAGTGCCTTCAAATCTCCACCATTATCGCTCCCTCCTCCTGTTATCGAGGAACCTCCTACAGAGTCTTCAAACGATATCTTCTCCAAATTCTTGCTTTTCAACTTCGTGAAGAACTTTTTCACGCCAGGAAATTTGCTAGGGCGTCGTTGTATTTCGTGACAGTCCTCGTGGCGATCAGCAAGACTCATGGTAAAAACTGTAGCCGAATTGTACAATCCGGAAGAAGAGTGGGTTATCAGTGTGATAGATGAGAAACCGGGGATTGGGCGTAGTTGTGTGTTGCGTGTGTTACTGTATTATTATTCAACATGGTGTGTGTTGAGTGTGTTGTTAAGGCCCGTTCTGTCAAGAGATTTTGGAGCGAATAACAGTCGAATTTCAGCCTCGAATAACCGTCTGTGCGACGTCTGAAGATTATTCGACTGTTATTCGCAAACAACCTCCTGGATTTGGGCCAATTTCTGGGAGGTTGTTTGCGAATTTCAGGTGCGAATTTCAG
>Ga0306864_1000366_pt1 | contig 21542 bp, 22 predicted proteins | sample AntRauTorckE5430_FD_190448 | JGI IMG/M metagenome (GOLD analysis project Ga0306864, IMG submission 190448) | Saline lake microbial communities from Rauer Islands, Antarctica - Metagenome Torckler E5 #430 (v2) (version 2) | ecosystem: Environmental > Aquatic > Non-marine Saline and Alkaline >...
TGTGTTCCTCTAGTTGTATTACTTTTGCTGTCGCGAATTTCTAGAAAATAGAAGGCTTTTAAAGTATTTATGGCAAAATCTACGCGGATTCTACGACAGCTGATCGAAAGTTGAAACCAGCTCGTACAAGTTTCCTTAGACCCCCAAAAGCGAAAACTAGAAACCACAAAATAGCACGACAGCACCTACAACATTAAAACCATGCAATCTAATATACCTATTATATAAGAACCTCCGTTTCCCTCTTTTTTCCTTAAGTTAATATTTCAATCCCATATACGAATCATGATTCATTTAGCAAGACTGATTTTAATGGAGGTTTTTATGTACCCCTAGCACGGGGGTGGGACGTTCCCTCCCAAACCCTCCCTGGTGGGGATCCCCCACACGTCATGGTTACCTGAATGCGCATGTTGTGCATTTGTGTAAGTCTGTGCAAAACAGGCAATTGTTTGCGCAGAGTTTTACGCACTGCGCATAACTGAATTCTCCTTTCTGTGCATAACTGAATTTGTGGAAAACTCAAAAATTCGTGCGCCGATGATGATTCCTCTGTTTAACGACGCAACCACCCCTACCTAGTCTGAGCGGGATAACGATTATGACCGTTACTTCCAGCTCCATAGGTTAGCCATCATTGTCTTTTATTGACTCCTCCTCCTCCTCTACTAGGTACGATCAGCAATCAGCATAGATACCTAATACCGGTATCGTCAGACATACGAACCTAGCTAGGTACCTCTCTCTAGTAGCTAGTAGGACATGAAATCTCATCTAAGCTCACCTTATTACTCGATTATTATCGTTTCCTTTCTCCACTACGAACTGACATAATCAACCTCTATCACAACTTGTGTATAATGTGGGAAGTAAAAACTATGAAAGACTGCAATCTATTCTCATTGTGCACTCATAAGGAATGGCCTCAGCCGAGGAAGTATTTATCTTCCGATGCAGCAAAGCAGGAAAAGAAATCAAATATCATGTACCGTGGTGATTACGGGAGGACATGTTTACAGCAAGCATGCTGCCGTGGTGCACCTGATGATATCATAAAAACAATGATTGATATTGGAGGAAAGGAATTGGTTATGAAGATAGACAATGATGAACGAACAGCACTCCACTCTGCATGTATGAATGGTGCATCCTATGATATCATCAAGATGCTGATTGAAGTTGGCGGGAGAGATCTCGTCTTGGCAGAGGACGATGATGGCGATACTGCATTGCATTACTTATGTTGGAGTATAGAAGAAGACAATGATGCCGCCGAGGATCAAATTCTGATGCAGGTCGCATTCTGATGGGTGGTATCAGCAACTCTATTTGTAATTTATTGCATGCTTCCTTTGTTGAAACACGAGTCTCCAATATCATGCACGGTACTCCTGTGATTTGCGTTTCGTATTTTAACAGAAGGCGTCTGAATAATTACAGCAAGCCAACTCGACTGCTTCAAATATCAAATCCTCATCTTCTTCGTATCTTCTAGATGTAAGCATTGAAATATTAGTTTGAATCCCATCAAATACAAAACATGTGATGTGGGATTCACGGTAGTTCCTACAATCAACCGATCCAAATGATTTTACTTCAAGGAATGATTGCTTATAAGTGCCGTGTATACTACTGTATCAGGCACCAGAAGACGCAAATACTAATCATTCCAACAATTCATGTCCAGCTCCATAGACAAGTCGGAAGATCCTGGAAAGGAACCGAAAGACGTGGGTTCCGAGACGGCTAACACAGGCCACCAAGTAGCTGAGCCTGGGCCATTGGAGAAGATGAATAAGAAACGCAAGATCGACAAAGACACATCGCTTGACACAGAGGCAGGTGCAACTAGGTCTGCTGCTGTTGTGACAAAAGTAATTAAGATCCAATCAGTTCCGGTTGTTGAAGTTCAATGGCCATGCAGAATGGTTGTTCCCTCCAAAAAGTGCGAGACAAAAGTCATTCGCATCTTGCACCGCAAAGGTGAGTGGAGGAGAGGACGGGACCTGGTTCCTAATAGACTAGATCAAATTCAAATTGCCTGTGACCAGAATTACATGACATTGTACCAAGCTCTCAGTCTCCGTAGGTCAATGCTTCGCTCCTTTCCTAATGGAATGGTAAGATATAACCAGTCTTCTCAGATGGGATCCAACACCGGCCAGCAGCGAGTGGCAACTCTTTTTGAAGAAGCGGTGCATGCTTATCTCTCTGTTGCCACATCATCACATTCAATTGAAAAGATCTTCATGACGGAATCAGAACTCAATGCAGAAATGAGGGCCGGGAGCAGGCCTCGAGGGCCAACTCCCGATGTACTATTCCTACGCCCAACTCGTATTAATGGTCGACTAGTCAAATGGATCGATGCAAAGCTGTATTATGCTTCTGTAACGTACGCCCACAACAAGAAGATTCCTAATGGGAAGCTACAGAAGATTGCTCAGAGATAGAATGCATATTATGGAGGACAAGGAGCTTTTGTATTTGGACAGGGCTACTGCGCCGACCTTGTGGATATTCTTCATGAGGCACAATTGTTGGATGCTACACCTCTGGATATGACTGCTGTACAAGACTTTCAGAATTCATCATGAAGAAGCTTGGTGATGAGATGAATACGTCGCGTTTATAAAAACGACAAAGATGTGTGGAGTATTATTGTACAATTCTTTTTGTCGTTAGGTTTCTTTAGCCAATACATGTATTACTTATCCTAAAAAACATAATAACAACGTACATTCATTGAAGATAGACTTTACCCAAATAATTGTGTTTCGTATTGTAACAGAAGGCTTACAGCAAGCCAACTCGACTGCTTCAAATATTAAATCATAATCGAGTCTATCACAGTAGTTCGTATATTGGAATTTACGCTATCTTCTTCGTATCTTCTCTACATGTAAGCAAAGCATCGAAATATTAATTTGAATCCCATCAAATTCAAAACATGTGATGTGGGATTCACGGTAGTTCCTACAATCAACTGATCCAAATGATTTTGCTTCAAGGAATGATTGCTCATAAGTGCCGTGTATACTGTATCAGGTACCAGAAGACGCAAATACTAATCATTCCAACAATTCATGTCCAGCTCCATAGACAAGTCGGAAGATCCTGGAAACGAACCTAAAGACGTGGGACCCGTCACGGCTAACACAGGACATCAAGTAGCTGAGCCAAGGCCATTGGAGAAGATGAATAAGAAACGCAAGATCGACAAGGTCGACAAGGACAAATCGCTTGACACAGAGGCAGGTGCAACTAGATCTGCTGTTGTTAGGATCAAAGCTACTGACTTTCATTGCTTCCGTTGCGACTGCAGCAAGAAGGCAAAGCGTACGTACGTCTGGAAGACCTCACGGGGAAACAAGGTCGTCTGCAACGGTTGTCACGGCTTCCTCACCTCGCTAGCACGCTCACCACGAGACAATGTCGTATGAAAGTGTCCTTGCAAGGCAGGAACTAGGTGCGACCTCAATCCTTCATTTCTTTTGATGAATTGTTTGTAGCATTGCACATACTTTGGCAGTCCACTAGTGAAATGGAAAGTTATTTTATATTATTGATCATAGTGTATATAAATTAAAGAATTAAAAGTGACTCGCTTCTGATGTCGAAGGCAAACATACCATTTAACCTCATAATTCCCTCCATAATCTTGAATGCACGCAATCGTGTGGAACATCGGAAGGTAAAAAAGAAGTATTGGAACGGAGACTCGTTCTAGACTGCACTTATATCGTTCAGCGGTCAAACAAGGTGCGGGAGCAATATTCATCAAGATTCAAGAACAATGCTGTGTCGTGGTAGTTGATATGAATGATACCTACTTACGGCAAACGAGATTATTTTGAAAGCCAAGAGCTGGCATTGTAATACCACCATGAAGTTCCCTTGATAACCTTGTGGAATTGTGATAAATGGAAAGCAACTTATATCAGTTGGACGAGGGGCATTGGTCGATCATTTTTTGACTATGGGCTATGTGTGGGCTATAGACTGCTATGAATACGATAAATACTATAAGTCTGCGCGCCAGAAATAAAGGCAGGATGATGATTCACGACTCACTTCTCTTCGCGCGCCACCTCTGCTTCAACCTGCAAGCAAGAAATTCTCATTTTGGTTCTGCATGAACACTGCACCATATCACAACATAACACATACCTTCATGTTCTTTTTATCCACGGATATGCCACAAAATAAATGAGATGAAGTCAAGCGAGCCTTTGTCGTTAGAGGAGACTAACATATCGCAGAATGACACAAGCAACAGCAGCAGCAGTACTACCAGCAGCAGAATAACATCTCCTCCTCCTCAAACGACGACGAGTAGCTCCTCGTCCTCGTCACCATCAACATACAAATTAAACCTCCTGCAGCTCGCAATCCTTGTCTTTTACAATGTCAGTGGAGGTCCTTTTGGAATTGAACCAAGTATCCGGGCTGCAGGGAACTACTATACAATCCTTGGTTTCCTTATCTTGCCTCTCGTTTGGTCATTCCCCGAAGCGATGGTGACTGCAGAGCTCGGGAGCGCCTTCAGAAGTTCTTCTGGTGGAGTGATTTGGGTTCAACAAGCCTTTGGAGATTACCCAGGAGTATTCTGTGGCTACTTTAATTGGATCAGCGGTGCTACGGACAATGCTATATATCCAACGCTATTTCTCACCTATTTGACCAAGGATTCATATTCGTTGAGTGGATTTGCACGCTTCGTTTACGTTTCTGTCCTCAGCATCGGCTTGGCATATCTCAACTACTTGGGACTTGAATTCGTGGGGAACTCCAGCATAATCATTTGCATAATTGCAATGAGCCCTTTTCTCATGATGTTTTTCGTTGGAATAGGGAAAGTTGATACTGACAATTGGTACCAACGACCTGTAAATGTTACCGATTCCACTGGACTCTTCGATGATGATTTTGAGACCGCACCTGGTCTTCTTCCGCTCGTATCCTTGAGCGGAATCATCATTAGACCGTTCTTGAATAACATGTTCTGGAACTTGAATTCCTTTGACTCTGCAGCATCATTTGCAGAAGAAGTTTTGGACATTAAAACAACCTATCCCAAGGGTATCTTTTTGGGGCTCGGATTGTGTTACATTTTTTATCTAATCCCATTGTTGATTGTCACTGGGGCGACTACCTATGGTCAAGAGGAATGGGTTGATGGACATCTTGCTACAGCTGCAGCTGATATTGGAGGAAGATGGCTGGGGAATTGGACCATCTTTGCCATTGGCATTAGTAAGTGAGTAAAACACATGTCATTGTTCACAGTGCGCCTATCTATTTATCTACCTCCCTCCCCACCTCGTATGATGAACATCAACTAAAAGCATTCTGTTCACCGATCTACCCACAGCCTAGCCTTGTTTGAAGCAGAAATGTCTTCAGACGCCTTCCAATTAATGGGAATGGCGGAGTTAGGCTATCTACCAAATATATTCAAGACCCGTTCAAAATATGGAACTCCCACTGCAGGCATTCTTGCCGGGACGATAATCATTGTCATTATGAGCGCAGCAGATTTCTCTCAACTGGTACAAATTTTAAATGCCAATTATGCCATCTCTCTCCTGTTGGAGTATGCTGCTTTTGTTAAATTGAGATTGAGCAGGAAGGATCTGGAGAGACCCTACCGTATCCCCATACCTGATTGGTTTGCGTTTTTCTTTGTGCTGCCTCCCAGCCTCGCAATTATAGGATTGCTCGCTGTGAGCTCATGGATGACTTATCTTTTCATTTTGGTAGTATTCTTGGTCTCCATCTTGTTGATTGCTGCACAACAAATTTCGAAAGAGAAGTGCTGGTTTGACTTTGATAATTCGGACACAAGAGAAGCAGTCAGAAGGAGTGATTATGTTGAAATTATGTCTGGTGGGCATGGACAGCAGGATATAGATGCACTGGCATTGAATGGATTGGTGGAACTTATGAACGAGAAACAAGAGCTTATCATTAAGCCCAGTTCGAAACATTCGTCCAATGGAGACAAGTCATCAGAGAACGCATTGTAGCATGATCAGTGATACACCGATTGTCAATTATTCTTAAAAGCAGGATAAAATATGCAACTATTAATGTTTTACCTGCTTTGTGCGTGTGTATACATCTATAATAAATATAACACTCCTCTATGGATCCTTATCAGAAGATTTGGACGCCATCAGTGTTTCCTTGCACTTCATCAACCCCTTTCCAGCAACCTTGGTGATATTGTCTGAATCTCTTGCTTCCTCCACTCCCAACGCCTGCCGCGCCTCGGACATCAAAAATACACTCCCGCAAACAACCAGCACTTCCCCCCTTGAATCCGCAAGCTCCCTCGCACACTTCACCTGAGCCGTAATAGACCTATCCTTGACAAGAGAATTCGCATCTTTCAATTGTGGCACAGAGCAGAATATCTCTTCCAACTTTGCCGCACGCAGATTAACTGCTTCCACTAAATGAATATGAGAAGGATCTGGCACCACTGACAGTAGAAGATTCCCAATTTCGGATATGTCCTTATCAGCAGAAAACCCTACTATGAATCGTTTGGGCTGGGAAGGATACGTAGCTTGCAATTTGGCAACGAGCGTTTTCATCGCGGGTGGATTGTGCGCAATGTCCAATATAGTTATGGAATTTTCATCTGTGATAATCTCTTCAAAGCGACAAGAGGGTCGCTGGGCAATCCCTTCCTGGACGATGCCGGGGGTAATCCTCTCCAACGGAAACTTACCAGGGTGCTTCTGCGCTAGCAGCATCACTGCCGCCCTTGCCGTCCGGGAATTTTCCTTATCGTAATCAACATACTCAGTTCCCTGGATCATCAATTTACCGCCATTGGAGGAATCATCATTATCTTCTCCCAGCACATCCTGACAAGTATAATACCCCTCTGCCAACCGCTCTTTTGCAACTCTGCGAATGGTAGCATGGGGAACATTAGGTCCTACCAAGGCAGGACATCCCTTCTTGATTATCCCTGCTTTATGTTCTGCAATCAATTCCACCGTATTTCCCAGGATAGCCGTATGCTCCAACCCAATCGACGTAATGACGGATAAGACCGGTTTTGAAATGACATTGGTGGCATCCAATAATCCCCCCAATCCAGTCTCCAACACGACGACATCAACATCATTTTCTTGAAAGTATAGAAAGGAGAGTGCAGTGGTGATCTCAAAGAAGGTGGGTCGGACCTGATGCTTTTCCATGATATCAAATATCTTTTGGAGCAAGCGAGTCACATCGGATTCAGAGATGAGCTGTCCATTGATGCTCATTCGTTCTCTATAAGAAGAAATGTGTGGTGATATCAGAAGACCGACTCGGTAGCCTGCCAGTTCCAATGTTTTTGCAATTTTGTGGCAGACGGATCCCTTGCCGTTGGTTCCGGCCACGTGGATGACGGAGATGGAGGGATCATCGAGTGGTTGTTGGAGGATGTTGTTGAGTTGCATTATATTGTGAAGATCCCGTTTAACGTTGGAAATAAAGTATATTTTGCGAAGTAGTTGTTCATATTCTGTCAATTCCATTTCCAATTTCACTTCCACTTCCAAGGGCGGCTGGGCAGATTCAGGAGAAGTGGAAGTATCTTTTGGATTCATCATGTGAATTTGGAGAAGGTTGAGGATGCTGTTGTTGTTACTGTTACTGTTGATTTTAAAAGGTGAAGACCGGATATGAGAGATTTTCTGCAGGGAGAGGAGATTGCAGCAGATTGAAAATATGCGCATTTGCAAAGGCAGTCACAAGTAAAGATGCATGCTGTGTAGCATAAACTATCTCTATCTAGAGAGCTATCAAGGTGCAAGGGGAGTATCTTGCCTGGTATGCATATATTTACGATGATACGCACTCACTGCTGGTAACTCATAAAAGAGGAGGAAGTCGTCAGATTTTATGATGCACGTGACACGACGTGACATATCATACATTTTTGTAGCACTTTTGGGTGAAAATAGTCCGTCAACTTTCAAATTGCGGGACTTCTCTTTATCATTCACCCATATTTTTTAGTTTGAAACAAAGGAACACAGAACACTCGGCGCTGTATGTACGATACTGCAAGTCTCTAACTGCTGCTACACTTGGAAGTGTTTATCAGATAGGTAAATAATGCAATGCAATGTAGTTATTATTTACTGATGTATTTTTATTCCGTTTAGACGGGGTTTTCGTTGTGTATTGAAGATGAATTACTGATAGACGGTTGATGAATATGCAGCACCAGCAGGTACTAGTGCAAATTCTTGATTGGGTTTTGAAGTGGAAGATAAATTGATGGACGGTCACTGATATTATATGAAGCAGGTATGAATTCTTGATAAAACGATGCACCAGCAGGTGTAGTACGTACGAATTCTTCATTGGGCTTTTCAAGTGGAAGATGAATTGATGGACGGTTACTGATGAAAAGGAAGCAGATATAATTTCTTGATTAAGCGATGTACGTCCTTGAAGCAGGAATGGCGAGGACGAACGAACACCACGCTGGGTGCTCAGCAATCATCAGATTCACCCTTGGGGGTCAATCTTCCGCAGCCAATCGCACGAATTTTGCTGCTGCCTTCTTCTTTGGGGCCGTAGATCACTAAGACTTGGCATTTGTTTTTGTTGTAGGAATAACCTGATTTAAACCCAAAAAACATGCCAGAAGCGCGTCCACGATGGTTGGTAGTGAATTTGGTTTTATCCTTCTTCCAGACTCTGTAATCTCTTCTGTGGAATGTGTCCCCCAAATCAGAATCGTCGCATTTTCCATCTTTAACTTTCATGTAGCAATCATCGTCTTCGCATTCTTTGGGCATTTTCCTGTATGCAAGAAGCGATTTGTTTGGGGTTTGTGAGTAGGAGAAATATGATGCATAGATAATAGAAAAATACGAGCCAAACTTACTTAAGATTGTAGGAAACATCAAATTTCATGTGATCGCTGTCCTGAAATATCATGCGAACACTTCCACTGATGTCATCAAAGTAGCCTTCCTCTTTTTCAATCTTTGCAACAAGTGTCTTTTTTCTCCTGCTGCTACTACTACTAGATGACGAACCACTAGGTGACGAACCACTAGGTGACGAACCACTAGGTGACGAACCACTAGGTGACGAACCACTAGATGACTTAGATGACTTGAGTTTCCTCTGTATTGTGAATCAAAATTAAGGAAGGACGTTACTCAATACTGGGTTCTCAAAAATATTGTCTTTACTTAAGAAACAAATTATGAAACATACCTCAGATTTAGGAGTAATGGCAGCAGTGGTAGCATCTGCCCCAAGCTCTTTTTTCTCAAACCCTTCTGTTGCTGCAACGACTGGAGCTGCCATTGCCGAATAGTAATCAAGAGCAAAGGCTTGTGAGACGCAGAGAGTGAGCAAAAACAGTTTGTAGGCAATCATGGTTATAATAGGGTCGTGAAGAATTTATGGAGTAAAAAGTGTGGGTGACTTCGTTTTTGGTGTCTCATTTTTACATTTTTATAGCTTCTTATTTCTGGAGTTCTCACTTTTGATCGTAGATTCTTTGATGTTCTGTGATGTTGACTTCTGATTATCGATATCGGTGTCCCGTTTTAAAGACATATTGCAGTCTTTTATACCTGATCGAGTTTCCGTTCCATCATGTTCTTTGCATTATTTGTAATACAGAAATGAAGAGGTACATGCTTCCAACGACGTGAACAATCATTCGTGATACAGGAGAGGACCATGTGCTAATCAAGTTTCATCTCTGTTGTAGGAATGAAAACAAAATAAGAAGCCTAACCGATGGTGTTCGTAAAAGTGATAATACCTACTTCAAAGATGCCTTTGCGTTACTGTACATACAAGCTGTCCTTCCTCGACGTTCTTGAGAACGAAGATAAAGTAAGGACTTTGCCTCACTAGCTACAATACTATTAATCTCGCGTTTCCAATTACAATTTACCTGTTACCTCTACTAGCTAGCTAGGTAGCTCTCTACTACTCTAGCTAGCTAGAGCTAGATAATCAATTTGTCATCGTCTACTCTGATCCATCATACTCTACTACCAGCGAGCAAGTAAAATCCACAGAAGAAGCTGGAAGAAGGGGGCATTCTCTGGCATTCTAAACCTTCTCATTTTCATAAAATGGCGGGAGATTTCTTCGTTATCCCTGTACATCAAAAAGGAATTCTCGGCATTCCATTTCGCAGGTTCGAAGCCTTTTGGGTTTGACTCCTCCTCACATTCCTCAAACGTCACAAAATCTTTTTCTTTCTCTTTCTTCACTGCTTTTTGACATCAGAATATGAAATTGAACTGCAACTTTTTTCTCCATCCATCTGTTGACACAAACAAACATCACAAATAACTCAATACCACACATCGTACATACCATTACAATTACAGACAGTGGCATTAAAGCACCCAATTACTTCAATATAATCAATCAACAGCATCATGACACTTCGACTAATTATTTCTTGTGCAGTAGCAGCAGCATCTTTATCATCTGTTCACTCATGGACCTCTATTCCCTATCCAAGAAGTTCAACAAGACACATCCTGTCCAAGTCCATTCCAAGAAGTACATCACCATCATCATCTACTTCCTCATCCTCATCAACGACATCTCATAAAAAACAGCTCCACCCCCTCCACGCAACTCAACAACATGATTCCCAGACAGATCTGGAAGATACAACTGAAAAATATGGATTAGAAGCTGGGCTATTCGAATCTCTCAAAAAAAAGGATGGTGCCGTCTCTGCTAAATCCCTCTTGAAAAAATATGGCGTTGCATACCTTGCCACATCGATTCCCTTGGCATTACTTAGTTTCAGCGTATGTTATTTCTTAGTCGATTCGGGTATTGACGTGTCAGCGCTCCTGAGTAAAGTAGGGATTGATGCTACCCTAGGTGGGACGGAAGACAAAATTGGTACCTTTGCGATTGCGTATACGGCACACAAGGCTGCAAGTCCGATTCGATTTCCTCCAACAGTCTTGTTGACTCCTGTCATGGCCAAGCTGATTGGAAAGGAAGTGAATGAGGAAGAAGACGAGGTGGAGAAGAATTAGGGGAATCTTGGAAGTTGACAAGACCAGAAGACGAAATAGATCATTAATGAATAGTTCGACGTTGAATTCAAGAAAGGAAAGCTAAGCACGCGCGCACACCCTGCAATTTCAAAGTAGAAGATATAAATCGTTGAATAATAATAGAACATGGCATTGAGCAGTGTATATTATTTTAGATAAAAGTTCATGTGATTTTTTGTTTTTCAACATGTTCATTTTAATTCTTAGCAAGCTGTTCCATTTGCATATAGCGCTGCACACCTTCCACAGAATCATCTGTGATTCCTGCAACAATGGCATCGGCAAGGGTCTCAACTCTTACAGTTTTATCAACAAATGGAATTCCAATAGCACTGGCAATGTTGAACACGGGAATGACTGGAAGGACATCAAACTGTATATTGATGGATGGTGATGATAAAGGAAGCATAACAATGATGGTCAGAAAATATTCTCAAGTAGCAGAGTTGACAATACACATCCAACTTATTTTCCTATAAATACATTCTCTATCATTCTCTGTACTCACCTTGGTCCAATCCCAAATGAGGGATGGTCGATATATTGCTGCCCTAATCTTAGTCGAACCGCTCAATCTCTCCTCCACAGCACGTTTCGCAGCAAGGTATCCCTTCAGCCAGTCTGGAGCAAGCTTCTCCTCTATGAAAGAACCACCTGCAACATCTGGCCAACCAGCCTCAGCACAACTCACAAAGCAAAGAGGATACTTTTCCTTCTTTCCCAAACTAGGAAATGCGATCTTTCCCTCGATCGCTTCGCAAATATTGAACATGGTCTGACGGGTGATATTATCATAAGTACTACTATCATCAGGCAGGGATCCACTTCCTGAAACAATCTTGTTCAATCCTTCAAGTCCGCTATTCACATCAAACAGCAATCCAATGGCATGCACAACGGCATCATTCTCGTTGACAATTTTTTTCACAGCGGATTTGTCAAGAGCATTGCCCTGGACCCAATTCACTTGACTCAAAGTTGAATCATTGGGTTTGGGGTTAGTTCCACGCCGAGATACAGCTGTGACGTCATATCCTTTCTTGATCAAGCGTTCGCAGACAGCAGAGCCGACGAAGCCTGTTCCTCCAAAGACGGCAACTTTTCTAGAAGTGGCAGACATGGATAGTGTGAATGCCGTGGTAGCTAGAGCCGTGGCTGAAAGGGTGAGGAACAAAGTTTGGATGAAGTGCATGGTATCCTGGGTTGACTTTAATTTGTGAAGCAGTATTGCCTCGGTTTTACTTTCAAGGCGTAAGCTTTCGAGGAGGAGGTGGTGCGACGAGAGTGCGAAGTGGTGGTGTCAAGATGAGTTGGATTGCTGTGACTCATCAGTGGCGCGAACTTCACTTTGTTTGCGCCTGCTGGGGGGGGTGCTGGCTGGCCGGCTGAATAACAACAAACAAACAAAAACAAATGCGAAGTTAAAAAAAGGATATAACCATTCCACTCTCAAAGATCCACACCCTGGCATCGACATAGAGTTTCAGGCGTTGTCCAGGACAGAAAAGATGTGCTATAACATAGGAAGGGAGGATGACATTATTATTCCGCAAGGTTCGCTGTCAGATAGGTTGTCACCTTTCTGGTCCATCGTGACATGATGCCTGGGGGAACCAAAATATCGTATCGGGTATCAGTGAGATTCATCATGTGAATGACAACTGAGAGAAGAGGAAGACCAAGAGGATATGTTCTAAATCGGTGTCCGCTTTCCCTCCATAATCCAGGGTGTAAATATGGAAGGGCTAAGAAATAATCGCAAGAGCTAAGCAAGTGATTGCAAAGAATGAGAATAACATCTGTGCCATCTTCCATACAGACACATGATTAAACAAATGTACATCACAAGAAAGATCCGATTTCATTACGCCTGAATAAATAATAGTAGCCCGTATATAATCTTTGCGTTCTTATTATTATTAATGAAAGTTATATCAATTGTGAGGATCACAAATCTAAATTGTATATTTCTGCGAGAAGATTCAGTTTTTGGTTAAATGGAAGGAGAATACCCCCAGCAAGATAGTATCAGATATATAAGTGATGGAAAACAAGTTGGTTGCTTGAGTCAGCACTAGTTGTGAAGTTTAAAGTAGGAGAAGAATTAGCTTAGTGGAGAACGATAAGACAACTTTTGCCACAAGTAGTGTATTATTTCAGCAGGATGTGTTGTCAGCATAAAAAGTGTAGAGCACCAAGCGCATTGACATATAAAAACAAAATTATGAACAAACAAAGGATGGATATTAAAAAAGCAAGAGAGGGTATGTGCCCTAGCTACTGCCGTAGCTACTAGGTCCTGGTCTAATTCTTGGTGCCAACGAGTGGCCAGTATTTGGCCGGACCTCCATCCTCGAGTTGAAGCGGTTTTCGTTCCGATTGGAACCCAGCTTTTTCCATAGCTGCAAGACACGCGTCCCAATCCGTATTGACAAAGATCGCCTGACCAGCAGCAGCAGTAGCAGCCGCCGTTTTGACCATATCCTTGACGGCAAAGACAAGGGTACCACCGGGTTGGAGGACGCGATAAAATTCGCTCAAGTATCGATCGAGTGGATTCAAAAAGTACACCACATTGGATCCAAGGATTCGATCCACCGACCCATCTGCCACGTGGATCCTCAGATACTGAATCGCATCGTCGCCAGACACAACGAGCCTGCTGGATTGGATCTCGCTGGCAAATTTGGAAGAAAGTTCGTCACGAAACGAAGGACTGATCTCAATGCCAATGACCGTGTCGGGTTCCGAGGAGAAAATCGCAGGAAGGGCGTGCCCCGAGCCCGGTCCGAGTTCAATGACAAAGTCGCCCTTTTGGACTTTTAAGAAATTCGTAACGACGTGAGCCGAGGTTTGTTGGTTGACTTTGGTCATGATCCGACGAGCGACCCATCCCGACAGTCCGTTGCCAGGAGCGCGCATCGTTTCGGATCGGTGTTGTGCCGAAAAGAAAAACCCGAGGTACAGGGGACTCTGAGGAGCAAGGACGGTGGCAAAAACCACCGCGGCTACTGCGATTGCTAGAAGCATCACGAAGGAGGTTTGTTGTTATTGAGGCTGTGAGCTGTGGTCTGTGGTAGGGTTGTTGTTTTGCAGTATTGTCTGGATTTTAGCGTTCTCTTTTTGTATTTATACTAATCATTGTTGGATTAGTAATATTTTAAAATAGTTCGCGACCTGTCGCTACGACGACGACGCCTTGCGACCCTACAAACTATCGAGCACGGTCCACTCTGCTACTCTGTACTCTGCTGCTTCTGCACTCTGCGATGTTAAATGTGCATATTTAAAGTGTTATCTAAGTTTAAAAAAATCCTTCAAAGTTAAAATGGCACGACACAGTTATCCTTTGGCGCGTTGTGGACTAGGAGGGGGGAACCAACCTATGCGAACCTCTTCTATGAACGGCTCCAATCTATTCCAATTGTGTACCAAAGGGAAATGGTCTGAGGTGAGGGAGTATTTATCTTCCGATGCAGCAGAGGAGGAAAAGAAATTAAATATCATGATGTACCGTAATCAATATGTTGGGACATGTTTACAGCAAGCATGCTGCCGTGACGCACCCGATGATATTGTAAAGGCAATGCTTGATATTGGAGGAAAGGATTTGGTTATGAAGAAAACTAATGATGATAGCACAGCACTCCACTATGCATCTTGTTATGGTGCATCCTATAATATCATGAAGATGCTGATTGAAGTTGGCGGGAAAGATCTCGTCATGGCAAAGGACAATGATGATAATAATGCATTGCATTCCTTATGTTGGCATATCGAGGAACACGATGATGCTGATGATAAAATCAAACTCATTCTTCAAGTTGGTGACACCAATCTACTCCTGTCAATAACGGGTGATGAAGGGCAAACACCGCTCGAGATCGCAACTGACAAGTTTGCATCCAATGATGTAATCAAGAAGCTCCTCACAGAGCACGAGGAGGAAGGAGAAGGCACAGTGGTCCAATCTCAAACACAATCATCAAAAAGGAGGAGAGTTGGGAATACGAGAAGTGCATCATCAGGCTTCTTGAATACAAATCAGGCTGAAGATGAAGATGACGATGCAGCAATGTTCGCCGGACAGCTTGACCAGTATAATATGTTGATGAGCCGGTATATGGCTACAAGGAGAGAGCTCCGAATGACAAAAGCGAGAAATGTAGAATTGAAACAGGAAATAGATGATCTCGCAATCTAGAGAGACGAGCATAGCATTTATGTCATGTTTGGCTCAAACAAACACTGTGTTTTCATTGTACATTGGGACCAATTTAACATTCAAATCAACGAGATAGATGTATCTATGCATACTCTTATTCTTCTTTTAATCAAATAATTGGTCTCTTTAACATTTCCTGTTCAACTTCTCACACCTCTGCTATCAGGCAGGTGCTATGGTAGCAGGTAAAGCGGAACGGCGGTAAAAATGATTTGGATTCAAAATTGAAGAGCCATCAGGAGCCATGGGTGAAAAAGACATGAAATCCTATTTCTAAGCATTGACGTCATAGAAATTATTTGTACCAGTGCTCGCACGCTATCGTACGCTCATATCACTCTGCGCTGCTACCTGCTACCTGCTACCGGACTCCTCACAGTGTTAATCAATCTCCGTCACAACTTGTGTATAAAGTATAAATAAAAAAACAATGAAAGACTGCAATCTATTCCAATTGTGTGATGATAAGGAATGGTCTGAGGTGAGGAAATATTTATCTTCCGATGCAGCAAAGGAGGAAAAGAAATCAAATATCATGTGCCGTGATGATTATTGGCAGACGTGTTTACATCTAGCAATCTACTGGGAGGCACCTGCTGATATCATAAAGGAAATTCTTGATATTGGAGGAAAAGAATTGGTCATTAATAAAGCTTTTAATGCTCAAACAGCACTCCACTATGCATGTGGTGTTGGTGCATCCTCCTATAATATCATCAAGATGCTGATTGAAGTTGGCGGGAAAGATCTCGTGATGGCAAAGAGTTCGGCTGGTGATACTGCATTACATCACATATGTTTGTATATCGAGGAACACACCAAGGTCGCCGAGAAAATCATACTCATCCTTAAAGTTTGTGACGCCAATCTACTCCTGTCAGCAAAGAACATTTATGGGCAAACACCGCTCGAGATCGCAACTGAAGAGGGTGCATCCAAGAGAATCAAGAAGCTCCTCACACTTCAAACCACTACATCCGTATCAGATATGCAGATGGAAGGAACACACGCCCAGGAGCTACTAGAATCATCTAATAGAAGAGCTGCAGATCTAGAAGCTACAGTTGAAACCCAGAGATTAGAAATTGCTGATCTATCGAGCGAGAAGGATGACATCGAGAAGTCATTGAAGGATGAAGTAGATAAGCTGACGCGGAAGTTATCGAAGCAACAGGCAGAGCTGCAGGTATTGAAAGATTCTTCCAGTGACATTGAAGTAGGTATGAAAAGAAAGCACACCAATGAAGAGCACGAGGAAGGAGAAGGCACAGTAGTGGTACAGTCTCAAACACAATCATCAAAAAGGAGTAAAGTTGAGAATGCGGCCAACATACCATCAGGCTCCTTGAATTCAAATCAGGCTGAAGATAATGATGACGATGCAGCGATGATGGCCGGACAGCTTGTCCAGAACAACATGTTGATGAGCTGGTATATGGCTATAAGAAAAAGGCTTCGAAGTGCAAAAGCGTGAAATGTAGAATTAAAATAGGAAAGAGATGATCTTGCAATCTAGAGAGATGAGCAAAGTATTTATTTAATGTTTGGCTCAAAAAAAGACTGTATTTCATTAGGGCCAACCAATTCAATATCCAAATCAACGAGATAAATGTATCTCTTCATTATTCACACTCTTATTCTTCTCTTAATCGAATAATTGATCTCTTTTACAATTCCTTTACCGCATTATTATATTATTTTATCATAAAAGAGACGACATTAGCCATTCTGAGTGATTCACTGGTGAAACCAATGACATCCTCACAGTAGGAAATTTTGCAACGCCCAGTTTGTGCCTTCATGAATAATTAACTTGATTTTGCGAAGGTATCTGAACTCATTGTATCGTGTATTCCCTGATTGACAGTGTTCATATCTAAGTGGGTTCCGGTAAAGCCTCGTTCTAAATATCGCAAAGAATGTCTACAGAGTGTTCCTGATGCACCCATAATCCATAATCTTGCCAATAGATAAAAGGAGACACTTTTCCATCCAAAAAGTCCTGGAAGGAAGCAGTTCTTTCATCAAAGTTCATTGCTTTCCACAACTTCTTGTTGGATCGACCCACAATTGGCTGAAACAATTCAAATGTTTGTAGATATGTCTCCCGAAGAAGTGACGGAAACAACGGAAGAACTTAGAAATATGTTTGAGAATGCTCTAGACGCAATAAGGAAGTCGAAGAGATTATGCAGGAAATTGCCCTGCACCGGCATCAATGGTTCAGAACATATTCCAAATCGAGTAACTACCACTGCTTCATCTTGTACCACTTCTTAAAATGTACTGTACACATTTCAGTATCTTTCGGTCGTAAATTTCTCACCTTTTTCAAAAAAACCGTTAGTAATTTGCATGGCAGGAAAAGACATTTGGTCCCATTGGTTTTTCAAGATCTCAAAGTTGCTCCAAGATACAGACCATGGACTTTATCTGACGAGTTATAATCAATAACGTCATATTCGGTATTCTCTACGATACACCTTTTTTGTTTCCTATCATTCCCCGAAAACTTTTTAACATATCGAAGGTGCGGACAATGGTTCCTCCATCTTAGCCTCGGTAGTGAACACATGTTATCAGCGAATCTCTGTACCCTTTCAAGACTGAATGCGCGAGTAGGGCTCTCCAACCAGGGATGGGCGTCAAACTGATGGTTCTTCCAGTACTAGTTAAGGGATACCAGACTTGCATTTTTTGCCTCGAGAGTCTCCAAAAGCTCGTTTGACTTCTCCACAGCCATGAGACTGTCAGTGGTGAGGAGGAAATGATCATATCGTGATGTTCCTCCTAAATATGTACCGGTACTGATGTTGTAGGTTTCTAGTTTTTTCCCTTTGAGCAATGCATCACACCAAAGTCCAGTGTCGTATCTATCATTGGCATAGAATCGACCATGGCATGCTTTCTTTCACTTCCTTGATGAACCATGTGACAGTATTCTATGTATGAGAGACGAGCATAGTCTGTACGATTGGGACGACCATTGCTTTTTCTGAACTAATCGAAGAACATCCAAGAAAGCTAACATTGAAACTTTGTAAGATGTGCTCATCAAAGGATGCAATCCATGTCGACAATGTGTAGATTATTGACGACCCTGAAAACTCGTGCCGGATTGTAATCATTCCAATGCTTCGACGCCCATAAATGAAATGGAATAGTTATGAAAGGATAATGGCGGTTTGTAAAAAAAAAATCTTAAGGTCTTAACGTTGTTAGTCTCTATCTCTGTACCACTCTGTGTTATTGGAACTCCTGTAGAAGTTAGTCGTACTGGCAGAAGCAAGCGTAACATTTTTCATTTAGATATATAGGTGTGCTTACTGAACTCCCTCTTAATACCATTCTTTCTATTTATTTCACATTATCACATGCGCATGAATGAAGTCCGCTAGTTTCATCAATTGGCAACGAAGAGGTCGATTTAGATCGCCTGCAAAAGCTGTTTTAAAATAGTCTTCTATAAAATTAAGAAGGTAAATAAAACATTGATGTCTCAAATTAAAATACAAAGCTGATAAAAATACTCGTCAAAGGTAGTAGAATTGCGGTCACTTTGAAAAGGGATGATGCACTATCAAGGGATGATGCACTATCAAGTTCACTATCAAGGGATGATGCACTATCAAGGGATGATGCACTATCAAGGGATGATGCACTATCAAGGGATGATGCACTATCAAGGGATGATGTACTACTAAACCGAGCAGATGATCTTGTCGAAAACATACTCCCCTCAAGATCATCGTGGGTGAGAATGACGGTCCCATTCTTACTCTTCAGCACCATCGTAGTGTTCCTAAGATTTTCCACTACGAGATTATATGCGCCATCACAAAGATCAATTGGGTATTTGTAAACAGTGGAACTTGCTAGACCACTGAAAAAATCAGTTGAACCAAAAATATAAGGAAAAAGAAACTCGCCATTCTCGCTAGCAATCTCAATATGCACTCGTACATCAACAAACCCAGTGAAGGAATCATCTTCATCCGTTGTGATTTCGAGCTCATAAGAAGCAATGTTGCAAAAAGAATCGTTCTCACAATTTTCTGAAGGGAAAGTAACTGCTTCTCTATCTCCTGTAAAATCAGTATTGCATTCAACTTCTTGGCCGTTAAGTATGAGGCAATATTCATTGTCATTTCCATCCTTATCAATACCATCTCCCGCCAAGTCATCAATATCCAATCTGTAGCATTGATTCTTATCCACTGGCAGGCAAAAGTCCCCCTCGTGAGTCTCGTTTGCTGTAAAAGTTGAAAGCGAGCCTGCGCTGATGAAGGCAAACGATGTCAACTCAGAAAAAGGTACCACACTGTTTCTTCAGGAAATTCGTCGGTGTTAAAAGTAACTTGAACTTCAGCATCTCTACACCATTTCGACGTTGGAGCAGAAGGCCCTGGAGCAATGACATCATTACAAAGGCCAGCAGTGGGATCTGTGAGACAGACGTTAAACTGAATCCAGGAGAAGCTGTCAGAAATACGAGCATAGACCCCAGGACTTGTCGATACACAAATGGGATCCCCATAACTGGTCAGCCCCACAAGTCTTTGATTTTGACTATCATAAAGAGGTCCTCCACTATCTCCATAGCACGCGTCGCTCCTTTTGTCACTATCTTCAGCACAGATTGTAGCTGGTCCAAGAAGAGTAGGTTTCATTGCTTCTTTACAAGTGTCTTGTGGAACATATTCAAAAATACTGCATGTTGTAGTCGGGATGCAAGTGTTCCTTGATCGACATTTATGATTCCTAAACCAATTGCCCATAGACTTTTACCCGCATTATAAGAAGTAGAGTACGATCCATTGTCTAGCACTACGGGGTTGATATTATTGACAGCTTCATCCTTCAGTGTGACAACCGATGATTGCATTAGATGTACAATAATCAAAATCCCTCATAAAAAGCATCATGGTCTAAAATGTGGACTTACCAGTTCTATTAACATGAAGTCGTACCATAATCAATGAATAATGAACGCATATCGAGATATTAGGTTTGAAAGATAAATTTGCAAAGCATAATACGCACACGCATAATACGCACACAAGACACGATGTGAAAGTTACCTCCAAAGCAATCGTAATGTGTATTACAAAATCAGGATGTTGTGTCACACTTTTGACCCTATTAAGCAAATGCGATATAATAGCTTCAGTGGCAAAGAGTCAAAACAAAACAAAACAAAACAAAGGCAATTTTCAAAATCCTGATACTTACATCCTGGCTTCGAAATCCTGTCCACAATTATTATTAGATGCTGGGCATAATGCACCAACTTGTACCTTGTCGCCAACCTTTGGCTCACAATGTGCAGCTGTAATGTAACACCAATGAGGTGTGATCAATAATGCATTTATAGAGAGGTGCTATATGAACTAGCTACTACACTTGATATGACTTACCTGTCAAAACAAACTTTGGGCTTATAAGTTGCCCCCCACAGTAAAACGAATTACCAGATGTGCTCAACGCGGTATACCATGGGTATTCATTGACAGATGCTATTGATCCTCCAACAATTTTGGCTGTATTTCCAACAGTTTGAATGGTGGACCCACGTAAAGATTTGTCAAGAATTAGTCGTGCAGGAGAGGGGCCATCCAAATCTTCATTGAAAGTGTCACTAGTTGCTGCCATGGCTGTTGAATTTGTAGCTGATATTAACAAGGTCAACACAATTGCTGCAACATTTACCCACGACTGCATCATCATATACTATTGATTGTGTTATTGAATCAAAGCTACAGTAGTACGGCAAGATTAACAGGGAAGAAGATCACTTGTGTTCTTTTTGCTTTCTCGTATTTTAATGCAGGATGATGACGATGATGATGATGATTCTTGCGAAAGATTATAAATATTTGGACCTTGCAATTTTAGCAAGAATAGATATTTACATTGATGATTACAGTTATTAGTACGAAGTCCGGGAAGATAGTTTAAAATAATAGAATAGTTAGGGGTGTTAAATAATGGCCTCAAGAGGTCTGTATAATTTCCATTTTAGCTCCTACACCCCTAGAGCAGAGGGGTGGGGGGATTTTTATCAAGGTTCAAAAGAGTGGGGAGGCAGGCATCCAAAACTGCTGTCTGAAAACCAACCATAAGCCTTGACCAACTGCTCGAACAGCAGCGCACTCTCCTTTTTCGCGGATTTCTGTATTTGAAGACATTTTTAGAATAGACATTTTGAGCAACATCGCACACGCTAAAGTACCCACAATCGT
>Ga0306864_1000367_pt1 | contig 21540 bp, 17 predicted proteins | sample AntRauTorckE5430_FD_190448 | JGI IMG/M metagenome (GOLD analysis project Ga0306864, IMG submission 190448) | Saline lake microbial communities from Rauer Islands, Antarctica - Metagenome Torckler E5 #430 (v2) (version 2) | ecosystem: Environmental > Aquatic > Non-marine Saline and Alkaline >...
TGGGTAAATAGAGCATACTACTGTTGTTGTTGTTGTGCATCCTTCTTTTCCATTTTCATTTTCAAAATAGCGCGAGCACAAAATAATCGATGTGTGGCCGTTTCAAAACGTTATAATTTGAAAAAAATCACAAACCTTCTTCTTTCTTCTCGTCCACGTATTTCATTTTGTAATCTTGACGCTTTTTCCTTTTTCCACAATAGTTGAAGTTGATTACCAACGCATTAATTCTTTAATAGAACACTCAACAACAACATGGGATCAAAACAATCAAAGCCAATCCAGCAAAGTTCGACTGTGATTGAAGAAACAGCCAAAGAGCCATCTCCTAAATCCACAACTGAAAAATCTGAATGCAAATTGCCATTCAATCATCCAAAAGTAACTAGTGGAGATGGAGAAAATTGTCCATACAAGAATCCACTGACAAGCATTGGAGGTTTTTTTAAAAAGAAACAATCTACTGACGCATTGAAAGTAGAAGCTTCTTCTGAGATCCCTGAATCTTCATCTGGTTGTCCTGTCAAAGGAGGCAACAAGGTTATTTCCTCTGAAGCGTCAACCTCATCTGGCTGCCCTGTGAAATCAAATTCGTCAACTGTTTACAATGTCTACTCCCAACCCATAGATCCCAAGAATAATATGCCATCAAACGCGAATCAATTACGTGGTCCAAATCAAAATGAAGAGCTTAGTACTAATCGTATTAAATCTACAATCCCCAAGGGTAATACAGACGGTGACTCGTGGACATACCCGTCTCCTCAAATGTTTTACAACTCCCTCTCTAGGAAAAATAAATTAGGTGATACAGAGGAATCTGATATTGAATCAGTTGTTGCTATTCATAATAATATGAATGAAAAAACTTGGGCAAAGGTGATGGAGTGGGAGCAGGTACTTTGTCCGGATGCAGCGAAAGAGGGTGGATCGAAATTACTCAAGTTTTTGGGAAGGCCCTCGGATCTTAGTCCAAAGGCTACAGTCAAGAATATGGTATTTGGCCATCCTTTACCGTTTGACCGTCACGACTGGACCATCCAGAGGCCTGATGGGACAAAGGTCGTATATGTTATCGATTACTACGTTGATGAGACAAAGGCTGATGATAGTGAAGGAAGCGGATTTCCAAACATGCATGATCGCGATGCAATTGAAAGTATTCTTGTAGACGTTCGACCAGCAGCTGATTCTGTTGAAAATATCATAGGAAGAGCAGTCACAATGCCTTACGCGAGACGTATTGAGAAGACCACGAAATTTGATCCAATGCCTATTCTTCCTACTAAGGAAATGAAGGAGCAGATCGGTGAAAGTGAAAAAGTGTGGGAAAATATTCAGAGGAGCGTCGAAGAGAGTAAGAAGCCTAAACAGGCAAAGAGCATGATATTGAAGCCCAGCGATATCCCCAATGATCAAAAGAAAGACTTTAATCTTGATATTACAGATAAAGAAGCAAAGAATATTGCCAAGTCATTTGTTACCATGCTTGATAATTGTAAGAGCACTCAAGAGCTCGTCAATGAATGCAAAGGTGAAGAGGAGTGTGCTAAGGTATCTCTTGCTCTCACCATGTGTCTTGCAAAGGTTGTGTGTCCCATTCAACAAGGAGCGGTTGCTGAAGCACTAAATGCAGATGACTTTGACCCAAAGGATGAAAAGGCTGCAGAGGCATACAGTGCTAGATTTGAAACGGCGTTAGAGAACATGTCAATTTGCGTCACAGGTAAAGGCGAGAGGGCCGCAATTGCACGAGAGAAATATCCTGAATTGTTTTAAATATCTCGACAACTATCTATCTATGTAGATACAACGACCATACAGCATCAGAGCTATTTCACATTTTCGAATTTGGCATTCAAACTTAAATTCAGATATTACAAAATTAGATATGATAATTTGAGTCTGTTTGAGTGTGAAATAATTGAACTTTTCAGCTCGGCAACAAGATTGGTGCCTTGTTTTATAGGCTATTTCGTCATAATTTCAAAATAGAAAAGCCAGCCTGCTGGGTGGGGGGTGGGCCAGCTCAATTATTGCAGTTTGCAGTCGCTTTTGTTCAGTGATAAAAGTCAGCTCGCTTGATTATGATGATGAGGATGATGATGATGATTCACTTTCAAGATTTTCTTCACAATCAATCTCACGCTTAATTACGATAGTCTCCTCGGCCTGGGTAATGATGACGGAAGGATTCTGGACTCCACATACAAGCAGCGTGGACTTTTGTAAGTACAAAATACAAACTAACCTGGCACGTCACCTTTATTTAACTTACTTTGACTTACATAATATTCATCTTCAGGTGAGAAGAATTATGGGAACTTGTATGAAGTTGTAGAGCTGCACAATACGTGGTCATCTTTAGCAGGTCTCTCCCTCTTTGGTCTTGTTGGGATCTGGAAAGGAAACCCCACACGAGAGCAGCGTTATGCACTAGGGTATCTGATTCTTTTTCTCATTGGTCTTGGATCTGCTGGATTACACGGAACCCTACATTGGATATTTCAGTCTAGCGATGGTAAGTTAAACGCTCTTGTTTTTGTAAGGCGATATTCTTGGCAACTCAACAATTATGTTGCCACTATCATCGTTCATTTTACTAGAACTTCCAATGGTATACTTGGTGACTATATTGAATTTCATCGCAGTAGAAGTTGACTCACCTCACGGCAATCCTGCACACCCCCGGCTGCCTCTGATTCTGAGCATTGCAATGGTGGCAAATACTATTATATACTACACCTTTCAGCATGTGTACTTTGTCTTCATTACAACATATGGTATCATATCAACATATCATTTTTACTTGGCTTACATCACAATGTTCAAAAACAACTTGGGAGGGAAAGTTTCTCGACGTTTATTCATATTATCACAAGGGAGCTATATAGTAGGTTTTATGTTTTGGTTGGTGGATATGTTACTTTGCGATTCTTCCGTTCTTGGTAAAGGAATGACATTTCACGTAATCTGGCACTTTGGAGCTGGCTTCGGAGCCTACCTCAGTATTGTATCATATGAAGTTTGCAGGGTTCGCACATTGAATGTAAAGTATAAATTAGCCTACTTAATTGGCTTCATACCATACGTCAAGTGTCTTGAGGATGTGAAATGTGATTGAGAGACCATGGCGAATGCGATGAAAGTAATCTCTAGATAGAAACATGTTACTTGACGTTTCTCGCAGTGGCCGATCAATACACATATACAGCACGTAGCATTATGTTAATATGTTGTGAGCGTCCATTCCTAATCTTGTCTGATTTGGAAATTGGAGATTTGAGAATCATTTGTTAAATAAATATATTCACTGTAAGGCACTATTTAGCTACTAGCATTAATCCAGCTCTTCATCATTCACCACAAATGTAGGATGTACTATAATAAATAATAATCAATGTCGTTATCTGCCTATGCAAGGTACCTTTAATTGAACAATACTACTTTTGCCACCCATTCCGGGCGTAACCATATATTTCCCTTCATCGTTCTGTCCGACTATTCCCTCTCGTTTTGCAACCGCAATATCAAAATCTTCATATTCATGCTCTGGATCAGAATCGTATCCAGAGACAAAAGGAACCCATTCACCCTCAAAAGTATTTCCTTGGTACGTCGCACCATCCCATCCCATTTTACACAATTCCTCCAAAGAATAAGTGGCAATGTGACGATATTTCCCATTCGTTGGTAAACGTCGTGGTAACATCCGAACTTCAACTTGCTGATTCGAAAGTTGTTCATATGGAAATTCTGTTTCATTAGGATCATTGATGATACTTTTGTTGACAAAGGGGGTCAGTTTTCCTGGTTTGATGAGACGGGCTTTCGGTTTTCCGCTCTTTTCGCGTTTGAAACACATGATTCCTTGGAGGGGGTCTCCCCTTGTCCTTCCGGTTCGTCCTTTTGGATGTTCGAGTGAAGGGTTGAGTGGATTTGGAGCGGGTGGCGTATCTATCTTGATTCTTGTTCCTGGAATGTATTGATCGCGTTTACACTGATACTTATGATTTTTTTTCCAATGTTTCTTTTGCTATGGAGGGATGGGATGGGGTGAGCTTCAGCAATGATGAATGAGATGGAAAGCAACGAAAATGGAAAATGCCATGCCATGCCATTAAAGACTTACATGCTCTCGGCAACAGTATGGAACCTCACCACATGCCGAGCAATACTTGATATCCTCTGGGGAACCGCAGATAACGCAATTGTTCGACTTCGACATTTGTTGTATTCAATTCAGTGGAATGGATAGGAGTGAATAGGAGTATTGTATTTTGTATTATGTTTTTAGTATGTTTGTGCATTATTGAACACTACACACTACCATCATCATGAAGCTAACTAGAGTACATTTCACAAGATAAGGATTGTAGTATGAGGTTATGCATGTACAAATTTTGAAGTGGAAAGCAACGTCACGCAAACAAACTTAAAGAACGACCAAGAACTTCGACTTCGGCATCCAATAAAAATACACAAGAGATTCAACAGATTGCAGTTCTGACAGCTTCCAGTTTAATATCATCATATCAATAATCATACGATATATTATCATCATCTCGTAACGCATTCGAAATCCAAGGCTCACTGTATTGCAGTGCAGTGTCTTCAAGTCGTTGAGAAAGGTGATTGGCTGAAAATTGAAAATAGACAAGAGCCTTGGACAAGAAGGAATAAGGTGAACTACCGGTAGCTCTTTAGAAGCCAGAAGCTATTGAGGCAGTAGACAGAAAGCAGAAAGATAGGCATAAGCACTAACTGCAAATAACCCGTGAATCATCAATCATGACTCTATTAAATCTTCCACCGGAGCTCCATATCAATATCCTCACATACCTCCGAGCAAACGATCTATCATGCATACAACGCACATGCAGAAACTTCAACGATAGGCAACTCATTCATTCCATAATTGATAACTTTGCGAATGAAGTCTACCCCCCAGAACTTTCCCAAGGGTTTGATACACCGGCCATCGGCGGTGAAGTGCACAACCTCGATCCTAATAATCAATTCTGGACCTATGAAGCTTTGAGAAATATGGAAATGTTAGTTGTGGCCCGCATACTCTCACGGCCTGAACCTCCAAAATCTAATTGTCATAATGCATACTATGTCTCCAAGAGTTGGTGCAGGACAGCGCTCAAGTGGTTGGATGTCCAAGCACAGGAAAGGAAATTGAGGGAACGGGAGCAGAAGCAGCGGATGGAAGAGGAAGCTGATGGAGTTGCGCAGCGGAATACAGCAGCGTCGGTGCTGGGGAAGAAACAAGTCAAGCCGAAACAAAAACAGAAGAGGAAGCAGTCCAAGAAACAAGAGAGGAAGAATAACAAGCTTTCTGCGAAAGTGTCAGAAACACCGCCACCTCCTTTGGATGTGAATAAAGATATCACATGTGAACATGGATGCTTGAGATACTGCTCAGAGGGGCGAGGTACTCGTGCAAAACGTCGTCTATTGGATAAAAAGGCCTGGAAGATATTGAAAAAGTTGTATCCACAGGGAGCACAGTTGAGCAGTCTTGATGGAGAGTGCTTGCAGTGTACCATGGAAGTAGAGACTGAGAAGAGGAGTCTAGAAATTAACAAGAAAAAAGAAACAGAAGAACGAAAAATGCCACTGGGATGTCCTTTAGTGAGGGGATTCTATAGCAGAAGAAGCGGCGTGCCAAAGGAATGTCTGGTCTTTCAGCCTCAAGATATTGTCATTGGTAACAGCTTTGCATCGCCAGTGGCGCGGAAAATGCCCGTGCTTAGAAATGGTGCCATCTGTCCATTGGTTCCTGGTGTATATAATATTTTACCCAAGTCTTGGTGTTTTGTATGGAGAAAGTATATCAAGACTGGGGAAGGTGGAAAACCATCTGCACCAGATACGAGCGCGTGTCTATGTGATGCGCATCGTTTGCCTTTGATTCCTCCTCATTTGGAATTGTTCTTATCTGGTGGAACGGCATCTTTGATGGATACGGCTGGAAGTATTATTATGGATAGTAGGAATGGGACACCTTTATACAGTGCAAATCGCGAGGATAATAGGCCACAGACACCGCATTCTTTACCTGTTGGATTTTATCCTACTAACCAGCAACTTGGAGGTGCTTCGCAAGTCCGTCTCTTTGGAACACCTAGAGAAAGGATCATTAGTGGCGAAAGAATCCCACTCCCTCAGCTAACGATGGTCATGGACGACGAATTATCTCAAATTCGCTCATCTGGATTGTCAGAGCATGAAATTCAATTACAAAGATTTGCAATGCTGCAAATTGAAGAACAGAGAGCTCAACGTGAGGCTCAAGAGATGAGAAGACATGCAATGCTTAATGGGACAAGAGTAGATACTGGAAGAGATACTCAAGAGGAGGCGAGGGCGAAAATTTGTGCTCAATTAGATCACGAAAATGAGGTCGTGATTGAGATCATTACCGATGAGGAAATGGAGGCATTGGAAAAATGGTGGCCGGGTATCCATTCCTCCTACTCTATCAAATTTGCAGTTGTCGAACTAGACGCTGGAACCATGGATGTTATATGGACCACTCAGCCTTGTAACTATTGTGATGCTTCCGGCAAAGGTAGTGGTTACGATGTTGCTGTGAGAAATAGGAATCGGAGTTGGGTGAAAAAGACCCCAAAGAAAAAGTTCGGGAAATAGACAGTAGACATCGATAATTCTCCACTTCCACTCAGTCACTGAGCCTTGTTTAAAAGTAATCAAAAATTAGAGAATACCTGTACTATGATTATTTAGAAATCAGTCTGAGAAGCGAGCGACATGACAGAAAGTTTGATGAATTGCTATTTCCGTTTAAATCTGGAAAAAGAGCATGAATTTCATAATCATAGCTTCATTGCATATGTGGAAATTCAGATGTGATCATGGAAAATGTTTGGCAGTATCTATTCTGTCTTCTTCTTTTGTGTCCGTGATAATTCAAAGAGCATATCAAAAGTCCATCATGGTTTCCTTTCATGATTTAATATTTGATTCTACGCAGCCCCTTCCAGTACCTCAATATGACGATGTTTGATAGCAAGAGCTCTGGTCTTTTCAAAAGCAAATTAACGCCCCCTCCTGTTAATACTTGCAAGCTTGATTCTAGCTCTTGCTGCTAAATTTGCTGATCTACCTGCTCTCCTTTCATTCTTTTCTATAGTGATAAAAGCAAAATACTGAATGAAGTTTTGAGTTTGAGTCACTATTCCTCCTCTTTTTGATTTCCTAACAGGCCGGTCTCTTCCAATACGCTTGGATCCAATAAATTGTTGTGATAACCAAGATTATGACAATGGGGGAAATCAATAATGTTTCAAAGTTTCCAACGGATCTGTTGTCGTCGTTCGTCGACTTGATTTGTTCACAATGTAACGAGCAAATGAAAGATGCGATTCAAGACGATTTGGAGATGGTGAAATCAGCATTGTCTAGAATTGACGGGCACGTCAAAAGCTTTGACCAAGGGAAGCAACATAACAAAGAACAGCTGCAACCTGTCCACTTTACCATGCCATTTCCTCCAGTTGTCCCGTTACACAAAACAGTTGCACCTGCACAGCGACTATCACCGCTTCTGGAGGATCATCCTCATAATTTCCAAGACACAAGCAACGAGAAAGTGGCACAGGAGAGAAACGAAGGTCGTGAAAGCAGACAAAAAGTGGATCTCAATAATCAAGATGAGATGGACCCATTGTTTGATGATGGCTTTCAAGATGACAATAATGTGGAAAGGAATCGAATGAGCGTTCACAAAGCTCCAGTCTTTAAAGATCAGGCTCCGATTGATGATTTACGAATGGTAAGGATATAAACGCTGTGGTGGAGAAGAATTTGTACTCAACTACTTGTCTCACTATTTCTTCAGGTTGCTACAGATGCGTTCAATATTATTGACGAAAACGGTGACGGTTTCCTCCAAAAGGAAGAGGTGATTGCTGCTATTACAATGATGGAAGAGAATGGTACACACTTTTCAACTGCTGGAAAAGATGCAACTGAAATTGCAGAAAATATGATGAAGGAGGTTGACATTGACGGGGACGGTGTAATTGATCTTGATGAATTCATTGATATGATGAGGAAAAATATTTCAGGGGAAACAACAACATCTAACTCTTTTCTATCTTACAATCAACGAATGTCCCAATTGGCGAGGCACGTGTTACTCGCACATCAAAAAAAGGTGGAGAATAGCGTCATTGGAAGAGACTTATGGATGATTCATCCTTCTAGTACTCTGCACGTTTCTTGGGATGTCATGGTTTCGTTGCTCATTGTGCTCACAGTGTTCACTATGCCATTGAGCATAGGTTGGGATGAGCTCAATAGAGATTTTTTCTCAATGAATTTGACTGTAGATATTGTTTTCCTTTTTGACGTTGCCAAGAATTTTTGTACAGGCATTGTTGATGAGAATGATGCAGTTATCATGGATAGGCATATTGTAAGAAGAAACTACTTAACTGGATTTTTCTTGACAGATTTTTGCAGCAGCATACCTCTTGATTTGATTTTTCGCATAGTAAGTTAATATAACTCTGTGTTTTGTTTCCGAAGGATATCAACTGACCTGTTCTCATAAACAATAGGCTGGTGCAGATGATTTCGTATCGTCAGGCTCAGCGGTGTCAGGGACGAAGAACTCTCTTCGAATGCTAAGATTGTTAAGAATGGCTAAGCTTTTGAGACTATTTCGAGTTAGTAGACTTGCAAATCATGTGAAGAATTTGTTTATTTGGGTTGAAGAGACTTTAAACATCCGAATTTCCGACGGCTTCACTAAGCTAGTTCGGCTAGGAGTTGGAGCAATAGTTCTCGGGCACTGGATTGGCTGCTTTAACTTTATGCTTGTTAGGCTGTACCAATTTCCAGAGGATAGTTGGGTTGTGTATGCTGGCCTAGACAATCAAAGTGCATACACGCAATGGAGTTGGTCCTTCTTCAAGGCTTTGGCTCAAATGATAATGATCGGATTTGAAACGCCCCCGTAAGTATCTCCCATCAAAATTTGAGCCATATTTCATTCATATTAATCTCACCTTACCGCTTCGTCTGTGTCAGGTTTACAAATGCATCTTGTGATACAGCTTCGCATTGGTGTGGAATCGAGCATTGGATAACCCTTTGCTGCCTTTATATTGGTGCTGTTTTTTACTCCCTTTTGATTTCGTCCATATCATCAATTCTACAAACTGCAAACCTGGCGAGTAGGCAATTCGAAGAGAAATTAATGCAAATCGATGATTACATGAGAAGTAAAAAGCTCCCAGCTACAATGAGAGAAAAAGTAAAGGATTGCTTTCATTTGCAACATTCAAATGGGAAGCTTTACGAAGAAAATGAAATTTTGGATATGCTGACTCCTATTTTGAGACGAGAAATCAAATTATTCACTGGACGAGATCTGACAATGAAGGTTCCACTACTAATGTCTGTCGCCAACAAGCATTTTGCAGAAGAGATGGTGACCGTCATCGAACCGATGATTTCCTTTCAAAATGAGATTGTTTTACGCGAGAATACAACAGGAGATGACATGTACTTTATTGGAAGTGGAGTAGTTGAAATTTTCCTTGCTGGGACGATGAACTCGGCGTATGTTGCAATAGGAGATGGATGCGTAAGTCGTTGGTATATATGCTGTGTGTGACATTGTAAATAAGAGAATATTCTGAGCGTTTCTCCTTTCTCTAATCACAAAAGTACTTTGGGGAAGTATCCCTCTTACTAAACATTCGAAGAACAGCCTCTGCTAGAACTAAAACTCAATGCATGCTTTTCAGGATATCAAAGACAAAGCTTAATGCTGTACTAACAGATTTTCCAGATGCAATGGGCATCATGGTAAAAGTAGCAAAGAGCCGTCATCGTCGACTAAAGCACTATATGAATCCTTCCGTGTGTGCGCTTGCAAAGGAGGATGAGATAGATTCTGAAGATTGCAAGACGGAGCTATTTGGTGTAGATGCTGAGAAAATTGTGTCAGCGAAAGAAGATGAGGTCACAAAGTCGAGGGTGAATACGCGTAAGAATCACCGTTTGGCTGGAATTCAAAGAAATCCCATCGCGCTCAAGAACATGAAGAGAGGAAAGATATCTACGCTTTGAAGCGAATGCGTTTAAACAAATTAAATTTGAATTACGAGGGAGGCTACAAATGTTGTGCGAGATATTTATCACGGTTCAACGATAGAGAAATTAAGGATACAGCTCGCACCGTGTGATACCTTTCGAGACTGGATGAGCGAGTACTGCTCTTCAACCAGTCACGGCAATCAGTAACATTAGTCCAGTAGCTGATGAACGTATGCACCGTTTTGTAAGTTTCCAGTATACGTCCTTTGATCAATTCATCACACCAGAGTCTAGTACCGTATCTACTATGAATTTCGAAGTACCTGCTGCGAGTCTTAATCCTATATGAATGGTTTGTGTTACATTGTCCTCGAAGTGAGTAGGTGTAGAGATGACATGATCAACATCTTTTATTTTCTATCAATATCCTGATACACATCGATGACCATTAATGCCTCGGAGTAGGACTTTGTTGCAGATAATAATCAATGACGCGATATCATCTCTTTTGCAAGGAGTTAATAATAACGCATGGATTACATTTTACAAAGCTAAGTTAGTTGCTGAGGATTCAATAGAATGGCTTCATTTATTTAGCACATGTATTCAACTGCATGGATAATAATAATATTATTCGCTTACCACTATGGCATAGTGCGTCGTCACAACCAGGCTGAAGTAGCACAAATCAAGGATGTATGGCATTTACGGTTGAACATCAAACATCTGTAACTACTTGTTCCATACTCCTTATCCTGTGAGACGTTGGGAGAAGAACTGTTTTCAGGGAATTGAAGGAATATCTATGGATACACAGAAACGGCAGTGAGCATGGTATGATATCAATAATCTATTGAGTACAGACAGCAACAACAAATTGAACGACGAAATCGATCTTATTTCCGAACGAGTACCAATGCTAAGACTATTACCAGTAAATAACAGCGCGCTACTTTTTAAAATAAACATTTTAGTGGAGAAAGAGAAGAAATATGAGATAAACAAAAATGGATAAGAGATGCTGATGCCGCTTAATCAGCCTATGAGGAGATAGCAATATTGTCACTGGAGGCATATGAATATGCAATCTTAGGAGAAATGTCAGCTCCGTACGACCTAAGAACAATTCGCAGGAACAGGAGAGCAGAAGTAACAACGAGGGCTAAAGACACATTCAGTTTTCTGTTGCCACCTATCATTGACAGATCGCATGTATTTACAGATTTTGTGGGCAAGTATCACTGGTCCTTTGTAGCACAATGGAACCACGCTGGCGCTGATTTAATCTTAGTATCTTATTAATTCCTTGTTTCTTCTTCAACAAAAATTGTCTCAAGGCTGTATCATAACCTGACTTTTCACCTATCCAAAATATCTATCTTCTCAGGACAAAAGGGCACTACCAGTAGGGTTGGGATCAAAGAAAAGCAAAAGAACAACGAACGACGACAAACGACGAGAAGTTGATTTTTTTATCTGACTGCTGACGCTCGCTCCTCCCTCCTCTTGTTGCTTGTTGCTGTTCTTCTACTGTTGCTGTTGCTGTCAATATCTTTCATAGTATATCCATCTGCATCTTTAACAATCCAATCACTGCCATACTATGAGGACGTACAATTGTTTATATGCGCATGTGCATGTATGTCTATTACTGAAGGTGTTGCTGTCATGCGAAGGATTTGTGCCGAATATAAATATTCACCGAAAGGAGAATATGAATTTTATTCTTTCAAGTTCTCCTGATGATGACACCAATGATAACATTGACAATAAAGATAAAAATTTACAAGAAACAATATCAGGCGGTCCTTCTACTATTATGACCATGGCTCGAAGGATGCTTGTATGGGATGACCAAGATTATCAACTCGGCCGAGTACTGAACGATTCCTCTCAAGGACAAACTCAAAACCTGCAACAAAGTTCATCCTCGTTGATGCCTATTACTGATGCTAATGATATTGCCAATAGCCCTGCTATTGCCACTACCAAATTCATAAACAGATCTAAAGTACTGCCAAGGTGGCATCCACACGAAGGAATCGCCGATAGCAATCCCAATTTCAGAACCAAATCTCCACTGATGAACAATAGAGGATATGCCGCCGTGATAATGAGAAATTCCAGGAAAAATAATCAGCCAGGATTGTGGAGGCATAGCTATCGGACATATGTTAACATGAGAGACATCGAATTGCAACAGATACAGATGCAACTAGAACTTGATAATAATGAAAAGGGGCATGACAAAAATACAGTAGCAGCACGGCCCTCGAAACTGAAAATCAGGAGGGAAAACAGACACTTCCAAGGGGCACTCGTCGCATGTGCAAAACTAGGATTGTGGAGGGAGGCACTCTTTATATACCAAGAAATGGAAGAACTACAACTATTACAACAACCATCAAATGATATTGATAATGACGCTCCACAAACATCTACTTCTTCTCAAACCGCAACCAACAAGAAACGAAAAAGAAAGACAATCATCATTGACAAATATATGATTCTATCCATTATCAGGGCATGCATCCGCGGAATGAAATATAGAGTCCAGCACGGTGCACCACTATCCGATTCTCGGGAACCACTTGATGCTATTGGGGAAATTATTCGTGCCAAAGAGGAACATGCACAGTCACAACTGGCGCTTTCCACTGTACAAATCAATGCGCTCGCTTCAGCATATCAGTATTTGGGATTGTACGACGAAGCCATGGAATTATTCAATTACCTCGAAGACCCAATCAGTATTGAACAAGAGAAGGAATTGGAAAGACAGAACAAAATCAATCGCAAGAAATCGAATATGGCGGCAGATTTTCTCTCCAAAGGGGATGTCCTGTTAGATGAGACGGCTTCCAAGAAAAGTTCCAAAGTTGAAATCCCAATTGAATTCAAGGATGAAGGGTCTTATAATATTCTAATCAAGAATTCCGTCACTCAGGGGGATTGGTCTTGCGCCATTGAGAATTTGAAGAAAATGACGGAAGCGGGGCATTATCCGAAAAGTAAGAGTTTGAATGTTTGGTCGGAGACTGCTACGAAGAGGGAGAGGAGAAAGAAGAAACCTACTTGGGTGAAGCAGAGGGAACAGATTTTGATCAAGAGTGTCAGTGTGAATGGAGGTTCTTAACGACAGATAGCATAGGAGGTGACAAGAGTGATTGAGTGGAATGAGAAGGCGGTAACAAAATTGAATACTTTGGAGTGCCTCATTGATTAACTGTTTTGTCGTAAATATGAGCATTTGTTGATGTAAATTGAATTGATTTGTCTCTTTTATACTTTTACTCGTCGGTGAGTTGAAAGACAATATAAATATGTACAGTTGTAGTAGTCATAACCATGCCACCTGTAATAGGTCACTGTGTTGACTGTTCCTTGAAACAATTACGCGCACTTGTAGAATACTTGGTCGTATCAATGCTGATATTAGTAAAAACTGACTGCTTCTCCTTGGCTCTGGAGTAAGGACATACCAATAGAAGAATAGATTCATGACATTGTTCGCTCTTGTTACTCTTGAACTAAGATAATATCCTTTCTCCAATCATTAGAAGTCTTTCAAAATATTTAAAGAAGATTAACAATTGACGTCTCAACTTGAACTATTATAATAAATGCAGTTGAATGGTATTAGTTTGATTTACTGGCCTTAACCAAATAAATTATCCCTGACCCTTGACGCAACAATAGAACACAAAGGATCAGTAATATTGTTCGCAAGCATGTCAAGAGACCCCAACAGCGTTTGGGAAGGAGGCGCAGTCTGCGAAGTGAAACCAAATGATCTAATCTTGCTAGCTTGCTTTGAAGTTGTGTTCGATTCAACATCAGATACGATGTCATCCCAACACTTCCCAGCATCTGTCCTGAAATTAGAATTCGTTGTCAATACAGCAAGGCATTGTAAGGACTGCGATAATGCTGCTCGCCAATGTCTCAAATCGCATACAGAGTCATCCAGTTCACTCTGCTTACTTTTCTGTTCGACTTTGGCAGGATCGAGGAGAGCGAAACGAAGCAGATTGGTAACAGTTGTTGAGGCATTCATGAGTTCTTGTGTTTCCTTTCTACCTACGATAACAAGAAGAATCGCAGACATGTTAAACATAACGATACCACTATTCCTTGTCTTAGAGGCGGTCTTCTTCGAAGAAAGCATGTGGAAATTGAGAGTATCACTCCATATTGTTGAAAGAGAACATAAAACCTTTGATACAGTCTCACATGGCATATTGGGAATCAAGGTCTCCAATACCTTACAGGTGGATGCCAGGATCAAATTTTCATTGATTTGATGAGATTTACTAAAGTCTCCAAATGAACTAAGACCACTAGATGTTGCAATCTGGCGGCTCTTCCTTCTGATTTGACTGCTGTCCAGGATCAGTAACAAAGAAGATGTCATTCCTTCAGCGTAATGCTGAGCGTCTTCGCTATCATACTTAATGAAGCGTGCACCACAGCCGAGATATAAAATTGCCGCTTGTTGAACCTCGTAACGCTGCGATTTTTTCGCTAGAATCTCGATGGACGCCTCTAACTCCTCTTCTAGAAGAATGATTGCTCGGCAACTTTCGTTAGGAACCAAACTGGACAAAAATGAAATTGCCTCGAGATCTAATGATACGTCGGTAGAGCCATTAACTTCCTTTGTTTCCTTCGTGGTTACGTTGTCATCGTCAATTTCTTGAGCAAGGCTCTTAATGAGATGGGCAGCATAATCTATACAAGCAGAACATTCATCAGCGCTAGATATAGCATCTCGTCCTTTTCTAGCGCTTGAAGACATTTGCACGAGTAGTTCAAAGCAGCCTTTTTTTGCAGCTGGGCTGACAGAATCAGAATCTTTCGAAATCACATGAAGAGCAGAAACATGAGCATCCACGTTGATTACCATTTTTGGGTCGATCTTGCATACCTATAGAAATGAAGGTTAGATGATATGTAAATGCTCAATTGAGGAGGTTTCGCATTTTAAATATCAAAAAAGTCTTACCTCCAGTAGCGCAGTGATTGCAGACAATTCTCCTTCGCCCGCTACGAGACTGAGAGCTTCGAGCCCTCCATTATCACACAATTGCGTCAGTGCTTCTTTGGACGAGGCAAGAGCACAAAGAAGAGTAACCTCAGGGAATCTTTGAATAGCGTCACCGCCAGAAATTTCTCCAAGCACATCTTCGCGTTCTGCTTTGTGCATAAAGTGGTCGAGGACCATCGACGATAGCTTTTTTGCGAGACCGGTTGAGATTACCTGTGCCTCTGAGGGGGAAAGCATCACCTTCACATCTACATCATTTCGTGAATCTGAAGATAGAACATCAACAAGACCATGAAGGCATAGCATAGACATTGAGGATCCTTCCTCAGTTAAATCCTCTGCCAAAGTCTCGCTTTGGCCATCATCAGTTAGGCATGCAGCTGACAGTGACGCAACAGCGAATCCTCTCAATCCTGCCCGACTCACGGCGGGGCCCAAGACATTAAGTTCTCCTGCCGATGACAAAATTGCTGCAGCAAAAACCCTGATTGTACCAACTTTCTGCGCGCCAACACTCTCCCTATTTTCTGTCAAAGCCAAAAGATTAAATAAAGATGCCAGCGAGACCTTATCTGACACAATATCGTCCAAAAGAGACCGAGGGAAGCCAGATAGACAATTCTGTAGTGATTCGAAGGCTTGCTCGAGCAACAACGCGTTATTTGTAAGCTCGAGGCATAGTTGAGGAGCTCTATAACGACTCAGTAACTTATGGAAAGAATCGGCATTCTCCTCTTCATTATCTAATTCTGTCATGAAGCCTGATGCTCCTATTGATAACACATGAAGAAGGCGCTCTTGAACAACTGGTTGGGCTGTCTGCTTGTAAAATTGTAGTTTTTTCTGATTTGTTGGCAGACAGGAACTTCCATTTGTAGACAAGATGTCAAGAAAATTGGCACTAATAGCGCAAGTTGCAAGGAACTTTGACGATTGATCAGAAATATCCTCATCATCAAGCATAAAGGTCTCCCATAGAACGATAGAGTTTGGTGAGTTCGCCACTGAAGCATAAAAAGCAATCCAAAATAGAACATGTATGGCTGCATCCGCAGACTTCATAAACGGTCCACAGGCGCCCTCGAATAAAAGTATCGGTTTTCCGTAAATGAACTGGACAGAGGATGGCAACTCGAATGACTCATCTTCTTTTGCGTCGAAAGTTAAAAGAGTAGCGCATAATTTTTTCAGGAACTGTCGGTTCGATGAAACGGTCTCAACAAAGCTAATGATTCGGGGAGATTGAGGCATCTCTGCCTGCTCAATATCATCAAAACCAGAAATCATTCGCAGCAGGATATCAAGGCCAAGTTTTGTTTTGATCATTCCAGCATTGTGATCAGCGTGGGTTTCTCTCGTAAGGAGCGCACATGCAACATCTAATGCGTAGATATCAACAACTCCGGGATCGATTCGTTCAGTTGACGGTCCCTTCTTCCCTGAGTACGATAGCAATACATGCAAAATTTGGATGCAGAGCTCTTCAATTCTTCCGCTACCGACTAGCGATGAGTTTTCTTGACTGCAAATAATGTTTGAGAGACTAGCTGCTATTCCAGTATTGGCGATAAAGACTGCATGTGTGGGAATAGAGACAACGCGAAGAATCGTTTGAAGCCCAGCGCACACTAATGATGTCGTACGAGGGTCGGTATCACTTAGTTTTTCTTCAGTCAACCATTTATCCATGAATCCAGGAACAAAATGGGCGACAATGACAGTCCACAGACTCGAATTCGAACTCAACATCTCAACTGCCTTGATGCACTTCATTTTGAGATTGTCTAGTTTTTTCAAACCTGATGCACCACCGCCTCTATCTTCAATCAACAATACATTTGTAAATAGTTTCACGCAATCACGGAGTGCTCGAATGCTATTGTTTTCAGAACTGGAATTCATCTGGGGGCCCGCATACCCAATGGTAGCAACGCATGCGTCAAAAATATAATAATCCCCAGCTAGTGTATGAAAAGAACAGCATTGCAGCATTAGAGAATATTCAGTTCAAACATATGCTAACATGACACGATTGATCTTACCATTCATTGCATCTCGGAGCATATCTGTCAAAGGGAGCAGAACTCCACTTCTCACAAGTTGCTGATGTACGCGTTTTGTTAAACCATTCTCGGCAACAACAGATACGATGCGAAGAGTTGGCATGGCCGACCCTTCACCAAACACACCTACTAATGCTGACGGCAAGAACGAATTCTTGTTAATAATATCAGATGTAGTAGCACATATCTCTTGAAATTGCGTCGCAAAAACGTCGTTTCCTGTGGCACCTAAACCCTATTAAATGATGCGAGTGTTTTTTATTAGAAGATCTGAGATGCTGGAATGCAAACTTGTTATAGTCGAGAAGTATGAGACTGATAGCCTGCATGTTATTTGAAAATTGAGTACTTACTGGTGACATGTCATAATCCCCATGGAAATCCATTGAGCCGAAGCTACAGAATTCTGATCCACAAATGCTACCAGCAGAAAGCAAGTTCGCTTCAAGCAACTGCAACAATGGGATATCCTTTTCTATACTTCTACCTTGAGATGCATTATTTTGCACTTCTGGCACTATCGATCCTAACAAGTATAAGATTTGGGAGATAATACGATGCCTGTTACCCATCGCTTCAAAGATACGTGAAAACCCAATATTCCTTTCATCTCCACGTCCAATTCCAAACATGGCAGATACACAGTGACAAGCAGCGATCTTGGTTCTCGTATCTGCGTAGCCTTTGTCAGCGGGAGAAAAATCTTGAGCTGAGTTGAGAATTCGACTAATTAAAGGAACAATACCTGCGTCAAGGGCCTCTAAAAGCACTTCTAGAGGTCTACTAGAAGATCCACTACCACTCTCTTCTCCTAACATTCTGGTTGCGACATTATTTTGCATCAACTTCCATCCTTGCACAAGGATCGCTGCGACAGCCTCCAGCATTGGCAGGCGTCGAGAAGACCAATTTCCTCTCTTTGATGGAGTATTGAAACCGTCATCCGCGCAAATGGAAATAAGACTTCCCAAAATATTACTGTTGATGAATGTGTTTGCCATCGAAGGAGAGCACGAGGACATCGCACACACAGCCAATGCAGATGCTTCTTTCAATTGTGAATTCGGAGAGTCTCGGGAAGTATTTAACGAGTCAATGGTGGCAGAAGAAAACGATTTTGAAATCACTTCAGCCGCATGCTCATCTTCAAGAATCGCGAGCACAATACCAACCTTTTCGTGTAACCGAAGGACACTCTCATCCATCGTTTCAATTCCTTTTCCACAATTCTTGATCTTGCTATCCCAGTAAGCGACGGTATGAGCAATTGCAGCTAAAATTTGCATAGCAGAGCGCCTCAATTCCACAGGTCTCAAGCCTCCTCCATGGATATCAGTAATGAGATGGACAAGAGCACCTAGAACACCATCACTTGCTCCAATAACAAGAGCTGCATTTCGGTACTCTTTCAAGCCATCGTCATCAACTTGTACATTAATATTACTCGCAAATAGTCTGTGGTAACGTGGCACTGCAGTACCAAGCGGATTCGTAATTATTGGAAATACAAGTGATCTGGCAAAGTCACAAGCCATTGCCGCAGATGAATTGTCAGCAGAAAGTAGCAATTGAGCAAAAGATGCTCCACATGCAGACGATACCACGGCCTCAATAATTGCAGTCTCTGAAGAAATTTGGATGTTTTGAATCTGAAACGCCTCAATAAATACTCCAAGCCTAACATTAATATTCCTGGCTGCATCAATGATCTGAGAAAGTGCTGCCATCGCGTGTCCTCTCGTATCAGCATCATCAGATGAAACCAAACTGCTCAGAATCATCGCACCTCCGGACGATACCAGTTCAGTCACAAAAGATTCGTATCTGAGTTCGTTGTATCCCATGCTCATTGCCTCCGACACTGCCTCGCAACCTCTTCTTTCGTCTTCACTAATCAAACTTCTAATGCATGCAGCTGACCACCTTTGCAATGTAGGAGATTCAGTACTTGTCGTATGGTCAAGCATACTACGCAAGACTCTTGGCACATCACAAAGCATCACAGCACTATTAATCCAGCCTTCGTCCAATATATGACCATTGGCTTCTTCCATTTCCAAGATATCCGCAAGCACTCTACCGTCTGTCAAGTAGAAAATAGCCTTGGCAGCTTGTTCCTGCACAGCTAAGGTCTGAATGCCTGCTCCAGACCACTCCAACAATTTACAAATATTCTCAAAGACACCCGCTGCATTCTGATGCAAAAACACAGTAGCAGCAAATGAATTATCCCCAACCACATTACCCAACGACAAAAGGACGCTCAAAGCCTTCATGGCCCTATCTGAAGTCTCTTCCGATGCCAGATGCCTCGTAATAGCAGGAATAAGAACATCAGGCGGAATCGTTACCTTTTCTCCGAATGAGGTCGAATCCTGTAGCACAGATTCTAGATCCTGAGTCAACGAAGTCAAGGCGGCAGCAACATTCGTCACATCGATGCTCTCAACTGCGCTTCCATCATCATTCTTCCGATTGCTCGTATTCCCAAAAGCCTTTTGCAATTCTTCTTCATTTTCTCCGTTGAAAAGCAGGAGGGGTGTGAGGTATCTCCTCATGCTGAAATAATTCCCTTTATCAACATCCACATGACATTCATTGCAAACCCTCACTGGTTTATCATATTCTGTCCCTGCAAGTGGCAAGATGACTCTATGAGCAGAGCACGCATCACAGAATATGTCACCGCAGAGACGACAGTGGTGGCGTCTCTTCGATAGTGAGAAAACAGCCTCACAAGAAGGACAGGAAGATCTGAGCCTATCAGGAACTTTAACCACCGTGAAGTCGATCTGTGGCAGTACGGAAGAATAGTATTTCGTGCTCTTGTCGTCAATGGTGTTGGTAGACGGTTTATAGCTGTACTCGTACGAAGTAGAGTGCGAATGCGCAGCGCTTGTACTAGGAGGAGGATGGGATTCTCCCCATGGACTGGTATTGATGTTCGTCTGTTTTGACTTTGCAGAAGACGACGCATTGGGTGAAGTTCCATACGTGGATCCACTCATTGCTCCAGCGGGAATGAATCCGAATCCAGTTGCCGTTCCTTGTGCTTGCTTTCTACCCGAGGTATCATACGAATCATCAGCACTGAAGCTATTAGAAGCCCCAATTTTATTTCCATTTCCATTATTACCATTTGCATTCGCATTCCTACTTGAAATGGAAACATTGCTTTCGAAATTAGTGGGGCGCTCCCAAGTTGTAACTTTGCTGACGTGATCAACATAAAAATATCTTCCAGAAGCTTCATCTTTCATCTGCTCCCAGTTTTCATCATCCTTCGCATGATCATTGAATGAATTATTGTTGATACTTTGCGCCTGAGCAGTTCTAGCCATAGCCGCAGCTGGATCAACAAAGCCTGGTGGAGGTTCCCACTGGGTCTGTCTTGTTGACTTGTTGGCATAGAATTCTTTGCCTGTAGCCGGATCGCTCAGTTTTACCCACCCGTCGCTCATGATTGGGATTGATATGATATTATTCAAGTCCGACTAAGTTCAATGTGGTGCTATAAGTTCTGATTTGTTAGTGGTATCCAGGTCGGGATTGACTACTATAATTCTATCTTTCCTTCTTTTTACTTTCAGCGTTGGTGCACCTTATCGAGTTATGAGATCTACGAGAAGGCGAGGCAGCATCATGATGGATTTCATGATTCTTCATGATTCATGATGCCATCATGCATGCTACATGCACGATAAAGAAATTGATTTTCCATCTTCCTCAACTTTTTCGCGCAACACTTTCTAGCTTTCACTTCTTGGATGTTCTGAAGATGTCCTTCCTTGTCGAGATGGGATATTTGATTTCCCTCATGATCACGGATACCAGAGAAAAGCCCGTTTTTTCGAGCAATAAAACGACAAAGCAACCTAAAGCAACAACATAAATCAACTGCTGACTGCTGACCAGAGAAGAAGACATAACACATAATTTATAATTCATACTTTGCCATCGAAATAAATCGAACCTAGAATGAATTTCTCGGCAGTGAAAGAACGAGTAGCTCAAGCCTCTGCAAAGGCTGCAATGGCAGCAAAGAACTTCAAGGTGAGTGATTGTGCAGTATGTAGTAACCAATCAGCCAACCAACCTTCTTCTTGTCGCACTCAAATGAAGGACATAATATTAAATATTATGTACGATTGATTGGATTGCACCCATCATACTTATTCGATCCTCTTTTAATTTTCCAATTTCCAACATTGGAACAACAGCATAACTCACTCAACATCTAATTCTTTGTCTCGTCAATCAGGGCCTTGATCAAATGGCTGCAAATGATGAATACGTAAACTCGGAAGGTCTCAACGTCAAACGCAGAGAGCACCCTTCCGAAAAAATGAA
>Ga0306864_1000368_pt1 | contig 21474 bp, 14 predicted proteins | sample AntRauTorckE5430_FD_190448 | JGI IMG/M metagenome (GOLD analysis project Ga0306864, IMG submission 190448) | Saline lake microbial communities from Rauer Islands, Antarctica - Metagenome Torckler E5 #430 (v2) (version 2) | ecosystem: Environmental > Aquatic > Non-marine Saline and Alkaline >...
TGTAAAACAAAAAACAAAAGTGTGAAGAGATCGTATATAAAAGCCCTTGGATCTACTAAATTGACTGATTATAGCTTCAACATTATTTTCCATTGATACATTCCATGCAGGCGAAATCATGCTAATTCTTGCTCTCTTGCCTTTAACGTATTTTTACGCAATTATTTACAACCTTATAAGAGAAAGTGAATCTCTTTGGTATCATGGAAAAAGCGATGGATGAGCATGGATTCATTGATGGCAAGAATCCATCCGCATCTTTTATTGAGAATTGAACAAAGGATTCGATGTCTGCATTGGTGTTGTTTAACAATACAATACTTTGACGATATGGTAGCTTTATCTGGGGCTTTGGTTACTTGACCAATTGAAGGAGCTTCATCGCGCCCAGGGATACTCAAATGTAGGGCTCCAGATTCTAGCTAGAATACTATGGGTTGTCGCAGAGTTTAAAGGGGAAGGTGCTGGAGTCGCGCAGCGCATTTTGATTGATGATAATACTACTGTTCGCGTTGGTTAAAGGATGGAAGAGTTGGTATATTTTTTGCAACAAGAGTTGATAGTATGTCGTTAATTTGGAATTTTCAAAATGCCACGTTATGAAAGATATTATTTATTATTGTTAATCTGAATGAAGAACCTACCGATTCATTTCAGTTTTTGTGTGCTTCTTGTAGAAACATACTTTTCTTAGCCTCTTCATCATTCATTTCGAATGTTCACTTCTTTTGCAAGACAGAATTGGGCACACAGACTGCGGCATCTTCATTATTGCAATCCGCTTGGACATCCACAGCAATGCCCAACTTATTGATATTATTATGCAATGGCGTCTCATATCTCGCAACAGTCACTGCAACACCACCATTATCGTAACCTAATTGCCTTATCGTCTGAATAATTCCTTTACCAAAAGTCTTTTCCCCCACGATCGTCGCCCTTTGGTTTTCCTTGAGAGCCGCAGTCATGACCTCAGCAGCTGAAGCCGTGTTTCCATTTACGACAATAGCCAATGGTTCGTCCAATACGCTCCCATCTTGAAACGTCAACTGATTATCTTGAACCCCTTTCTTATCCACAACAAACACAAGAGGTTTGTTGGCTTCCAAGAAAATAGCAGCAGTATCTGTTCCACCTGGCAACAATCCGCCAGGGTTACCCCTCACATCCAGCACAAATGATTCTGCCCCCTTCTTTTTCAAATCCTTCAATGCTTCTTGCACGGACACCGCAGTTGTACCCGAAAAACTCTTGATTCTCACAACTCCCACTTTCCCCACTCCGCTCTTCTCGCTAATGTAACTTCTGACGGAAGTGATAGTGATGGGCCTTCTTGTGAGAATGAAGTCAAGCACTTTTCCATCGCGCTCCATGACGATTCCAACTTTAGATCCTTCCGGTCCTCGGAGTCTGGCTGCCACGTCGTCAGGCGTACTCTTGCCATCATTGAATTTGACTCCATCCACCTCTATGAATGTATCACCCTTTCTTATTCCACCTGCACGTGTTCGTAGGTATAGTAACAGTAATGTGAAAGTTGAAACAATGAGAGACGGTATGGTGTGTGAGATGATGCACTTTCAAATCAAATCACCTCGGCGACGTTCAAGTTCCAGTTCGCATGAGATTCTGTATATATATATATGCATATATATATGCATATATATACAAATGCATATTACATATACATATCAAAAGGTTGTCAGATATCTTACCTATGTTGGCAGGCGAGGTAGGCTCCGTATCCGCAACAATAATCGTTCCAGCATCCTTGTTGGTCGAAATCTCTACCCCCACACCAGCCAATGTTCCCGTTGCAGCATCGACGATTGATCTATACTTGGCAGGAGGCAGATATCTCGTATATTTATCACCCAAGCTAGCAACAATAGTTTCAATCTCGACCTGGGCCTCATTCATGTTCTTATATTTTTTCTTAACGACATCTTGCCTGACCTTGAACCAATCTTGATTATTAAATGTTCTATCGATAAAGTTGTTATCGACTATTCGCCATGCTTCCGCGACAGCTTTTTGTTCGTCTGTCATGGCTGCATAGTCGGATGAGGATGCGTGGGTAATGGCTGGTGATGCGAGGAGGAGCGTGGTGGCTAGGATTGTGGTGGTGAGGAGCTGTTGAGCCTGTTTTGCAGTGGTCTGGAGGAAGGGGGTAAAGGCAAATAGGTTCGACGGATTCTTTGTCTCTGCCTGTCTCTTAGTGCCTGCATGAGCATTCAATTGGAATTGGATCACTTTGACTTTGGTTGTCTTGCCACTGCCACTGCTGCTACTGCCACTGCTTGGTGTCAGAGATTTGTGTTGAAATGGGAAAGATTGGACAGAGAATGCATTTGCTGTTCCCTTCAGGAGACCAAGATATGCAAATGATGCTGATGTGAGCAGTAATGTCTGTGATGAGATAATCTTCATTATCTGTTTGTCTTCTCCAGTGAGCTCTTCTTATTTGTTTGATTGTTTGATTATTTGTTTGTTGCTTTTGTTGTGTCGTCCTTTTATTAAAAAACAGAAATGCGAAATGCAGGGCACGTTGTCAGTCGAGGTCAGTCGAGGTCAGTCGTCAGAAGTACAGGAAAACGTATCGGAGGGAAACATATTGTCGGATCTAAACCTATTATTATATCATTACATGCTACACTACTGTGATGTGCGATAATAAATAATAAATAATAAGTGAAACACGAAAACATGAAACACAAAATCTAGAAATGACACATCTAGACATCTTATTCCTAGATTCATCATTCATAACAACTCATAACAACTCATCAATCATCACTTGTTGCAGCTACCGGACATATCAATCAACAGAACCGCACACACCCACACACCCAAACAACAATAGATAATGTTCAGCGCCAATGAGAACTTGATGCTACGTGAGCACAAACGCCGCGTAGTGAACTACGTCGAAGAAACAATCACCGAATCCATCCTCGATCTCGGCACCAGCGTCATGGTAATGCAAACAACCTGTCGAACTCCCGGTTGCGTTCCCCTCGAAACAGCCATTGCAATCGTCTTCCCCCGCATCGATAAGGGAGAACTCATACCCGGCATCAAGGAAAGTGACGGAGGAACCTTCAAAACAAAAATTCTCATGCCCCTCTCGCAAGTGACCAAGGATGATGTGCTGGATGCCCTCCCGCCAGGATTTGAGGGAGGCAGGAAAACATGGGAAAAAACTTGTCTTCAGATGAGAGATTTGGTATTTGGGAGGATTGGGGGATTGGTGGGGAGCGGTACTGGAGATGGGGAAGTGGAGGATCGCAGGGTTTTGGCGGAATATTTGAGGATGGCCCTGGATGATTATTTGGACAGAGATTGTGTCGCTCCCATCCTGGATCAGCCATTTCAGAAATTGGAAGTTGTCAAAGTTGATAAAGATGATGTGCATATGCAAGAGAATGGGGATGGAACTTCCGAAGTCTTGGTGGTGAAAGGATCATTGGAGGGCAGTGGGAACTTTGTGATTCGAAGAAAAGATGAGAAGGAAGAAGATGATGCAACAACAACAGTAACATCAACAGGTACGACACGAACATCCATGGCAGTTTCACAATCGCAAGGAACGAACATGCCCGCTATCAATCAATCCGGTTCACTCACGCATACTTCTTTATCGTCGACTTCGACAACACCATATGGAAATGGAAATGCTACCGTTCACAATGCTACTACCACACGCAATGAATCGGCCATGGATTGGCGGAGAAGGCAGAATATGACGCAATCGTTGCAATTAGAGCAATCATCAGATAACATTTTGCAACGATTGTCAGAAAGGGAACATGCGCCAGGAGTACGATCGCCAGGATGTCCATGCTGTGATCCAGAAAATCTGGGGAATATTGTTGATGGAATGATGTTGTAGTGTGTTTCTTGTTTTAATTCTCTGCCAAGTCTTACAATAACCATAAGGTCACATTTACAAATTCTATTATGTACTGTAGATTACTGTAGTTTCATCCTTTCAACAAACCTTAAAGAGGGATAGACTTCGTTGCATCCTTCTTGTGATTGAATTTCTTAAGAACTGCCATGACAGCATGTGGAAAGAACAACACCACTAACAGACATTGAGTTGAGTTATTTTCAAAGACTCTGTCTGAGAATCAAGAGATAATTCTTCAAGCATTGAGGCAAGGAATTCAGTCAAATAGAAATTATAGACATCCGATATCGACCGGTACATGCAATACATGAATGTGCCATCATCTTCAAATCATTATCGTGTTAATCTTGTTGGCCCCTTGGCCCCTTGCGAATACAACTAAGTGACTGGGCTCACACAACTATATTTTGTACAGCATGCATTTTGAGAATGATTGGCACTTTCAATTTTTCGCAACTCAAACAGAATTGCAACGCAAGGAAGAAATTCGAACCCCATCTACTAAGCAAAAATTGATCTTGCAATCATGCTTCGAGATCTGAGTCGAAAAACTTTCCTTTCTCCATCGCATAAACATATTCCTCATATTCCTCAGCATGCATCCATTCATCTTTCCTCATTTCTATCAAATTACCATCAGTTGACATTGTCAACAAGGCCGTATCCGAATCTACCCACTGATCATCTTCTTTGCAATGAATCTCACAAACTTCTCCATCCACAGGTGCAACAACACTCGTTGTTTCGGATATTGTTTCCCAAATTGTATGATAGAGTTCGTCCGCTTTAGTAATCAAGTGCCCATCCCAGTTCAGTTTGACAATATCTTGCCCATAACTTACTGGTACCGGTACTGGTATAGGATTATTCTTGTTACCATTATTTGGGGATTTGAGAGATTCATGACTTGGCATTTTGAATTGACTCGAAATTTGGATCGATGTGATATCTCCAATATCATCCAATCCTCGTTCTGTTAATCCAACATCTATCATCCATGGCATTTTTGATAGATGAGAGCTTAGCGGTGCTTCAATTATTCTGAGCCACATGTGGCGAGAAGGCAAAAACAGCTTTTGAGAAGATAATTGTAGAGGTGACATTGCACGTGGTCTCTTGTTGGTTGCATCTATTGCTCTTGTAGTAAAAGGTTCGGTATGGAGATTTTGTAGGTTCAACAGGAAAGTGAAAGTATTTGATATTTTGTGAGAACTAAAATCTGAAAAAGAAAGAATAAGTGACGTCACACATTGAACATACATAGGGTTCAGCAAATGAAAAAATGGGCCCTACTTACAACAAACAGCCTGATGTACGAGTCTGTGCCGGGAAAAAAATTCCATTCAAAATAACGGCCACTTTTTACTATTCTATTCAACATTTACAGTATCCTTGAAAGCTCATACTAACAAGTGCATTTTGATCATGGCTACAAATGCTATGCGTAGAAGAAGGAATTCAACCTTGGATTCTTATCCTCAACACAAAAGTCCAATGAAGATTACCTCAGTGAATAGAAGACGTGGCGCAGCATCTTCTAAAGCCTCCCTTGGCTTCATAATTGCGAGTTTTGTCATCGCTCTATCCATCTTTGCAATAACTTCTGCAACACGCTCGACTTCCTCCAACCTAGATGAATTCACTACTGATAAAAAATTAGCAGTCGCAGATACCAAGCCGGAAGAAATGGAGCCTGTGATACAGCAGGTGTTCGAGACGGATGCTGTAGTAAAGGTACAGGTGCCAAAAGTACCAGATATGGAAGTTGATACAACGCAGATGTCCGAGACAGATGCAGGAATGGAGATCGATGTAGAAAATCTGGTCGAGAGCACAGAAGCCTTTGTTCCAGATGAATTGATTAGCATAGAAGAAGAATCAGATGTTCTGGGAGTAACTCCACTAACGGCAGTACCTCATTATATTCGTAAAATTGCGTGCGTGGACAAAGATCAAACATCTGTTATACGCGCTTTTCAGTTGAGAGGATTTATAGTGCACGAAGTTTCTCACGCGACGTCGCTAGATAAAATAGCGGTAGTGGAGAAATGCTACAACCGAGGTGGATTTGCCTTGCTATGGACCCATCAAAATATAAATCCCTTTGCATGGGCAAAGCTAAGACCATATATTCGATACAACCACGTGCCCGAAGCATATTATATGAATTCCAAGGTTCATCTTTTAGAAAAATTGAGAGCGTCTTCAAATGATAAAGGTGAATTCATTGGCTTTGTGCCGAAGTCCTTTATTCTGCCGAACGATAGGGTCGCACTTGGGGAACATTTGAAGCCTGGAAAAGACAGTGGCCTTGACGAACCTTGGGTTGTCAAGTTGCCTAATTGCGAAGGAGGTAAAGGCATTTCAATGTTTGGACAGAACAGCACTGCAATCAAGATTCTTTTCAAGCTGGTGAACATGGATATCTCCACTGATCAAATGATGTTGAATGTCCGACACAGATTAATTTATGATCAAAACCTAAAAGAATTGCAAGTGGAAGAGAAGAAAAATCAGACAACGGATCTCCAGCAAAAGCAGGCAAGGAACAAGTTTGCTGCATTGCAAAAACAAACAGAGCAAGCTAAAAGCAGTGTGATTGTGCAGCAGTACGTTTGTGACGAGCTTGACTACGAGGGGAGGAAGTTTGATATCAGGATTTACTACCTAATCGCTTCTGCCCGTCCTCCCATTGTTTTGTACCATCATGGATTCTTACGTGTCAATCCAAATAAGTACAATGCCCATGACTTTAATTCCACAAAAGATCACCTCACAAATCTCGGCGCATTTGAGCAAGACGCAAGAAATATCGTTAGTTTCGATGACTGGAAAATTCCTCTGAAAAAATTCGTAGAAGATAACCCCAATGACTTCACACAAGATATTAGAGATGATCCTCTTGAGCACATTGAAAAACAATTTATGAATGCAATTGCAAGTGTTGTAGCGTCACAGCATGACATCGCATTTCGAGGGTATGGCGTTGAAGACGATGTGACCAAGATGGAAAACGGCTTTGCGCTGATGGGAGGAGACTTTATTATTGATCGCCATCTCAATGCATGGCTGACGGAAGTACAAGAAGGACCTGGCCTATTACATGAAAGTCCGTGGAAGGAAAATTTCAACGATGAGCTCCTTCCTTCTGTCATTGAAATTGTCGAGGAGGTGACAGAAAAACAAACAGCAGGAGAACCAGTTTCTACAATTGAAAATCAAGGCGATTTCCGTCTTGTCTACAATGATGAATTTCAGTACCGTTACTCCTTTCCACGAAGCAATAAGAAAGTTCTTTGTTGATCATGCAAAATGCAAATTGATCTACGAGTATGTGGGGCTGAAGGATGCCATTATACCAACCATGCTGAACACGAATCCAGTGCTTCAGATGTACTAACGCCAATGGCTACAGCTGATCATCCTGGTCCAATCTAAATATAACCATAGTCAATCATTGAGTTTTGCATCTTGTGTGTATTAAAATGTAAAACAGCATTTAGATTTTGGAAGGTTGCGGACTCAACCTATGCACAATCTCCAAGTAGATCCTCCTCTCCTGATCGCATTATCCAAAATAACGTTATATTAATGTGAGTTTGTTTGGCTGCAGGTTTGACCAATGTGGTGCGCTCAGCTGACAATCATGAAGACAAATTATCATGAATGTTTGCAAAGGAAGAATCATCATACTACTTACATTGCAACTTCAGCAGGGAAATAAGTTACTTCAACGCAAAAATGGTCGCAGATCATTCCAAAATGGAAATGAGAAACTATCATTGAGATCTCATCCAAGTCATTTTTCCAGCGCGCTATGATGTCGATTTTGTAGTCCATACGCATAAAATAGCTAAAGTATTTATCATATTCCAAAACCCTAAATATAAAGATTTCCGCACAATCCACCCTCCACCCAGCCTAACCCAGCTCCACCCCCACAACCTCCCATGTGGTATGTAAAGTAGAAAAAGAACTGAGAACTCTTGTCCTCTGTCCTCCCTATTCCCTATCCACAGTCCACAGCATCACACATCGAAGTAATAAATCTTATCATACACCATAAGTACACCATACAACACAACGCATCGTATCTCTAGAATAGTTCAATAGGCCTCAAGGAAATTCACGTCAATATGATTGCGCTAAGGGGCAAGATTCGACACAAATCCATCCACAAAATCCAAACCGCAAACCCCAATCATGCCCCCCCTTCGTCAGATGGAACACCCTTCAATCCCCTCACTTCCAAAGATGGGGAATGGATCTGGACCGGACACTGGGCTTTCGGAGGTTTACCGGACGACGATGAGATTGATGCTGCACTGAGTCAGAGCACATCAGGGGTTGGAAGGAAGCCTGGCAAAAGAAAGCCTCCGCAGGGTGTTCGGCCTTTCGTGTACAAGTTTGAGAAAGTTGTCGAGGCAAAGGATGTCGTAGTTCCTAGTTCTATAGACGACGGCAATGAAGGGGATCAAGAGCAACCGCTAGACCAAAAGCAGCAGAAACTTCAACAGCAACAGCAGGCTCAGGACAAAGTTCAGGGAGAAGGAAGCATCAGCGCAGTAAAAGGAGAAGGAAAGAAAGATAAAACGGATGAGGAGATGCAAGATGTAGGAAACAAAGATGGTGCGAGCATCAAGAGTCCTGAGAATAGTTCAGCATCTGTGAAAGTAGAGGATATTTCCTTGAGCAACTCCACGGCTGATCATGAGAATGCTGCTCCGACAGAGGATGCAGCAGAAAGAAAAACGGATAATGCTAACAATGCAACCGTGACAAAGGAAGAGGATGCAGATGTTACAATGGAAGATCTTTCAAAGGAATCTACTAAAGATGAGGAGGGTGCACATGACAAACCAGCTGCTATTGCTACTGATATTGCCACTGACGCTGCCGAGACAAACAAAATAGAGGTTAAAAAGGAAGAATCGAAGGAATCAGGCAGCACATCCAATGCTAATACTGATGCTAATACTGATGCTAATAATGATACTGATGCAAAGGTGGACGATGTTGACCACACAAATAAAACGCAAAATAGTTCTACATTTGCTGAGGTCGAAGGAGGAACATTTACAGATGCTGCAAGGACGACATATCCTGATAAATGCCCCGTTGGAGGTTGCTGGAAAGGATTCTTTGAGAATGTGTCGGTGAGTTTGTTAGGTGTGACCTGAGATACGTATTGCTGAACCCATTTTGAACCAAACCACGCATCTAACTCTCTCTCTAAATTTGTCAGAAGAGAAAAGATAGAATGACTAGTCGAGTTCAGGAAACATTTTTCTTGTTTTTCAATTCTACTCCACCAGCAGATTCCAGAATGGCATTTGACCTGGATGACAACGATGACGAGCCCGCAGCTAGTAACAGCGGAGACGCAGAAATAAAATCTTTCGATTCGGGGGTTCTTCCGCCTGGTTATATTCATGTACGAGGTTCCGGGTATAATCAATTTGGAACATTTGAGATTATAGGAGGTTACAATGTTAAGACCGGTTCATTATCATGTCAGCGAATTTACGTGTCGACCGTCGATGGAGATACCAAAGCTGCGAAAGAAAAAAATAAGGAGAAACCAAAAGGATCTGTTACAACACCCATGAGGAAATCATATTTTACTCGAAAAAGACCAGTGTCATTCAAGAGACCAGGGTTTATAACGGATGAAGGAACAAAGAAGATAGGCGGCAGTGCAAAGAAACGACCGAGGGTGATGTCTGAACAGAATCCTGGTAAAAGTAATGACGCAGTGGCCATCGTTAAGCCAAGTGGTAGTAGCATGCCAAAGAACGATGTTATACTACCAACTCTTCCGACTCCACCTGTAACTATTCAGAGTCCGCCTCTAAAAATATCAGTGCCGATTGCGACTATCACCAAACCTCCTCCAAGGCGTCCATCGCCCAATAAATCTTCACAAGCGAGAAAACAAAAGGTTTCGCCTCAAACAAATGGGAAGGCTGGCCAACCATCGAATGCGTTGCATATCGCTATTCCTAAAGTTGGAAATACACACGAAGCGAGATGGAAATCTGCGCATTATTTGTATTATTTGAGACATACTGATGAGAGCAGCTCTCCTTCCAACTCCTCCTCTAATCCTGTGACACCAGCGAAAACCAGTTATGTCGTTTATGAGGGTGAAATGAATGGTGGACATAGTATTCGTGATGGAAAAGGAGTTTGTTTATTCAATAATAATATGATCTACGAAGGCCAGTGGAGGAAGAATAAAGAGCATGGTCACGGATCTTTATTTAATGGGAATCGAAGTCAAACCATTTATGTTGGAGAGTGGGAAAGGGGCAAAATGGTGAGAGCATATGTTTGGACACTTTTATTTCTGGATCAAAAATACGATTACACTCTACTCACAAAATCTCTCCCTTCTTCTATCTAGCACGGAATAGGAACGTATTACTACCACATCATTGGGAAGGATGGAAAGTTAGAAGAGGGTGGGAAGTTCCGTGGGGACTTTAAAGAGAATGCTCGCCATGGAATTGGAAAGTATACTCTTACTGATAAGTCCATATACGATGGTGAATGGAGAGATAATACCCCTTGTGGAAAAGGTCTTTTTTATTGGCCAGATGGATCTATGTACGATGGTCACTGGAAGGACGGCAAGCGCCACGGCATGGGCAAGCTCACTTCTGCAGATGGATTCATGTACGATGGAATGTGGATCTACAATGCCATGGAAGGTAAAGGAAGAGCAGTCTATCCAAATGGTCAACAATATGATGGAAATTGGTTGAACGGAAAGAGAGATGGACGTGGAACTATTGTGTTCGGCAATGGTGCCATCTACAAAGGTCGTTTTAAGGAAGATTGTTTGGAAGGACAAGGAACCCTAAAGCTTGACCACAATGTTTCTGTGCCAAGAGCTGAACCTGAATCCACTAGAGATGAGATTGATTGCAGCGAAGCAAAGATTACCGAGAACAATGCTAATCCTGCCTTTGTTCAAGAAAAAGACGATTGGATGATCCCTATTGAGTTTCAAAGTGACATTGGTCATATTCACCAGAAGGCTGGTTTCACTGTAGGAGGGGAGTAGACATCTAATCGTAAAATACTCAAAAAACAAACATTTTGAAGTTGTGTTACTTTAGCTTATACGTTTGGTCCCAACTATGCAATAATTCCGTGTCGAAAATCCAATGGGGAAGGTCTTGATTTGTATATCGTAATAAGATGGTTGTACCTCATCAGTGCAACATTCTTGCCAGTAAGTTTTGACTGCTTGTGCTCGAAGTGCGCATAAAGTGTGTATGGCTTCACCAGCATTCTTGATATCACCTTGAAGCTCTGCGGCGCTTGTCAAGGCAACCATGCTTTCCTCCTCCATGCCAAGAAATTCAGACGGTCTCATTAGCAATTCTTTTTTACTTCCATGTGATGGCAGCGATACATTTAAGAAAGAATTGGATCGAAAACAGCACGGCGTGATCACAAACCCGGCATTGTTCGCAGCAGCATGTCCCAGTGCGACGTCACTCAGAGCTCCACAAGCGTGGAGAGCAACAATAATATCATAATCGCCATCTCCCTCAGTTATCAACAGCCCTGCCACATTTAGACTGCTAGAAGCATCTCCAACACCAAATACAACATTATCTAATCCCTTTCGCTTTGCATCCGTTACTCCATTCTTGATGGTTTGGCTATCAATATCAATTACATGGACATTTGCAACGTCATTGCCAAGGACAGAGGCAAGATAATTAGACAGATGTCCTCTGCCCCCACCTACATCTAAAATATTCAGAGGCCGAGCATTGAAGTCAGGATGCGATTCTACAACCTCCTTCACTTGTCGAGCCATGAATTCTAGCTGCGGACGCTTTTTTCCTCTCCATCTCGACCCTTCAGTACTAGTTCGTAGAGAAGCACTGCGCCTTCTCACTGGGATCGTGACTAAATCCTGTGTCGATTCTTGTTCGATATGCTGTAATGGATATATATCTCTAACACATTTGTATTCTTCCAATACCGCCTTCATTTCATCTGAAAATATCCCTAGACGTGAGCTTCCATCTTGCAAATCACGAGAAATTTCAGCTGCTTTCCATTGCCGCCCCGTACTCCCTATTGTTTTACATTCTTCCATCAACAATCTAGCTTCCGAATGCCCAATCGCAAGAGCATCTGCTACTTCCTCAACTTCAAACGAGAATTTTCCAATGTCTTCATTCCCAGCTATCAAATCTAGGAAATATTTAACAGTACCAGGGCGCCAAGTACTCCTTTTTAGTCTGGCTTGAGTGACCCATAATGTCGGTCGATCCTTGTCCATGGAGATATACCCCTGCAGAAGAACTTTGGACCCTTTGGCCATGATGTGTCCATAGGCATCACTTGGGAGGCTATCATTTGTTGCACTCGTGGAAATAGCCTTCAAACAGTCTGCATGCAAGGCACACTTTAATCTTGCGAATGCTTCGCTATTATTGTTGTTGTCTATGGCATCATCATCGTTAGCGACTGATAATTCTTCGACAAGTTCTAGCACAGCAATGGAATTTGAATTCCCCTGAAATCTTCTCCGATTTTGGACCCATCCAGATACAGTTATCAATCCATTTGACCGTGTCATTGCAGTCCTGCCTTCATTTCCCTTCAACAATGCCAAGATAGAAGTCTCGCCTCCATTCTCCAAATCTTCCTCCCCTTGATAATGCTCAACCGAATTCAGAATCTCACCAATTACCAAAGGAACATCCATGACATCCGAAGGAGCAACGGGCAGCGCATTATACCAATAGTCCCCGTTATTGCTACTGCTACTGCTACTGCTACTGCTACTGCTACTGCTACTGCTACTGCTACTGCTACTGCTACTGCTACTGCTACTGCTACTGCTACTGCCACTACTATTTCTTTTACTCATTGTCCGTCCCTTTGAATGGAGGATAAAAAGAGGATAATCTCCATCCTCTGGCAGCTGATTCGCGATCAACCTTGCTAACTTTGCGAATGGAATCTTGATCTTGTTCATTCCCTTGTCCTCCTTTTGCATGCCATCATCCTGACCACCCCCTGCTCCCAATTCCAATGCCAGTGGAAATAAAGATTCCACCTTCCGTTCTCCCCGCAACACCTCCTTCAACTGGCTTACCTTCAAAGGACCAAAGACTTCCTCGTCCATTTCTTCTATATTCAACCCCTTTCTAACTGTGCTTGTAGCTGCATTCATGCTCTTCTCGCTACCTCCTTCACCATTATTATCAAACTGCAACTCATTCTCACTCTGCATCTCATAGGAACTCATTCTCTGCAGCATCCCCTTGATATGTTCTGGATTGCGACTACATCCCAAGAACTTCAGATAGGTCACCATCAGCACTACCTCTCCCGGGTTCTTCGTTTGAGAAGCGAACCCTTCCATATAAACTTTGGTCCCTGGATGCAATGATTTGAGCATGGGTGCAAAGTTTGTTGCATCATCATAAGATTGTTTTTTCAAGAGGGCTTGGAGCGGGACAGGTTGAGAGGATAGTTGATGGTTTGTATCGGTAAGGTCTATGAATCCTAGAGATGATCCAAAGGATCTTTTTTTGATAATGTATCCGGTTGTACCTATGGTATGGTTGGAAGAAGTGGAGGATAGTATGGATTGTAGGAGCGGTGTCATGGCCTGCAAAGGGGTTTGCATGGGCGATGCAGATGGAGCCGTAGATGTGGATGTGGATGCGGATGCGGATTCTGTTATTTCGTTGGCCGAATTGAGTATCGACTTTTGCAGACGATATTGTGGATACATATAATAATAATGATCGTGTAGACAAATGCGGTCGTCACGATGACTAATCCTATTAGTACTAATAGTACCAATCCTACGATCACTTTTTGTTGGTGATGGCCATGATGATACGAACGCATCACTGTAGCTCCATTTTGTGAACAAGACAAATGGAAAGAAGAACCTCATCATGAGTATCATGCATGTTAAATGGTTTGATATATCAGGATTGTTTCCATCATCTCCATCACCCATCACCCATCATCCATCCTGATCCATCATAAATTTGATGGTACCATATGATGATTTTCACAAAAATGAAGGGCGAGAAAAAATGAAGAAATAATATGTTTTTGCGCGAACTATGAGAGTCAATAACCTGCTTGCTTTCGTTTCTAGCTTTCCACGTGTAGCGTGAGATTTCATTGTTCATCCCTGTTCATCCGACGATGCAGACAAAATCTAAAACAGCCAACAGACGATTAAAATTATGAATTATTATTATTAATTGGGCACAAAACAGTAGTAACGAGAACGAATCATCGATTATTGTGGTGATTGATACAACTACTAATTGATAATCCAATAGCATCCAATCCAAAAGCTTCAACTTGCTGTCGTAATTTCAAGAGCAGAGGTGGAGAAAAACCAATTGATCGATCGTCTTGAAACATGAAATTATCACATATTTCTCTCTCAGCTTTCCTCATTTCTTGCCATTGTCTTGATCATCATGTCCATGCCAATAATCATATTCCACCACCGCCTCCACGTCCACCTCCTCCTAGTCCGCTGATTCATCAGAAAGGAATTGGTGCTGGTTCTAGAAATGGTGCTGGAAATGATGAGCAAAATGGATATGCTGTGCCGAGACCGCCACCCCCTGCAGCACCGCCTTTGGACTCGGACTTTGACACAAGAGGAAGAAGAGGAAGGAGCAGCAGTGATGTTGATATTTATAATAGAAGTGCTATTGAACCAGTCGTTGGTGAGCATATGTCAAATGATTCCATAGACGATCATGCAGATGCACATGATAACATTAACATGAACAACCACAACAAGGACAACCACACGAATTTATCAGCAAATCACAATGGAAATGGTAACACTGCAATGAAGAATGTACATAATAAGCATATTGATGAAGATGATGATGCTTACTCGGAACAAATTATGACTAGGCAAGAGGCGGAATTATTCATCAAAAACTTTGATACGAGCCAGAAGTATATCCCAAAGAGATCCGCTGCCAATACCCGCACTACTTCTACTGTTACTACTGCTAGTGACAACGTCCCTCCACCACCGCAACCACCATCCTTGATAAATTCACAAACACTTGTTAATCAGGAGAAAGAAGTGCACGTGCCTGTACCTGTAGTAGCGCAGCAAGTGAATCATCATAGTGATACACATGGGAATGGACCCGTACGCGATAATTGTGCATCAGCAGCAACAACATTTGGGACTAATGCTCCCTCTAATCATCAGATCATGGATATGGATATGGATACTCTTGGTAATCAGAACATAATCCGTCCAAGTGGAATAGCAGATGATTTCCAACCTAGTCAACAGGAAGAAGAGTGGATCGTTCCCAAACACATGCAATTCCAACCACAACATCAACCACAGCAAAAGCAACACCAATACCAACCACAACACCAACCACAGCAACCAGATACAATTCAACGATTGCATCAACCCCCTCCCCTTGCCCATATCCCACAGCCTGATTCACGGGGGTATGGACATGGCAATGCTCAGCAGTACAATGCACAGTTGCGCGGACCCATGCCTAGGACATACCCTCAGCGACCAATACCTTCTCATCAACAACCTCCACATGAAATGGCACCCAGGAATTACAACTACAATCGTACCCCATCCACTCAACCTATTCAACAGCATCATTCACAATCGCAAAATCAATCACAATTGCAGCCTTATCGGGGACAACCCCCTCAACCAGGATCAGGAGCACTCGTACCACATCGTCAGCATCCCGCACCAACACAAAAACGCCCAATTGCCCAATCACTCCTTGAACGCTTTGGAAGATCTATCGATGCATTCTCAGATGTTGACACAGCTATAGCTAGTAAAGCGCAACATTTACTCCAAACGGTGTCGGCATCTTCTGATACCATTGCAGGATCCGTATCGGGAGCCATGCGGAAAACAGTTTTTAGCAGTTTGGACAGTGTCACTGGCTTGAAAGAAAATATTAAGGATAGAGTCAGGGGAAATTTGGGGAGCTTGTTCGGTGGTGCGCCAACTTTGGCCACGGAAACGAAGGATCAATGGGAAGATGATAGGAGAAGGACAGTGACAGAAAATAGAAGGAAGGCGATTTTGGGAGATTGTAATAGTCAAGGGAGTGGAGAGACTTTTGTGGGTAGTAGTGGAGGAGAAAGTCCTCTGCAGCAGCATTTGTTTGGGCTAGCAAATGAATTGGAGGGACATGGAGATGATGTGAAAGGTCAAGGTCCGGGAGGTACCCGGGAAGGATGGGATGGACAAGGGGCTGATCAAGATTTGATTGGAAGGGGAGATCAAGAAAATTTTGACCAAAGAAAGCAAGTTGCATCAAATGATTCGCAACCAACAGAGGCAGATAATATCAAGAGTATACCGCAACTGGGAGAAAATCCTTATGCAATGTTGGCATATCCAGCTAGCGAAATTCTGGACGAAGATGATAGCAGTGATATCGAAGATTATGAGGATGCAGTCGACCCATCTACTTTTTTTGGATCAAGCTCATCTTCTCAGGATCGTCCAAGGCAATCATCTCCTGCATCGTTTGAGTTTGAAGATGAACCACGATCCGTTGGACAAAAAATCGGAGGACTTTTCAAAATCCCTTCCTTTAAAATTCCGAGTTTTAGAAGAAGCAGTCTAAAGGGGTTTGATGATTCCGTTTGGTCTGATGATGAATGGGGTGCCTCATCCACTTCTAAACCGAAGCGAATGGCGCCTCCAAGATCCAATGCAGCTCCCCAATCTCAATTTGTTGTGAGTACAAAGGGGGAAACAGCAAGCTCCGTTGACGATTTGTTGGATAGATTCTCAACGTCGTCTGCAGTGTCGAAGAAGGCGACCACAAACTTATTGTCTAAAAGCGATATTCGTGAACTTCGGCATATCGGAAGGTCCAAAGCTCTCATTGACATGATGGCCATTACGTTCTTGTATATCATTATTCAAGAATGTCTTCGAGCCTTTAGCGGTACATTTGGAATGTTACGATTCCCTTTACCAAAGAATATTGACGATATAAAAATGATCGCAAGACAGATTTCTAGCGCAATCAATATTTCTGATGTTCGTCTGTCTCAAACTTGGGCACCATTTGCGTTGATTGCGTTCATTCTATCAGTTTGCAGTGGGGATGTATTCGTTCAGCCAGCGGTGGAGAGAACGACCGAAGCATTGTCGAAGACGATAGAGTCAAGCATTATTCAGAGTCAACTTTTCTTGAGAGTCGTATCAGGAATTCCTCTTCGTCACGACTTGGTGCAAAACTTTGCTATGGCAGTGAAAGGGCAAAGCATGGCATCCGTAGAAATTACACGTCTGAGAGTGTTTTTACTCCTTACTGCTCTCGCAATATCAGCAGCGTCAATCGCTGTCGTTCAGCCCATTTGTACCAGTATTTGTGTGGCTGTAATAGACTTATTTTCATACGAAGGTCTACGTGAGTGGCCAATAGAATGGAATGCCCTAGGTGAAGTTGTCAAGGGTCTAGCTATATCACATTCCCAAAGAATTTGGACCTTAGTGAAAGACGAAATGGACACACTGATCTCAAACCCAATGGCTATCATTTCAACAACATCGGTAGTTGCGGCGTTATTTATCTTCTCACAATTATCTACTCTGGAACGCAGCAGATCAACAACCGCTGCAAGAGAAGGATCGATTGCATACAATGCTAAGAAAGACCAAGAAATGAAAGTTAAGGAAAGACTCGCAAATATTGGTGTGTCGAGCGCTAGCCGTATTGGATTGCAGATGCAAGAACACGGTGTTGACAGAGCTTTGAGTCAAATACAATCTGCAGCCTATGTGTTAAGTTCAAAGTCAGCACAATTTGCGCCCCCTGCAACTTCATTGGCCATTCGCAAATTAATCTACAGGATCATTTGTGGTGCTTTGGCACTAGCGCCTCTTTTTGGCCACATTTTCATATCGTTCCTTAATGACAAAGCCATTGACGTGGGTAACTTTTGTGGGATAGCTCTAGTACTCTTGTTCGCATACAATTTGGCAATGAAGTCTCTATTCACAACTATCGACTCATCTCGATATTTACCACAAATTGCTCCATTCCTCAAAGTCCTTTCGAATACTGTACAAGAGGTTGAAGCATCCAACATTCAATCTAGTAGAATGACACAAGTCTCCTCTCCTAGTAAGGGTATTGTTATCTCTGATCTATGGGCGGCACATAAGTCAAAAAGATCTTGGGCATGTCGTGGAATCAACGTGTCTTGTAAACCTGGCGAGGTAGTACTCATACTCGGAGAAGAATCTAGCGGAAAGACCAAATTACTTACTGTTATAGGAGAAACATTGGCATCACCACCTAATCTTTCTAAGACAACCACACTTGCGCGTGGAAATATTTCAGTGGGAGGTGTGGACGCACAAAAGTGGAATAGCCCAGAACTCAAGGGGAAGATTGGAATAATGCTGAATGATGTCCGCACACTTTCTGACATGTCTCAGTTACATTCTGGGATGTCGTTAGAAGATGTACTCACGCCAACATGTTCAAGAAGAATGCAGAGCGGAGCGATTGAGAGTGCCATAAGTATTGCTACTCAGTTCACTGGGCTCTCGAGTATCGTTTCCAGACTCCCATTGGAACTGAAGACCATTGTCACTGCAAACGAAGACGAGCTTGGCCCTTCAAATCCAACCACTGTGGCTCTTTCAGCAACAGAATGGTCTAAAGTAATGCTTACGAAAGTCATTTCTCAGGCATTGGTATCAAATGACAATTCAATGGCCGCAAACTCTATTTCGAAATCACTGATAGGATCAATACTACTTTTCGACGATGTAGCAAGTCACTTTAGCGAAACTGCAGAGAAGAAGCTAATCAAATCACTCAAAAGTTCAGGAGCTGCTACTCTGATGACATCGAAACGATGGGCTATTGGCAGATTTGCAACTAGAATACTTGTAATGAAAGATGGCTCTGTTGTTGAAAGTGGGACTCATACGGAATTGATTTCTAGAGGTAAGGACAGTAGTATTTATGCTGGCCATTGGGCAGAAATGATGTCTGGTTAATGATATAAATCGAAGGAGATGATGATTCTTCATGAAGTCAATACGAACGAAGTCATAAAATATGCACTATGAAAATTATATTTGGTGTTGTTGCAACGACATCGCAACACATATGAAAATATCACTAATTTAACTTTGAGATCTTGAACAACACTTTTTTTATAAGTCATTTGCCTTTTCACTCGTGTGGTGGTGATAAGTGATAAGCCTTCTATTTTCTGCCCCCCCATGGATTTTGTGTTGCCTGTCCCCATTTTCTATTTCCTTTGTCCACGTCATTCATTGTTGGGAGAGGAGGGTCGGACACAAATACTTGATGGCAAATACTTTTTGAGTCACATCATATCAATTCTTAAACACCAATAACACACACCTAACAGGCTCAACTACAATCAAAATGAAAGGAAATCAAGGACTTGAAGCCCTGGCCGCACTCTGCAACAATGCAAGTAGATCAGCAGAAGATACTAATATTGCAAACAACGAAAGGGACGTACAGCAGAATCATCGAGGAGTTGTCAATGGTGGTATGAACTTCCCAGGTGTTAGTCAAGTCCCATCAGCTGCTATGAGTAACATGCCCCCTTATGTAACAAACCTTCTTCAAACAATGGGTCCGAATGTTGCAGGTCAGCAAGTACCTGGTCTCATTGGAAGTGCTGGGTTACCAGCAAGCAACGATAATTCCAGTGCAATGCATCAGCTATCGTATGGCAATCCACTCCATGGTCATCCTGCCATGGTCCAAATGTTGGCTCAGAACAAGCACAATTCTTCTAGTGGTTACCCATTTGCAGGTGTAGATCAAAACGCAATCAATGCTCTATTTCTCGCTGCACACAGGCCAAACGGTGAGTCACATTTTTCCTGGCATGAAACAGCTGCACAAGAAAGCTAATTCAAGTCAACATCAGATTACGAGTTAAACGCATGATGACGAAACTCTAAAAAGGCCTAAAATGACATCAAAACATCACCTTTTGACTCGTCATACTACGTGGGCCATCTGTTTTTTTCTTTGATCAAAAATCATCGGCGATGTGTTATGAAAGACATTGTTGACGTTAATTATCTGTTGATGACAATCTGATATCCACCCTGACTCACAGATTTCTAAATTTCTTTCTCTCTAAACAGGAAATTACCAGGTTCTCCCAAACGCTAATGCATCTGATCAATCAATCATTGATAACAATGCAATGAAACCTCCTCAATATGTCCCTCCATGCACCAATTCAGCAGAATCCATAACAACCTCAGGTAACCAGTCTATGATTATGGGAGGTGACGATGGCATGGGCTCTGAAGATATGTCGTGCTCCAACTCTGGTAACGCACCTGAGGTCAAGAAACTTCAGAAGAGGGCTGCAAACAGACGTTCCGCCCAGCTCAGTAGAAAGCGCAAGAAGCAGTTCATGGAAGAGCTGAAGGAAGAAAATGACGATCTTCGACGAAAGGAACAGATTCTTCTTTCCATTCCGGATCTTATTGTTGTCTTTAACTCTAGTGGAAAGCTAGGTTTTGTTTCTCGCTCCGTAAGCAATTTCCTCGAATTTACACCCCATGAACTTGAAGGTCAATCTTTCTGGGAAAGACTTTGCGAGGGGAGCGTACGGCTTCTCAAGGCGGCGTTCATGGATGCGCTTGCAGCCAAGACTAGTGAATCTGATACCACCCCTCTTGGCTCTGGCGTGTGGGAGCTTAAATTGAAAGACAAGAACGGAAACTTTGTCTTGGTTACCCTAAATGGTGTTGTGCACTTCAGTGGAGATGCACCAGAGTGTGTCTGTAGTATCCGTCCAATGCAACCAGAAGAAAAGTCAGGGACCATTAATGCTAGCACTAGTGTTAATACCGAGACTATTCCGGAACCTTTGATGAAGAGGAATAAGTATGTGACAATGCAGCGAGAGCAAAGTGTTGTAAAGGAATCATTCCAAAAAGTCGTCAGCGATGTTGAAAGTGGTACTAGTGTCACATTTAGTGATTGAATGAGAATTTCCTCTTGACTAGTTGGAGAATTTGCTCAGATCGATCTGAGCATTATTTATCATTGCATGAAATGCCAATGAATAGAAAACACGCACATATGCATCAAAACTCGATCAGTTCCAGTCTTTAAAAAGCTCTGAGGTCGTAGTTTTGAATGAGTACAAACAAATTATAAAAATATTTATCAAGAGTGGTGTACTCTATTCTTGTAATTTTCAACACTATGGGCTCATGCTACATTTCCAAATAATTATCATCACGCAATTGTGACGACGGGTAAAAGGAGTAAGGAGTCTCATCGTCATGATGTTACTGGTTCGTACGGTGGTGTGAGTGAAATCTTCAAAATGATATTTCCGTTCTATTGCCAAGATTGATATCTCTTCTTCTTCCTCTTTTCATCTCTTTCCTAGTTTCTTCTTTCAGCTCCAACAAAAGCATGAACAAAAATAACATCAAAAATAAAGACACAACATGATAGATGATAGTTGTGCGTTGTGCACAACTA
>Ga0306864_1000369_pt1 | contig 21462 bp, 13 predicted proteins | sample AntRauTorckE5430_FD_190448 | JGI IMG/M metagenome (GOLD analysis project Ga0306864, IMG submission 190448) | Saline lake microbial communities from Rauer Islands, Antarctica - Metagenome Torckler E5 #430 (v2) (version 2) | ecosystem: Environmental > Aquatic > Non-marine Saline and Alkaline >...
AGTCTGCTACGCTCGACGTCCGTTTCGGCACGGCTTTTGGCAGCCACGAGGTGGAAATCAGCGCCGACGGAACGGTATTGACGGCACCCGTACGATCGGGCTGGGGGGTCATCCGCGAGCAGACAACTTTCACTCCATCGGGTGAAGAAACCACCATTTCCCTGAAGGGCATTCGCGAAGACCGGGACAAACCGAACGTAGCGTGGGTGGCCGTGACCTACCCCGCTGAGCCAGCCTACGACGAGGAGCTTACCGCTTTCACCATCCCTGCGTCTACTACGGCAACTCAGGTCAATTTCACAAATTTGGGCGCGGCCGCAGGTGCAGAGGGAAGGATAACGAGCTATGCCCCCACAACTGGCAACATCGTCTCCGCCGAAGTAGCGGCAAGCGGTAACGCGGTAATGACCTTCCCCGCCGCCAGCTCCGACGTAACCTACCAGCTGGTTGTTCGCAACTCGGACCTTAAAGCGCCCCTTACCCAGTCCATCAACTTCTCCTCTACCCTACCCCCTGACAACGCCAACTACATCATGCTCACCAGTCGCCGGTTACACGGCACTGCCGTGGATCAGATGGCGGATTACCGGCGCTCTGTGGCAGGCGGCGGCTACAAGGTCGAGGTCGTCGACGTAGAAGACCTTTACGACGAGTTTGGCTACGGTATCCCTAACCACCCGGTGGCTGTGCGCAATTACCTCTCTGCGGCAAAGCTGATCGCTTCGGAGCTGCAGTACCTTTTCATTATTGGTAAAGGGCGGGAATACCGTGATGTACGAACGACTGAAGACCTTACCCAGGGCCTTCCCACCTACTTTATCCCATCTTTTGGCTCTCCCGCTTCAGACAATCTGCTAGCCGCCAAGCTAGGAGAAGTCACTCCCCAACTTTCCGTCGGTCGCCTTTCCGCCATCAACGAAGGTGAAGTTTCTATATATTTAGACAAGCTCCGCGAAGTCGAGGAACAGATCAACTTGGGTGGGCAGACCATCGCTGACCGTGACTGGCAGAAGCAGGTTATGCACCTGGGAGGAGGCACGAGCGCCGGCGAGCAATCCAGCATCAAAAGCCGGCTGAACATTATGAATAGAACCATTGAGGCAAGTAATATGGCCGCCAATGTCACTTCCTTTTTCAAGACCAGCTCGGAGCCCATCGAAGATAGCCGCCAGAGTGCCATTTTCGACCGCATCAACGACGGTCTGGCCATCCTCACCTTCATGGGTCACTCCAGCAGCCAGACCTTTGACTTCAGTATCGACGATCCGGCCAACTATAGAAATAAAGGCAAGTATCCCTTCATGCTTAGCTTAGGTTGTTACTCGGGCGATGCCTTCACGGAGCAACGCAGCATCAGTGAGCGTTTCATCTTTCTGCGAGACAAGGGAGCTATTGCCTTTGCTGCGTCCAAGGGCATCGGCTATATTTCGGCCCTGGGGACCTGGGGCCAGGAGCTGTTCAACAACATCGGTACCGAGAACTATGGTGAAGGCATCGGTGATGCTATGCGAAACACCATCCAGCAATTCAGTACTACCTCCAATTTCACGCTGGGTATCCTGCTGGAGCAGTTTGCGCTGAGCGGCGATCCTGCTTACCGCTTGCATCCTCGGCCTGGGGCTGATTTTGTTGTTGACCCCACTTCTATTTCTTTTGATCCGGACGTTGTGCCTGCGCAGGACGAAACCTATACCATCAACCTACGCCTTCTCAACCTGGGCACCAAGGCGGGTTCAGACAGCATGAACCTCCGCCTTCGGCAGGAGCTCCCTTCCGGTGAAGTGGTGGAACTAAAAACCGAACGCGTGGCCGTTCCGACCTATGACGGTATGATCTCGGTCGTACTGCCTAACCCGGGCATTGTTGCTGTGGGCCAGAACCGTATTTTTGTTACGGTTGACCTGGGCAATGAAATAGCGGAGCTTCCCTCCCCTGCGGCAGAGCTTAATAATGAGTTGAAAACTGGTGGGCGTTCGGGCGTTCCACTCACCTTCGTTGCTAACACCGCCAGGGCAGCCTTCCCTCCACGTTATGCTGTTATTGGTGGCGAGCTGGAGTTTATTGCTTCCACGACTAATGTACTCGCCCCCGAACGTGACTACATTGTTCAGGTTTCTTCTGATCGGAAGTTCAACACATTGTTGGCTAATGAGACGGTTAACAGCCCTGGTGGTGTGATTCGCTACCGACCGTCTTTCGCGCCGACAGATAGTACTACTTACTATTGGCGGATTAGTCCAGACAGTATCTCTACTGAAGGAGCTGGGTTTATTTGGAGTGAGAGTTCGTTTACCTGGGTAGCCGATCGCCCTGTTCTGGAAATAGGCTGGGCACTTCATCATCCGGGCCAGACTGTTGACGGCAGCTTTATAAACATCCTTGCGGACACAACACAATACGGCTGGAATTTCGCAAAGGATATTACTGACATCAACATATTTAATACCCTTTACCGAAACCGGACAATGCCACGTTTTGAGTATAATGGCCAGCGCTTCAATGCTCCGCACGAATGGCGGATTCGCAGTGGACTGCAAGTAGTCGTAATTGACACCACCAGTACCACAACGCCGAACTGGCTTAAAAACCCAGGCACGGGAGAATACAATTCTGCCCCGGGTGCTTCTCTCGTATGGGCTTTTGACACCCGGACCCAACCCGGACGGTCAGGTTTTATTCAGTTTTTGGATGAAGCAGTTGAGACCGGAAAATACGTATTTGTATATTCCGTTCAGCGCGGGTCAGACGTTGAGTATTACAACGACGGATGGCTAACGGACGCAACAGACTTGGGCACCACGATCTTTGACGCACTGGAAGAAGAAGGTGCATTGCAGGTCCGGAGCCTGGGTGAATTAGGCTCGGTTCCCTATCTTTTATGTTTTCAAAAGGGAATGGGCACACTAAATGAAGTAATAGCCACCAACCAAACAGACACTATTACCATGCAGACCAATTTGCTCAGTAATTGGTATCAGGGTGGCTGGATCTCCAAGAAAGCTGGCCCATCTCTCGGGTGGAATTCTGCAGACCTCGAAATCGGCACCCGAAACCTAACCGATCAGGACAGTGTTCGCCTACGATTAATAGGTGAAACCAGTGTTGGAGAAGCAGTTCAGCTACGCGAGATGGTATACGAAGCATTCTTATCCAGACAGTTATCCCTTGACATTTCTGACATTGACTCTGACACCTATCCATTTCTTTGGGTAGAGCTTGATTTCTATGACGACACCTTTCGTAATGTTCCGACGGTGTCCTCGGTCTTTTTTGACTTCTCCTCTCCCGGAGATGTGGCCATTAACCCTGGTATAGCTTATAGTTTAAGCGACTCTATTGACCAGGGGCAGGACTTGGAAATCACTGTGGGTTATGAGAATATTTCCCGTATTGGTATGGATAGTCTGCTTATTGAACTTACCCTTGTTAACAGCCGCAACGAAAACACGGTGTTAAGAGAGCGAAACCCACCCCTACCGGCACAAAGTAATGGAACTATAAGCTTTGACATTCCCACCGATCAAACTACTACCGATTTGAGGTATAGTATTGTTATTAACCCCCGGCAGGACCAACCAGAGAATGTTTTGTTCAACAATATTGTGAATAGCAAAACATCCGTAAGTACTGATATAATTGATCCGACCGTACAAGTTTTTTTTGACGGCGTCCGTATAAACAATGGAGACCTGGTAAGCAGCAAGCCTGAAATTCATATTAATGTCAGTGATGAAAACCAGTACCTGGTATTAAATGATACCTCAGCTTACTTCCTAGAACTTACCTACCCTGACGGCAGTACCGAGCGTATACATTTTAGTGACGATCGGGTAGAATTCCTACCCGCCACTACGGATAGAAACACCTCCGAGATATTCCTCCGCCCTGAACTTACCCAGGATGGAAAGTACAGCCTGGAGCTACTGGGACAGGACCGCAGCTCTAACCTTAGTGGCCGATTGAGTTACCGCAAAGATTTCGAAGTCATTAACGAGCAGATGGTGAGCGACGTACTGGCCTACCCCAACCCGTTTACAACCGAAACGCGCTTTGTCTATACCTTGACGGGAAACGTTCCCCCAACAATGTTCCGTGTCCAGATTTTCACCGTTTCAGGTCGGGTAGTAAGAGATGTTGACCTCGCCCAATTTGAAGATCTGAAAATTGGCACCCATCAAACCGAATTCGCTTGGGATGGCACCGATGAGTTTGGGGACCCTCTCGCAAATGGAGTCTACTTGTACCGGATAATCACGTCTGGTGAAACGGGAGAAGAGCTGGCCAAATATGACAACGGTATTAGTCAGTTTTTTGGTGAGGGGCTTGGTAAGATGGTGCTGATCCGGTAAAGGTCAAGGTCCTCAGAGTAACGGTTTTGAAACTTTTTACTCCTGATCAATTCGTTGAGGATATTTTCGGGAATACCGCGGTTACTCTTATTTAAGTGTGATGATCTTTCCTTTTCTTCATCATCGTTTTCCTTTCGCAGATAGCTTACCAAGTCATGGACTTCAATTTCACGTACTGCTGATTTCACCCCGTACCGAAGATAATAAGACTGTGACCGGAAATGCCGATCAGCGATACTGTCGGGGATAAAGCAAACTAATAATAACAGCTTCTGAAACGAGGTATTTTTCGTTATTCCAAAGATGCGATGAGTTTCCGAGGGGTAACGGTAAATACGGTTCCTCTCTGACTTTACCCCGAGGTAAAAAGAGTAATATCGCTCGTAGGGGTTTCTGATTACTACACGAATATTCTTCCCTTTGCAAAACGCGACGTACTCTAATGGCTTCCAAAAGAATATACGCTCCACATTACCGCTTGTGTACTCACTTGGCTCCAATAAGTGAATGTCCGGAAATTTCGCCTCAAAGTCAAGGTTGTATTTTTTGATTAATGTTAGCTTGAGTGAAGAGTTTCCGGACTTAGACAGAATAGGATAGACATAGTTCTCCCGGACATCATAGTACACTTCAATTGGATCTATTAGTTTTCCACCAAAAAGGCTAACCGCTATATTTTTCAACTTAGCAATCAGTCTGAATATTCTTGTCATAAGTATTTACTTTTCCATACTCGGCCCAACCTTCGCAAGCGCTCTATACGGAAGTAGCCAAATACGATATATAATAAGTAATAGGACGGCAGTAAGCTCTTATCCATATCGACGCCCCGCAAACCTTTAGGAAAAAGCATATTGTAAGAATAAGAAGCTCCCTCCAGGTCAAAAGTGGCTTGCATTCTTAGGTGTTTTAGTTTTATACTCTCGATAAACTTCCTCTGCCGGGAATAGTAAGACCCCTCGTTCTCTTTTAAGAATTTCACTATTTGCGAAGTTAGTTCCACTCTCCTTTTTGTCCGGCCAGGGTCATCGATAGTAGACAGCGTTAGCGAAGACGGCCTGATATAAACACACCCTGAGTCAGTATCCGTCGCATAGGCTTCTCCGTTTTGTAACAAACGAAAATATAAATCGTAGTCTTCATGGTCAGGCAAATCCTCATTCATCCCGCCATAGGAGAGGTACGTCGCAGTTCTAAACATATTGGAATTCATACAGCCAATCTCACCCGAATACAATAAAGCATACCAATGATCAGGATTAACACCAACAAACTCATCATCGAATACCCCATCGTGAATAGTAAATGCGCCAATCAGCCAGTTAACATCTGTACTTAATAACTTAAGTTGCCTTATCCATTTTCCTTCAGATAAAACATCATCTGAATCCAGAAATTGCAACCATTCGCCGTTGGCCTTCCTGGTACCGTTATTTCTAGCCGCCGCCGCCCCTTGTTTTTCTTCTTTGAGCACCCGAACCTGTTTGTACTTGCTTGCCAACTCATTAGCCACAGTCAGGGTTCCATCGGTCGAGTTATTGTCAATTATAATTAGTTCAAAATCGTTTGTCCCTTGAGAAAAGCAAGACAATACGGCCCGTTCAAGGGTTTTTTCGGCATTGTATGCGGGTATAATGACAGAAATAACCATAGGATAAGGCTTGCATATAATTTTACGTTCAAAGGGAAATGGCTTCTCACTTCAGTTGTGCTTTCCAACTTGGAGGAAGAAATTCCGCAAAAATATTTCGTACCCGTTCCGTATTTTCAAAGCCCATTACTTGGAACAGGAAAGCGAATCGTGGTAATGCAGCCATCAAAAAGTCTTCCCTACGAAATCCATTCGGAAATAAATAGCGGAAATTCTTACTAGCCGATTCTATATCATAGGTGGCTTGCTTCCTGAGGCAGTTGAGCCGAGCAGAATTTACTGATGCTTCATTTTTAACATAGTACTCATATTTTTCTTTTTCAAGGTATTCAACAACCCTATTTGTAAGCAAGACACGTTCCTTCGCCATGGCACTCTTATTGACCGTAGTAATTCGATCTCCTTCATGGTGAATGTGCAAAGCACTGGGAGTTGAATCTTTTTTCAACGAAGCTCCGTACTTTAGTAGAATGAAATACATAGCGAAATCATCACAATACCTGTACGATTCATTGAACCCTCCAGCCTGAATAAGGATGGCCCTACGGTATAGATTAGAGTTCAAGTGCCCTAGCCCCGTGTAATTTAAAAGTCCGGCCCAGGCATCTTCATTTACTCCTACATCTTGTTCCTCTCCATTCAAATGTACAATCGTAATTACTCCCAGGACCCAATCCACTGAATCATCCACAAGGGCAATCTGCCGCTGAATCTTTCCAGGCAACAATAAATCATCAGAGTCCAAAAACTGAATCCATTCCCCTTTTGCCAATCGTACCCCAAGGTTACGCGCAGCGGCAGAGCCTTGCTTCGGTTCATGCGCTACCCGGACAATTTCTGGATACTGAAGCCGGAGCCTTTCCGCTAATGCGACTGTCCCATCTGTAGAATTATTATCTACGATAATGATCTCAAAGGAAACGCCCTCCTGCTCCACAGCGGAGGCAAAAGCTCTTTCCAAATAGTCTTCCGAATTAAAAGTAGGGATGATGATGGATACCTGCACAATAGCAAAGTTACGGATTCCCGACTTTAAGGCGTGGAGAGCTTACCCCTCCACCTTCCGAACAAAAAATCGGTGATCAGCAGAATACCGCCCCGGCCCGGTAATCAACAGCACAACACCGGCAACCACGTACATCAGCGGTAGGGCCATCTTTCCCCAACCATCGTCGCCGTGGGTAATAAAAGCGGCCACCAGCATTGTGATCATGAAGGGAATGCACGCAAGGCGCGTGAAAAAACCAGCAGCAATAAGGATACCACAAATGAACTCGCCGAATACGGCAAGCACCAGGCTAACGCCCATGCCGAGACCCAATGGATCGGCAAAAGTCATGTCGCCGCTGAAGACCTTCATCAGTTTAGGCCATCCGTGCACAAAGGCCATTTCCAGGCCGAACCATATTCGTAGGATGAGCAGGCCGAGGTCAATGTTTCCGTTTGTCATGTATAGTGGTATTTACTCCCCTAATATAAGGAACGCCGTGTAAATAAAAAACCTGAAGACAGTACCCAGTATGCGAACCAAGTACTGTCTTCAGGTAATAGATCAATGCCTCCCGGGCATAAAAAAAGGCAGACGCACCGGTTGCTACAACTCTCTACCCTTGCTGCGTTTCCGCCCTGGGGGAGTTCAAGAGGAGCTAACCGTGCGCTGCCCAGGCGCAAAGGTAGTTCGTTAGTCTTTTAGAATGTTAGTCTTTTGGTCTTTTTTTCAGCTAGTCGAAAGGTTCTTAGCACAACTTATTGAATGCGAAGGCCCTTAGGGACGTGAAATAAATAAACCATGCTTCTTGCTCGGCGCCTTTTGACTACTGGCTTCGTTAAAAAGCCTAGCCAACACTAAGGCGTTGTCTACGTTTTTTGCCTCACCAGTAGTCAAAACTCACCAGATCAAGAAACACGTTTTATTTAATTCGCGTCCCTAAGCCTCTAAAATTCTAACGGTCTATACAGACTAACGAACCAACGGTCTATGTAATAAGATTCATCTCATCATCCCACTCCGCCTGCACGTCCCGCTTGCTCTGGTCTACGTACTTGTCGAGGTACTTCGGGTCGTAGGCGAGGCCGTGCTTATCCAGTACTTCCTGCGGTACGCCATCCCATACGTTGGGAGCATTGCCCTGGTAATCAAGCGTTTTGATGCCTTTCTTACTGGTAAAGTAGCCGGTCAGTGTCAGATAGCGCACGCGATCGAAGAACTTTGATCCAGCTTCGAACTCGGTGCCCTCAGCCTCTTCAGGGTAAGCGATATCGTCCACGATCTGAATACGTTCGGCTTCGGTTAGTTCAGAGAAGTAGCGACCGAAACGCTGGCCTGCTTCAATGTTGAGCCAGCCGAGGCCGCCGCGCAGGATGTTCTGGTGATAATCCGGCAGATCAAGGGAGATAAACTCGAAGAAGTCCACCACACCTGTGTCCGTAGCTTTAGGCTCGGTATCAGTACCGGGAGTAATGATGTCTGCCAGGATGCCAAGGTCTATCTTTTCAGGCTCGTTAAAGAAGGAGTCGTTGGCGATGCGGGCGTCGTGCTTCAGCTCGTGAGGTAGGCGCAGGCCGTAGCCAGCAGCTTTCGCTTCGGTGACTTTTGCCAAATCGGCCGGGGCTTCACAGGCGGTGGCCTGACTGAGGAGTGCCGCGCCAGCCGCACCGGCCAGTAAGTTTTTAATTGTAGTTCTGCGATCCATCAGATGTTCATTTTTTTGCGTTCGGAGATGATGTGGTCGGCGGCGCGCATCGCCAGGGCCATGATGGTCCAGGTCGGATTCTTGTCCGCTTGTGAAGTAAAGACCGAGGCGTCGGCCAGGTACACGTTCGGTACCTCGTGCAGAGCGCTATGCCGGTTGGTAACGCCTTGTTTAGGGTCGTCGTGCATTCGGGCGGTGCCTACCTCGTGGATGATTGCTCCAGGAGCTAAAAGCCCGTGGTCGTTCTCATAAGACGGGATTTCATCATCGAAAAGCTTACCGCCCATTCCCGTCAGGATTTCCCGAATAGATTCGTGCATGTGCTTAGCCTGCAGCCGTTCGTGGTCGCTCCATTTGTAGTGAAAGCGCAGCGTTGGGATGCCCCACTCGTCCACTTTACCCGGATTAACCTCGCAGTAGTTGTCGTAAAGAGCCACCGCTTCGCCACGACCGGCGAAACCAACGACGGCTCCGTAGTGCGCGCGCACGTCCTTCATCAGTGGGTTACCGTAGCCACCGGGCTTGAAGCCCATCATTTTCTGGATGGCTTTATGGCCACCTCCAAAGCCGTAGCTCGGCATGCCCATGCCTCCGTACACCTCCAGGTGATAGCCACGGGGGAAGTCCAGCTTCTTATCCTTACCCCACCAGGGCGCGTAGACGTGCATACCGCCCACGCCGTCTTCGTTGTAGCGGTCGCGGTCCATCAGGCTAGGAATGAAGGCACTGGTACCGGCACCAGTACTATCGTGCAGGTAGCGGCCCAGGGTACCGGAGCCGTTGCCCAGACCATTATCCTGACCGGGGGCCTTAGAATTCATGAGCAGGCGGGCCGTTTCGCAGGCCGAGGCGGCCAGCACGATTACCTTGCCTTTGATCTGGTATTCGCGGCGGTCGTCCTTACTGATGTAGCTCACTGCGGTAGCTTTGCCACTAGCATCGGTGATTACCTCGCGGGCCATGGAATTGACGTAAAGGTCGACCTGGCCGCCCTTGCCTTCTTTTCCGTTCTTGATAGCTGGAAAGACCAGTACCGTACCGGCGCTGAAATCAGCGTACACTGAACAGGCACGGGAACACTGTCCGCAGTAGAAACAAACGCCGCGGTCTTTATTGATGCGTTTGGTCACCATACTCAGGCGGCCGGGGTACATCGGGACGCCCGCTTTACTGGCTCCCTTTACCGCCAATAGTTCGTGTAGACGTGGTTTCGGAGGCGGTAGGAAGAAGCCGTCGGGATCGTTGGCCAGCCCTTCGTTTGTCCCAAAAACACCGACCATTTTATCAAGCTTATCATAATAAGGCTTGAGTTCGTCGTAGCGGATCGGCCAATTTTCTCCAAGACCATCAATGTCCTTACGGTGAAAATCGTCGGGACCGAAGCGAAGACTAATGCGGCCCCAGTGATTGGTACGCCCACCAAGCACGCGGGTTCGCCACCAACTAAACTTTGTATCGTCGATAGTATCATACGGTTCACCAGGAATTTCCCAGCCGGAGAGGCCAGCATGAAAATCACCGAAGGAGCGCAGGGTTCCGGCACCCCGGCGAGGGCTTTCCCAAGGCCAGCGAAGCTGGGTCTTCTGCGCGGGGTCTGCGGGGTCAAAATAAGGCCCAGCTTCAATGATCGCAATGTTGAGACCCGCCTTAGCGAGTCTGTTGGCGGTCATTCCGCCCCCGGCACCGGAGCCTACGATTACGGCGTCGTATTCTTTGTCGTTCTTTTTTATTTGCACGAATATGGTTTTTTAATGGCCCCAATATAGGGACAGTATGGTACAATTCAGTAGTCATTTTTTTTATTTATTACCCGTTTAAACTAGTAAATTAAGAATGTGAGCGCGGCCGCAGGTGCGATGAAAGGTAAAAGAGCTTAGGATAATTCACTACGCAGCTACTGCTCAGTAACATTCAGAAGGCTTTGAAAAAATACCGCGCAACATCTCCGCAATCAGAACCTGAACGACGTTCTAAAACGTTTAGTTACCACATCTTTTTTCTACTGTGGTGAGCGAACAAACCACCGCAAACGGTAAGTGCGGTAGCTCAACTCTATCATTCAACTATTCAATTATTTACTACTGCCATGGCTAAGAATCGCCCAACTCACGTCTCCCGCCCCGTCTACCCCGGAGGCATTACCGCCATGAAGAAGTTCATTGCCGCCAACCTAAAGTACCCACCCGAAGCCATTAAGGCTAAAGCGAAAGGCACCGTAACAATTCGCTACGGCTTAGACTACACCGGCAAAGTTACCGACGTAAAGGTCAAGAAAGGAATCGGCCACGGCTGCGACGAAGAAGCCATACGCGTCGTGAAACTGATGGAATTCACCGTTCCCCAATCCAACAAAAAAAAGGTTCGCATCCACCAGGACGTCAACATCCGCTTCAAACTTCCAAAATCAAAGCCCGTCTCCAAGCCGGCAGCCAAAAACCAAACCAACATCACCTATACCCAAACCGAATCGGTGAGCGGTAAGGCGGCACACAAAAAACCGGGAAGCAGTAATTCTGGCGGTAGTGGGTACAGTTATACTATTGAATGGTAGCCCTGTCTACCTCCCTCGCGCAGCAACAAATAGCTTGTCGACAATTTCTTATCGATTACCCTCTATTTCTTCCGCCGGCCTCGTGCGGCAGCAAATCACTTATCGCTAATCGTATATCTCTCCCGCCCGTCACAATAACAACCCCTAAAAAAAGGTTACTTTTGCGGTCCCGAACGGACTACCTTTTAGCTGCGCTACTACCGCGTGGTCGAATGAATCGAAACTAATATATTTATGCACGTAGTTAAGTTTTTTCTTTCCCTCACCTTTTTCCTCGCGGCCTTTTCTCTAACCGCACAGAAAGACAGCGACGTCCTGTTTACCGTTGATGACCAAGAAGTTACCGTCGGAGAATTTCGCTACATCTACGGTAAAACCAGTAGCGACAAGGCAAATTACCAAGAGGAAAGCGTAAAAGAATACCTGGACCTCTACGAGCGCTTCAAGCTGAAAGTAGCCCGGGCAAAAAGTATGGGCCTCGATACGGTGAAGGCCTTACAGCGCGAACTGGAAGGCTACCGCCGCCAACTAGCCGATAATTACCTCGTCGGCAAGCAAGTAACCAATCGCCTCGTGGAACAGCTCTACGACCGCCGTAAAACGGACATCGAGTTCAGCCATATCCTCCTAACCTTCAAGGAGGGAACCCCCTCACCAGCGGATACACTCTTCCTGTACAACCGGGCAATGACCGCTAAGAAAAGCCTCACCGCCGCCAACTTCGCCGAAACTGCTAAGAACATCAGCGACGATAATTTCAGCACTTCCCGCGGCGGCCGCATCGGCTATTATAACGCTCCTTTCCCCAAAGGAATGCACCGCCTGGAAGCTGCGCTCTATAATGCCGCTCTCAACGAAGTCGTCGGCCCCATCGGCACTTCCCTCGGCTACCACTTAGCCATCAAGACCAACACCCGCCCTGCACGTGGCGAAATGGAAGTCGGTCATATCCTCGTCCGTAAGCCCGAAGGCACCGACAAAATGCCCGTGCCCGTACAGCTACAGTCCGCCCAGAATATGCTCGCCAACGGAACCGACTGGGCCGTTGTCGCTGCCAAAATTAGCGAAGACAGCAAAACGAAAGACAACGGCGGCTACCTCGGCTACTTCGGCATCAACAAATTCGAGCCCGCCTTCGAAGACGCCGCTTTTGCCCTCACCAAAGATGGCCAGGTGAGCGATATCATCGAAACCAGCGCAGGCTTCCACCTGATCCGCCGCATTTCCCACAAGAGCGTACAACCCCTGAACGATAGCCGCCCTCTTTTAGAAGCTAAGGTGAAAGCTGATGGCCGCTTTGATGAAGCTAAAAAACAGATGCTCCAGGAAATTAGAAAAAAGGCCGACGTTAAGGAAAACAAAGCCGTATTCGGCCGCTACGCCGCTACGTTAACTGATTCCACCTTCCTCGATTTCCGCTGGAAGCCAGACCCCAATGCAGAAAAGACGCCGCTGCTCGTGATCGGCAACGGTTATCAAGTAGGCCTCGAACAGTTCCAGGAATCCCTGCGCAAAGACAGCCGCAAACGCGTCAGCATGGGCCGCCAAAGTAACGCCGCCACCGTAGCCACTACGCTCTACGACGAATGGATAGACAAGCAACTGATGGCCTACGCCGAAAGCCGCCTCGAAGCCGACTTCCCCGAATTCGCCGCCCTCATGCGCGAATACCGCGAAGGCATCCTCCTCTTCGAAGCTACCAAGATTGAAGTTTGGGACAGAGCCAGTGAAGACACCACCGGCCTCAAGGCCTTCTTCGCCAACCACCGCGACGATTACGAATGGGAAGAACGCGCAACCGTGACGCACTACGCCATCAACGCCAAATCTGGCCTCAACGTAGCTGAAGTTCTCTCCTTCGCCAAAGAAAATGGTATGGACGCAACACTCGATAAATTCGGCCGCGCCAACATTAATGCCACTACGGATGTCTACGAAATGGGTCGCCTGGCCGAAATAGGTGGCCTTGAAGCAAAAGTCGGTAGCAGCACTGCTGTTATCAAAGACGTCCGCAAAAGCGTAAGCACCTTCGACAAAGTAGAAGCCCTGCTGCCCGCCCGCAAAAAAGAACTTAACGAAGCCCGGGGCTACGTTATCGCTGATTATCAGGACCAACTCGAACGCGAGTGGGTACAACAACTGCGCAAGCGCTACCCGGTAAAAATCAATAAGAAAGTACTATCTAAACTCATCAAGTCTTGAGGATCCTCCCCTTGATTTTCCTGAGCACGGCAACGGCCGCGCTCCTCTCTTTGACATTTGCCTGCGGAAAGCCTGACCCCAACGCCGGTGATACCGTTCTGGCGCAAGTTCACAAGAAGACACTGCGGCTGTCCGAACTCGAAGGTATGTTCCCTGAGGACGCTACTACGGACGACAGCCTCATCATCCGCCAAGCCTTCATCCGCCGGTGGATCCGCGAAACGGCACTCGAGTACGAGGCTGAACGTAACCTACCACCCGACCTCAACATCGACCGGCTGGTGCGCGATTACCGCTCCAGCCTCGTCAGTAGTCACTACGAAGAAGTGCTCATCAGTATACGGCTCGACAGTGCCATCTCTCAGGAAGAACTCCTGGCCTACTACGAATCAAGCAAGGGCCAGTACCTGTTGGAGAAGCCGATCGTTCGCTGCCTGTTCATCCGCGTGCCCTACCCCACCCCGGAGGAAGATACGCTGCAACAGCTCTGGAACAACGGCAAGATCACCGACACGATGGCGCTCGAAAACTACTGCGAGCGCCTGAGCGAGATGGCCCTGCTGCGGCCCGAAGCTTGGTACTCGCTGGACGACATCGCCCAGCAACTACCCGAAGGAACGCTGACGGCAGCTAACGTGAACTCCAAGCGAGAATTCAGCCAGCAGGACGGTAGCAACCGCTATTACTTCCGGCTGCTGGAGATGAAGCCCCGCCTCGAGATTGCTCCGCTGAGCTACGTGGAAGAACAGGCCCGCAAGGTGATCCTACACGGCCGTAAAGCAAAAGTGATCAATGAAGCCCGGGAAGAGATTTTCGAGCGAGAGCTGCGCAGCAAGAATATCAAAATTTTTTAGGCGCGAACGCTGGTGCAGAGAAAGCTTTTAAAGGAATAGGCTCGGAGGTCCATTTTCCTTAGCTTATCTCCACGTTCTGGTTGCATCCCCTGCTGATCTAACCATTACTGCACCCGCGTCCGCGCCACCTGAATACGAAGAAATAAGCCCTTAACGGGCAGCCTTTAATATTAGAATCTATGAAAACGATTTTCACCCTTCTGCTACTCTGCGCCCTGCCTTTAGGCATGAGTGCCCAGTCTACCGTGATTGACCAGGTCATCGCCCGCGTCGGTAGTGAGTACGTACTGCTTTCCGGATTGGAAGAGCAGTTCGCCCTGGCCACTAGCCAGACCAACGAGCCGCTGCCATCCGAAGCACGCTGCCAGATGCTAGACCAGTTACTGGTTAGCAAACTACTCCTCAACCAGTCCAAACTCGACAGTATCGAGGTGTCCGACAGCGAGGTAGAGGGCCAGCTCAGTGCGCGTATCGATAAAATTCTAAGCTATATGGGTGGCAGTATCGAACAGTTTGAAGACTACTACGGCCAGAGCATCACGGCCACTAAGGAGCAGTTCCGGGAAGACCTGCGCGAGCAGATCGCTACCGACCGCATCCGCCAGACGGTAGTACGCGGCGTGAAAGTAACCCCTGCCGAGGTGAAAGACTTCTTCGCTAACATCCCCAAAGACAGCCTTCCCTACTTCAACGCTGAAGTCGAGGTTGGCGAGATCGCCGTCGTGCCCGAAGCCAACGAGAAAACCCGCGAGGCAACCGTTATCAAACTTGAAGGGATTCGTGAACAGATCGTAGAAAAAGAACTCACCTTCGAAGAAGCCGCAAAAGAATACAGTAGAGATGGCTCCGCACAGGCCGGAGGCGACCTCGGCTGGACGAAGCGCGGCAAGTTCGTACCAGAGTTTGAAGCCGCCGCCTATAATCTCGACCCCGGAGAGATGAGCGACATCGTTCGCTCCGAATTCGGCTACCACATCATCAAACTACAAGAACGCCGAGGAAATTCCATCAAAGTTTCCCACATCCTGCTCAGCCCCGAGGTCACCGAAGAAGACGTGGAGAAAAGCCGCATCTTTCTCGACAGCATCGCCAACCTCATCCGTGTAGACTCTACGACTTTCAGCATTGCCGTGAAGCGCCACGGTTTCGACAAAGTACAGAGCTACAACAACGATGGCCGGATGACGAACAGCGCCTCCGGAGACACCTTCTTCGAGATCGGGGACCTCGACCCCGACATCTACTTCGCTATCGACGAGATGGAGGTCAATGAGATCAGTGACGTCATGGAATTCAAAGGTCCGCGCGGCGCAACGATGCTCCGCGTCATTCAGTTACAGTCCCGCAGCAACCCCCACCGTGCCAGCCTCAGCCAGGACTACGCAAAAATACAGGACGCTACCAAAAGCTCCACGCAACAAAATTACCTCAGCAACTGGATCGAGAAAACCATCGGCTCCACCTTCGTGATGATAGACGAACGGTACCAACCCTGCCCCGCTATCCAGAACTGGCTTAACGACAGCCGTAAGATCGTGGTGGGAGATAAGTAAACCTGTCCAAAAGACTACACATAAGAATGGCCGTTTTCCACTAGGGAAAACGGCCATTCTTATGTTCTACCCCGCAGGTAGGATGATAAGGACTTAGAAATACGAATCATAGCCTGGTCGAGGCACGCTCCGCGTACGAGTTTACAATGCAGCCTCTAGGTGCGATACGATCGTCTCGTCTTCGGAGAGCGCATCGTAAACTCGCAGCCAAAGGCTACATCGACCAGGCTAAAACTCATACCGTTGCCGCGCCACATTCCACCGCACACCCAGGTTAAAAATTGTAGTCTTTAAATCCCGGGTGGCATCATCGGAGTCCTTGTTTCTGGAAAGAAACTCCGCCTCCAGCCACAGGTTAGGCTTCAACTCATAGCCCGCCGTCAGGGAAAGCAGCGTATTGTTGTACCCTATGCCCTGACCGGTTTCGTTACCAATTTCCATCTCGCGCAGAAGATGCGACTGGTTCAGGTTCTCACCCACCACGCGGTCGTCGGTTCCTTCTCCCTGGGTGATAAGGTAGAGCCGGCCACGCAGGTGTAAACGGGGTAGTGGTCGGTATTCAATGGCCAGCAAATTTTCCTTGAAATTTGCCCCCAGCGGATGGGCTAGTGGCATCGCGAAGTGAGTGTAGTTGCTAATAACACGGTGAGTGTAGGTGTAAGGGCGCACATAATTGCGTTCTACCGTGAGGTCCAGTTGGTCGACCCCAAATGCATCCGCGTAGCGGGCACCAATTTGGTAGCCGTATTTATTAGCCCACGAGCCCCGTCGCTCGACGAAGAGCTCGTTGAACTGAAACTCATCAACTACCAGCTGCCCGTAAACCTCTACCCCGAACGGTGACCGGTAGCGGCCGGTCAGTCCCAAAATAGCGTTGTCGGGGCTGCCGACGCTCTGCTCGATGGTTCGGTACAGAACGACAGGATTAAGGTAGGCCAGGTCGAAGCCGTCTTCGCGGCTTATAACCACCGACTCGAAAAGACCGAAGGTGAACCGTTTGCCGAGGTTAATGCTCAGGTAATGCGCAGCCATGTATTTCTTAGTGAACGGTTGCCCCCCCACAAATCTTTCTCGGCCAGGACCTGAGGTAAGCTCCGCGAAAATATTGCGGTAGTGAAATTTCCAGATGCGCCAGTTCAGCTCCAGGAAGGGGTAGTTGTTGCTGAAATCGGAGAGCAGCAGCGACCGTTCACCATCGCCGATAAAATGCCGTCCGTAGCCTAGCCGTGCGCCCACGTGCTTGGTAATATCGACCGAGGCGTAACCCTGCCCGTTGAGATAATCCGTTCCACTAGCGACGTTCGCCACGTCCAGCGAATAGCGCTTGACGAAGCCTGCACCGGGTACCGACTCGAAACGGTCACGAAACTGGCGCACGAAGTTGGGCAGCCCCGCTTGGGTTTCCAGAATCTCGAAATTGATGAAGATTCGGTCATCAATACCGGCCCGCAGCTTCAGTCCCCGTTTGTTAAAAAAGTAACCCTCCGTATCGCCCTCCTGCTGGCCGTAGCGAAAATCAAGAATGGGATTGAAACGAAGGTAAAAGTCGGGCAGGTTCACCTCTAACGTGTTCGCAGGCGTTGGGTAGAGAAAGTTGAAGACTGGCTTTTGCTTGCGGTGTAGAGGACTAGCGAGTGACTTCAGGGCAAAATCATCGCCAATCCAAAACGATGCCTTATCGGGGTCTTCGGTGGAAGCGAAAGGCTCCAGCGCCAGCCATTCGTTGTTGTCGTCTAAGAACCTTTGCAGGCGGTATTTATCGACTTTACTGAAGTCGTCGCCGTGCAGTTTCTGGTAAGTTTTGGCCAGCCGAACCAATCCCGACCTGCTGGTAGGCCGCAGGCTCAGGTCCGTCGCCGGTTGCTGGAAACCTTCGCTGCCGTAGCGGAGTATCAGCCTACGAATGAGGTCATAACCATCGGTATCATCGACGGGCAGGGGACTGCCCTGGGCCAGAAGAAAAAAGGGGGAAACGAGAAGGAAGCAGAGAGGGAGAAGACTGCGTATTAGCATGTAGGTAATTTACGTCGTCGTTTAATGGTATTTTTAGTAACTATACTGCTGTCGGGCACAGGAAGTGAAAACGTAGTGGCAAACGGCCCAGTACGGCGACCGCAGGGGAATCGCCCCTACTGGCCTCGCTTGAGGAAGTCCGCGCTCGCTTCGCGAGCACAAAGTCACCTCATGTGACCGACGGCAGTATAGTACGTGAGAACGTGTGTACAAAGAATTGCAGGTCCCCGATTCATCGCTCTTTCCCCCAACACCTCTCCTAGGGAGAAGAGAGAAAACGTGACAAAATCCTAGAGCGAACAAGTGTCAAATTAATTTTGTGCAACTACTCGCATTCGACGCATCGGATGAACTCCCATTCAGCTACGCCGAGCTAGAAGACACATCCGATGAGCGAACCGCCCTATTCCCTGGAGTCTAAAACTTTAAGTATAAACTCGTGCGTTGCATAAATCGACATCAAACCATTGCAGTCTGCCGAGTAACTTCACGGCCAATACTGTCGTACAAAAAGCCGATCTCCTTCATCCGGTCCACGTCGTAAAGGTTACGACCGTCAAAGACGACGGGTGCTGTAAGCAGCGTCTTCATGTGGTTAAAGTCCGGAGTACGGAACATACTCCATTCGGTCATCACCGCCAGGCAGTCGGCACCGCGAATGGTCTCGTACTGGTCTTCGCAGAAAGTGACCTTATCGCCGTAAAGGGCGCGGACGTTGTCCATCGCTTCCGGGTCGAAAACACGGACGGTAGCGCCCGCGGCCAGGAGACGATCGATGGTGTACAAGGCCGGTGCTTCCCGGATGTCGTCCGTATTGGGTTTGAAGGCCAGGCCCCACAGGGCGATGGTCTTGTCCTTCAGCGCGTCACCGTAATAGGCTTCCAGCTTATCGGCGATGCGGAAGCGCTGGCGGGTATTGACGTCCATAACGGCCTCAAGGATTTTAAATTTGTAGCCATACTGGCCAGAGGTATGGGCCAGCGCCTGTACGTCTTTCGGGAAACAGCTGCCGCCGTAGCCGACGCCAGGAAACAGGAACCGTTTGCCGATCCGTGTATCACTGCCCATACCCTTCCGCACTGCATCTACGTCCGCGCCCGCTTTTTCACACAAATTGGCCACCTCATTCATGAAGGAAATACGGGTAGCTAGGTAGGAATTAGCCGCGTACTTAGTCATTTCAGCGGAGCGTAGGTCCATAGAAATTATGGGATTGCCCGAACGAACGAAGGGTTCGTACAACTGCTGCATTAGGTCGGCGGCCCGCTGGCTATCGGCACCAATAACGACGCGGTCCGGCTTGAGGAAATCGTCGACCGCTACGCCTTCCCGTAGAAACTCCGGGTTGGAGACGACGTCGAAGAGTGCTTCGTCGAGGTGATCGGCCAAAACGGCGTGGACCTTCTCGGCCGTGCCTACCGGTACCGTGCTCTTATCCACGATCACGGTGTATTTAGTAATCATCTTTGACAGCTGCGCCGCCACCCCGAGGATATACTTCAGGTCGGCCTGGCCATCCTCTCCCGGAGGCGTAGGTAAGGCCAGGAAAATGACCTCCGCCATATCGACGGCTTCCTGTAAATCGGTCGTGAAGCTGAGGCGGCCCTGACGCTGGTTGCGCTCAAAGAGCACTTCGAGGTCCGGTTCGTAGATCGGCACCTGGCCGTTGCGCAGCTGCTCAACTTTAGCCGTGTCGATGTCAACACAAAGGACAGTATTGCCGGTTTCGGCGAAACATGTTCCGGAAACGAGGCCTACATAGCCAGTTCCTACTATTGCGATTTTCATATTATTTTGTTTATAGTGATATTATTGATGACCGGACAGTGCCGGGCACTATACGAACCGCTCTCCGTACATTTCCTGCGCCCGTTGGCGCAGTTGTTTGATCTCCTGCTCCCGGTTGCGGGGATATACCAGTAGCACGTCGCCCTCGTCAATAATCAGCAGGTCATCGACTCCACCGACGACCACGAGTTTGTCCGCCGGGGCACGAATCAGGCTATTGTGAACGTCTTCGGTAATCACGCATTCGGCGGCGACGACGTTGCCGTGTTCGTCCTTGGCGCTTTCCTCCAGCAAAGCTCCCCAGGCCCCCAAATCAGACCAGCCGAACTGCGCCGGAATGGTGTAGACGTTGGTCACGTTTTCCATGATGGCGTAGTCGACGGAAATACTAGGCGTCTGCGGGTAGTACTCGTCGATAAAAGCCTGCTCCTCCGCGGTATTATAGACGGACATCCCCTGCTGGAAGATGTCATAAATGCCGGGGGCAAACTGCTTATAGGCTTCCAGGACGGTCTTGCTCCGCCAGATGAAGATACCGGCGTTCCACAGGTAGTTGCCGTCGGCAAGGAAACTCCTTGCGGCAGCCTCATCCGGCTTTTCGGTGAAGCGGGCTACGGGGTACACCCCTTCCCTGGCACCTTCGGCGACAAATTGGATGTAACCGTAGCCGGTGTGCGGCCGGTCGGGGCTGATGCCCAGCGTTACGATGGCATCGTTCTTTTCGGTAAAGGCCAGGGCACGGTTGATGTTCTCGGCGAAAAGGACTTCGTTCGTGATCAGGGCATCGCTGGGGGCGATGACGAAGTTAGCGTCCGCACTCAACGCATGCAGCTTGAAGGCGGTGTAGGCCACACAGGGCGCGGTGTTGTTACGGCTCGGCTCGCAGAGAACCTGATTGGCTTCCAGCTCCGGTAAGTGCTCCATCACCTGGGCGAGGTACTTGCCGTTGGTCACGATGAAGATCTTGTCGGCGGTGGTCACCTTCAGAAAACGCTCGAAGGTGATGCGCAGTAGGCTGCGCCCGTCGCCAGTAATGTCAAGAAACTGCTTCGGTTTACTCTCCCGGCTAGCGGGCCAGAAACGGGAGCCGACGCCACCGGCCATAATGGCTACGTAAGTGTTGGGGTTCATCTAGTTGAAGTTATTTTTTTGGCGCGGACGCAGGTGCAGAAGAAAGGGATAAAGGCAAGGCGGTCTCCTACCCTGCTTCCATCCTTTGTTTGCTCCTGCGCACCGTCGCCCTGATGGTCACCAGATTAAAAGAGTTGTCCAGTTGCCATCTTTGATTAACTCATGGATAGACATAGCAATTTTCTGTACCTACCATATCACCGTTTAGAGACGCCGTAATCATTTGTACGGCGTCCCTAAATTCTAGTTTAACACGATAGTGTGGTATGCACTCACTGGTGATTTACACGATTTTTCTCAGCCACTTTACTTTACTCATTATGTAGGTAGCCACCAAAGAAACCAATAACACGATACCCGAAACAATTAGAGTTCCTGGTGCGGCGTGAGTCAAAAAGGAAGACGACACCTCCGACAGTAGGTAAAGGACTATATCTAGGACTCCAGCATGAATCAGGTAGATGCCCAGCGTTAGATATGATATCCTTGAAAAGAAATTTTTTGGGATCGAAACTTGATGAAAGAACCTATATAAAGCCAACGATGCAATAATCAATGGTCCGTTGCAAAATTAAGCCCTTCGCAGCCCATGATTCCTGATGTCTGGCCATAGTTCTTGGATTAAAGGTTGATGTATGTCGATTCGACACATCGTTAATATTCTAACCGCTTGGTAT
>Ga0306864_1000370_pt1 | contig 21456 bp, 18 predicted proteins | sample AntRauTorckE5430_FD_190448 | JGI IMG/M metagenome (GOLD analysis project Ga0306864, IMG submission 190448) | Saline lake microbial communities from Rauer Islands, Antarctica - Metagenome Torckler E5 #430 (v2) (version 2) | ecosystem: Environmental > Aquatic > Non-marine Saline and Alkaline >...
GTGCTATTTAGTTTTGATGAAAAAGGTCGGCGTGTGGTCGATCGGTGCATGTGTCTAAAACGGTCGTTTGTACGAGTGAAGCTAGGAAAAAGTGATTAGTAGGTTATGACACCGGCCGGGTGCTCGTTGTTCAAACAAACCAAAACACACAAATGATATTTTGTATTTTAAAAAGTCATCCTGACGTCATCTGCGAACACAGGATTTTGAAGATATGTACCTACCGTACTGCCTCTTCACGACAGCAGGTTCAGGTTCGTACTTTTATCATGACAGCAGCTTGAAGATGTGCTGAAGGTAAAAAAAATAGAGAGAGGTATGATTCTTCTTGCTTCTCGCTTTCAGTTTCATTCCATTCACTAACAAAAGAAAGACGGCAAGAGCAACAAAACTCATCAGAAGACAATTATATAACAGCGGTATATACAACCAAATCATGAGTTTGCTTTTTCTTCCTTTGAAGATCCTCCTTATTGCGATCGACTTTGCCGTGAGTAATTCCGATACTTCTCAATTCTCATTTCTGACATATCATGATTCCCTCGTAGAAAACAAGACAATAACTAATAACTAACCCCGTCTCATCATTGAATCTCTCCACTTTTTTTATACCTGACAGTTAACATTGATCACATTCGGATGGGTCAAACCATTCCTCAACCTCTTCAAAGCGAAACCTCTCCGTTCCGTCCCTGTCGGAAACGATCCATCCCATCGCGTCAATGCTGACTTCTCCAACGCCCGTCTCACCCATCCACCATCTGGAGCCAAGACCCTTCACGAAATCTCCTCAATTGCATTCCAAAAATTCGCTGATAGGAAATGCATGGGTACCAGAGAATACCTTGGCATGCACACTGTCAAACCTCCAGTGAAACACTTTGGGGATGTCAACTGGAAGTCATACGAGGAGGTCGGAGCTGACGTGAAGAAATTTGGTGCAGCTCTCCGTAAAGTGGGTCTCGTGCCCGCACCTGATCAAGTGACTTTAGATCGTATCACCACCCCATGCTCCCTTGCCATCTTTGAGAATACTTGTGAGGAATGGATGGTGGCGGCACAAGGTGCTTTTTCGCAGTCGATTGTCGTCACTACCATTTATGCTACGCTTGGATGTGATGCGGTCGTGGAAGCTATCAATGATGGACTGATTAGTGCGGTTGTCTGTAATAAGACTACTGTGAAGGTCGTTCTTGAAAAAATCAAGAAGATGCCCACGCTCAAGACCATTATCTACACCAATGATGCTATTGCGAAAGATCAGAAGGTTGATATGCCTGCGTCAGCACCCAAGGGTGTTCAGATTGTTTCATTTGAGGATTTTGTAGCGAGTGGAGATACGGTTGCGTTCCCCCCCACTCCTCCAAAGCCTGATACCATGGCCGTTCTGATGTATACCTCCGGAAGTACTGGAAAGCCAAAAGGAGTTGTGATCAGCCACGCACAGATTGTGGCATCTATTGCGAGTGGTGCTGAGATGCTTGGAATCAAAACTGGAGAGATATACCTTGGTTACCTTCCCTTGGCACATATCATGGAACTCATGGCTGAGTTGACTATGATTACCTTAGGATGTACCATTTGTTACGCCGACCCCAAGACATTGACAACTAAGGGATCATATCCTATCGGAGCTTTGGAGCAATATTCTCCCAATCTCATGGTGGGTGTTCCTAAGATCTGGGATGTTATCAAGAAAGGTGTGCAGGCAAAGGTTGCTGCTAGTTCTCCCATTAAAAGGTTCTTAGTAGAAACCGCATTTCAGGCAAGAACATTTGCTATCAAGAATGGATTTGATACTCCCTTGTTCAAGGCACTTGTTTTCAAGAAGTTTGCAAAGGTTGTAGGTGGAGATCTTAGAGTTGCTCTCTCAGGTGGCGGACCTTTGAACAACGAGGTGCAGGTGTTTATTCGTACTTGTTTTGGATGTCCTCTTTTCCAGGGTTATGTAAGTATCATTTGACTCTTTCCTTTTATGAATGGATTCGAGTCAATACTGTATCTCACAAAGGAATGCCTTGCCGTTTACTGTTATAGGGTTTGACCGAGACAAATGCTGGACTTACTATCCAAGCGATTGATGACCTCCGCTCAGGAATTGCTGGAGTTCCCATTCCTTCTGTCGAGGTTAAGCTTCTTTCTGTATCTGAAATTTGTGATAAGGGCGGTGCACCATACCTCAGCACCGATACTCATGATGTCAATGGTAACAAGGTTTTTGGTCGTGGAGAGGTTCTTTGTAAGGGACCCAGTGTTTCACTTGGATACTATATGATGCCTGAGAAGACCAAGGAAGTTTTTGATGATGATGGGTTCTTCCATTCTGGAGATATTGGACAATTCATGGAAGATGGAAGCATTCGTATCGTCGACCGTGTCAAGAATCTTGTCAAGTTGAAGGGAGGTGAATACGTTGCTGTCGAAAGTATGGAGATGACTTACGGTAATTCCGCTTTTGTTGATGCTGTTGCTGGTGGAATCTGCTGCTATGGGGATGGTGAAATGGACAGGCCTATCGCCTTGATGCAATTGAATGAACCTGTTGCCATGATGTGGGCCAAGGACAATGGTATCAGTGGCGACTTTGATACTGTGAAAAATTCTAAGGAGCTTTACAACGCCGTTCTCGCTGATATGCAGAAGGAAGGAGCAAAGGGTGGCTTGAGCCGTTTGGAGAAGTTAGTAGCAATTGCTTTCTTGTCTGAACACTGGACTCCTGAGAATGGATGCTTGACCGCTGCAAACAAGCTTCAACGCAGAGTGGTCATTGAAACCTTTTCCAAGGAATTTGAGGAAACGAGGGAGAAGGGAATATTCTAATCAAGGATAGCATGGGAGCAATTGCTGTGCTCTATGGACTGTGTATCTAAATTCAAGAGAAACTGAGGGTTTGAATCTTCTAGAGAGTAATGCTCAAAAAATACAGATTTCATCATGAAAATTAAAAACTCAAAAGCCTGATTTAATTGGCCATATTCTTCTTTCCTAATGCGCATTGAAGACTCATTGTACTATTGATGCATCATGTTTTAGAAACAACTTTGAAATTTTCTTGCTAGTGTTAATGGCATAGATTGTGTATCTGCTGTTATAACCCGTCTGCATAGATCTCTTAGGCGAGTCGTCAGCGCAATAATCCCTCTCACTCTCTCTTTGTAGTATCATATGGAATTCAAAAGAGAAGTGGCAACAGTACTGTACACATATGTTTTTCAACGCGTGAGTGCAATTAGCTAATAGGGAATTTCTATAGATTTCTTTAATAAAATTTTTAAGATTGAGTTTATTTACTTTGTCATACATTGGCAATAATCATTTTTTTTCATATCACACGGGGATGACAATTGGATTATTGCAATTTCTTCAGCTTCTGCACACGATCCTTTGGAAGCTTTATAATCACAGCTTTCTCAATGTAACTAACCATTACTTTTTCACTTGCTTTGTCTTTGTCAACAGCATCAAGTGATATTTCTTTTAATAGCTGCATAGTTTCCCCACCAATAATGACCTTTGCAAAACATGGATCAGCGTCATCCTTGCCACTTGGGCCATGGATGGCAGCATTGTCCCGAATGTTGAAATAAAATTCTGGCCCAGTATCTGCGAATCCAAGAGAAAATTCTTCATGCTCAAATTCGTGCGAGTACTCATTGAAAGCTAGTCTCTCTTCAACCAAGTGAGATTTGTCTTCTTCGTCGTGACCAACCAGAGCCGCGCTAATAATGTGTTCCGCATTGTGAACGAATATAGTTTTATCCCAGACTCCTCTTTCAATCATCTCCATGAAGAAATATACGGAGTGAGGCATCAAGTTGTTGGGTGCCGTCTCTATAGTCAGAAACTTTTTGTTTCCATGGACATTAAGTTGAAACTCTACATGGTATGGTCCTGGTCCGAATCTATTTGAAGGTAAGAAGAAACAGTCAGATCAGAACAGGAGGCGCTCGATACGATCTGCAATGATATTGAGATAAGATAATAAAAAACAATAACTCACTTTCTTGTTAGCTCCACCTCATAATTCTTTTGAATACTCTTTTGCAATTGCGCGATTCTGTCTACTTGGTGTTCCTGCTTCTGAATTATTTTGTCAGTAACTTCCTTCCTTCCTTCCTCGCTGAGTCCTGCAGGATAGGTATGTTTGTTCGACTGACCAACAAGTAATGTCATCTGAAGCTTGTGAAAATCTTCATGTGCACTATCTAACTCCTGCTCCAAATCAACGAGATGGCTATTTGTACTTTCATACTCTATTTGAAGTGAAGCTAGTTCCATATTGATGCGTTGAACATTCTTGTGACTTTTGATACACTGAACAAAGATCAATCCAAGGATAAGATACTGCACAGTCCTTAATAGCTTAGAACAGAACGAGCCTTTTTTGTCAGAGGATGAGTAATTCATGGAGCTACGACTTGATTTCCTTGAAGAGGAAGATGAATATTTATTGCCATTCTTCGACTTTTTACTTCGTTGAAGCCCACCATTCTCAACATCGTCGTTCCCGTAGCTGACATCTAGATGCATAGGAGATGACCTCGATCTTTGGAAGAGAACCATTATAAGGTCGTGAATATTTCCCCTCGGAAGATAGTGGTAAGTGTTTGATAATTATAAAATGCTGTTGTAATCTCGATGTTGTTGGCAGAGTAAAATACGGTTGTAAAGTCATTATTGTGTTCGAAAAAGAGGAGAAATTTGATACAAAACAAAATCTGTTCCAAAATGAATCGCCAAATATGTCAGTATGGCCCCAAAATAAATCGGTATTATTGCCTCTCTAATTCTGGATGTCTGTGACTCATTCCGGTCATAGCACGACACGTTTTGAAATAAAACATCGAATCTGGAGGAAACGGCGGAGCATGAGAGACAAACGGAAGTTTATCCGCCCTCAATCACCCCTCATCTCCCCTCATCATCCAGGACCCATTCAACGCTCATTTTTGGGACCCCCCCATAACGCCCTCTACCGTTAAGTTCTTGCGGGGGGATGTGTCTGTCTTCCTTGTATTGGCGCCAAAACCGTTTTTACAACGGTAATAGGGAATTAAAACGGGAAACTGAACATTTAAAAACCTAATAATACTCATACATGGTGGTACTACTACTGTTGTAGTACAAAAGCAAACCACAATCTATCTTGATTTATTCAACCTTTACAAATACAATGGACTTCTATCAAGCTCACATTGCTCAGATTTCTCCAATCTCTGTCAACAATGAAGATTCAGCCATCTCTCCCACCGGTGTCAATTATGATGAGCCCCAGACAAACGGCCTTTTCAAACTTCTTGAGGATCTCCAATGGAAGGAAGCTGGATTGACTCTCAAACAGTTTCCGAATGAAGCTAAAATATGGGCAACAAAGAATGCACACAGTCAGGTTGGATGGAGGCGTCTTCCTATTCACGAGGCTTGTATTCGTCAACCAACTGCCGACATCATTTATGATCTCTTAATATGCTTTCCTACCTCTGCACAAGAAACGGACAATTTCGACCGTACTCCTCTTCACTGTGCTATTATTAACAATGCCAATATTGATGTAGTATATCTAATTCTTGATGCGCACTACAACGCCACACATACAGAAGATTTTTTCGGGAAGATGCCAAAAGACTATATTCCTGGAATTGACAATGCCATTGCTGCAGCTCTTGAAGAAAATATGGAATATATATCTTTAGCTGCTAGCAATGTGAGGTCCAAGTTGGAAGCTTCAATCTCTCATATTGCCGTCAACAACCATTGTGATAATGGATACACTTCTTCTAAGCGCGATACGAAATTGTACCAGGCAAGTACTATGGAATCACTCCTAGATGAAGAATTAGCCCAGGCTAGAGTAGAAGCGGATTCGGCTTATTCTCAGAGAGACATCGCGATAGCAAAAAATGACGATATGCTTATTGAGAATCAAGAGCTCCAAAAAGAGCTCCAACGAAAACAGGACATCATTGACAGTGTGGAAGGACTGGCTGACAGGAATAGAAATTTGAGCAAACTCTTAAATTACTTCGAAATGCAGAATCAGACCCTCCATGATGAAATTAAGAGGGACAAAGAGGCAGCAGACGCCAAGTCGAAAGGACTTGCTGAAAAAAATCAGCTGGAGAAGGATAAGCTAAAGGCGACTATCGGGACTTTAGCGAAAAAACTCACCGATAATATGAGTATTCACTTGGAAGAGACAGTATACGAATTAAAGCAATCCGAAGAGATCGATAGCAGAGACAAATCTATTTTTGACATGAAGAATGAGATTCAGTGCTTAATGAATTATAAATGTTCTGCAGAAGAGAAAATGGAATCGTTGGAGGAAATGGTGGACGTGTACAAGTTTGCATCAAAGGATCTGCAACTGAAGTGTATTTTTTTGGATGACAAAATTAAAAAATCCACTGCCAACTCACAAATTGCAAAGCTTGAGGAAGATTTAGAGTCTTCTAAGCGTGCGAAAATATCTTTGGAAAAAGATGTATCCTTGCTCACTTCATACAATATCATTAATAATGACAGGATAGAGAAACTAGGGTGCGTTGTGAAGAATTATCAAATCAAAGTTGGGAATCTTGAAGAAGGCTACTTCACTATGACAGATCAACTTATTGAAAGAACTAGATTGCTATACCACGCTGTTGACAAAAAGCATTTCAAAGATACTGTTTAGAGTATCGTAGTATTCGAGATAACATAATGTGTGCGTTTGTATGTATGGTTGCGTATAAGCGAGGGAAATTAGATATCGATCACTTGTCTTGTTTCGATTCAGGATAGCATCGACCGATGTTTAACATTGTGCATAAATAGATCTTTGAAGCTGGGGGTATCAGCGAGATTCACTGAATGCTCATATGGACGTAGGCACTTATAATACAATTGAAGAAGCACGAATGATTCTTCGTCGTACGATATTGTGTTGGTCATAAACATGGGGAAATTTCGCTGAGGTTATGTTATTTACGCATCATACCAGATACAAATACTGGTTTTCGTGAAATCTTTTGTTTGGAAAGGAAGAAATTTGCGATGTGCACTCTGGCAATAAAAAAAGAGCAACTAATCTATCTCTAGAGTTGAAGTAGCTTGGACAAATATTTTGAATCCATTTTCATCGTTATCTTTTGCATTATTGCAGCGCGCCGTGATTTGAATTTATTTAAAAGACATAATTGAAAAACTAGAGTATTAAACTTCTTATAATTAGCCAATAATATCAGCAAATTCACAAAATAAGGCCTTTCAGCGGAGTTTCAAAATGCAAACATTAACATTCTGATGCTTGTCATTCAGGAGCGTCTTGTGTTGTTTGTCTTCAGCTGTGCATGTCTTATAAAAATTCAAATTCAAATATGAATACTCCATCAACTCGCAGTCGCAAGGTTCAAACTTTGAAATCAATATCCAAATCCCTCTTTTTCAATTCCAAATCTAAGAGGGATTCGCCGTTGAAGAATGGACCTTCCCAAAGTAGCCCTGTATCTGTCATACCCAAAACTCTCTTTGCAGACATTGATTTAAATTACGAGGCTCTAGCAGGGGATAGTTTGTTTGTATTACTCAAGGATCTCAAATGGAAGATGGCTGCTTCACGCATCGCTCAATTTCAAGATGAGTCCTGCCGGTGGGTTGTTGACCACGATGATAAAAACAAAAAGATGATCTTTAGGCGGCTTCCCATTCACGAAGCATGTATACGTAACCCAACCGTTGAAGTCGTTGCTGCACTTCTAGATTCATACCCTACTGGAGCCTCTGCCAAGGATAATCACGGCCGTACTCCTTTACATTGTGCTGTGATCCACGGGGCTCACATTGACGTTGTATATCTTCTGATGAATGCATCATATGATGTTGTTCAAAGTCAAGACTTTTTCAATAAAATTCCACAGGACTATGCTCATACAACTACCTTCACAAATAAGGCTGAAGTAATTGCTGCTCTCACTGAAATGAGTAAGGAGGACGTTTCACTTTCAGCTGCTGGCGTCCAAGCTGCTATTCGAGCATCCCACCCAATGCGTGGTGACCGATCAGGTATGGTAGAAGAAACAACGAAACAGGTAATATCAACCTATGACGAAGCTGCAGAACAACTCTCTCAAGCCCTCGTCGATGCTGATGCTGCAAACACTCTTCGTTCGATCGCCATTGCCAATGAAGAGGCTAGCAAGGTACAAGTAAAAAATTTGCAGTCACAAGTAATCGGTATCAAGAAGCAGCTAGAACGAGAGAGAGAAAACAAGGAGAGGAGCGAGAACTGTATCTTTCTCTTGGAAAAGAAACAGGAGACTTTTATCGCTTCTCTTACTAAAAGAGATGAAGAGATAAAGATTTTGAAAGAGCAGACCCAAAGAGACAAGCAGCAAAGACACTCCGATGCAGTCATGAGGCAAAAACTGAAGAAGACTGTCAGTAATCTCACTGAGAGACTGGATGGTAACGACGAGGAATCTGTAGAATATTGGAAGGTCGAGGCTGAAAGACTCATCGGACTGAATGTGCAAGCATCGGAGAAGCAGCATTCTCTCGAACAGCTTCTACAGGTCTACATGGATAGAAGCCACGACTTGGAAGAGAAGCTGAATTCAAGTAAGGAGCAACTTAATAACAATGAGACACAAGTACATGTCGGGGAGGTTCTCGGGAAGGATCCTCAAAAGACTAAGAGTGTGCACAGCAAGACCGCTGTGCAAACTACTGACATAGACAAATTGTTAGAGAATGCAGAAAGTGCGCTTGAGGCTAGTGGACAAAAGGTGATTGCGCTAGAAGAAGATATCAACAAATCCTACGACGAGAACGACGCACTCAAAAGTATCATCGAAAATTACCATAGCAAGTTGTCTCACTTGGAGACCTCTTTTTATGATCTGAGCGGGCATTTGCTCAAAAAGTCGGAACAGCTCAGCATTGCCAACTCAGACCTGAAGAAGGTCGACGAAGAGAGAATGAAATTGATCAGGCAGAGGCAAACTGCAGAAAAGAGAATTGAGTCTCTAGAATCACTCATTGGTGAATATAGCACAGACCATCAAGATTCCAAAGAACTCACCGAGATGAGCCACAAAGCTAATGAAAAGATCAGAGAGCTTGAGGACATCATAATGGAATATGATCAAGAGAACCATTCGTTGGATGAAAAATGTTCTTCATATGAGAAAGAATTGAGCGAATTTATTGAATACCGTGCTATGGCTGCAGAGGAACTTGATTCTTTACATCAGCATCTCTTAAAAAGAGACGTCGAAAGCAAGAAGATCGAGGAGCAGTGTATCTTGTACCGGGACAAGCTCGAAAGTTGCAACAGTGAATCTGAGAGGAAAATCTCTTCACTCGAGGACCTAGTCCGAATGTACAGACAGAAGTCAGAGAAGGTGGAGGAATACCGGGTGAAAGCAAAACAGGTCGCTTCTATAGTAATACGCCTTGAAGAAGATATTGCACGCATTCGAATGGACAGAAGTAAATTGAAGAAAGAGCTAGCCAAAGCATGCCAAAAGAACGGAAATCTCTCAACGTCAGTACGGTACTTGAAAGATTTCTCCAAGGATCTCAATAGCCAAACAAAAAATCTAGAACGTAGTCACTTTAAGGCCACGGAACAGCTGATCGACAGGACTATAAGGTCCAGTATTCCTCCCACGACCGCAAGGAAAATGAGAACACCACTATCAAGAAGGATTGACAACAGCGACTGCATGAGCGTTTGCTCACAAGCAAGTTCTGTTGTTTCTTGTAACTCTGTCACCAGCGCCCAATCTGCCAGGAGTGCTTCCTCCTCCAATTCCAGGAGAAGCACTGCATTAGCACTTCGCACTCAACGTGCATTAAAACATCGCATATCCACTCGCAATAATGCGATGTCGAGCAGCTTCAACTGAGCGCTTTTGGAGGTTGTTTCTCTCAAATCAAATTATATCTGTACACTATCACCAAATTGGATGATTTCATTTTTTCTGTCGCAATAATTTTAATAAAAAATAAGAAAGTTTAAAATCAATTACAGAAGTTACACAGCGAGCACCTTCGCTTGATCAGTCATCTGCTCTGTAGCTGTTTCGTCGTACAATATATACAGTAATGTTATAATATTGTTCGTTTTTGTAGACGTTGGAGGTTTGAGTGGTTTACATCTACTGAAGTAGGCAGGATGCCACACGAAACATATGCTAGGCTCGATGATTCATATGGTCAGATCCATATAAAAAAATCTACTTGATCAGACAGATTTTCATAACAAATCCGCACCTATTGACTGAATGTAATTGACTGAATGTAATTGCTCTTGCACTTGAACAGACTTGAACTTGTTTGTTTCTGTTGAAAACAGTTTAAAACCTTAAAAAATCACTTGCTCCGGGTTTCTTGACTGATCGCTTATTTTGCTACGATCTACGATACTGTTGTAGGTAGAGTAGCTAGCTATCGTACGTGCTTAGCGTGTAGCGTTTTCATAGTATGGTAGCTTTTAGCTTTATCAAGAACACGAATGTATTCCTCTAACATTTCACTTATGTTACTCTTCCAATTCCATCTTCCTAGTTACAGTTAATTTAACTACTCATCACTTGCACCCATACTATACTACGATCAAGATGCCAAAGTTCGTGCCACCCGGAACTATACAGCGCTTTAAAGATGACAGTGAAGCCGTTGAAATCGATCTCTTTGATTCTGGACGCGAGCGTGAAATGTACGACAACCTCGGCGATCTCTACTCAATCATTATGGCAACAGAATCTCTCGAGCGCGCATATGCCCGTGACGCAGTCACCCGTGACGAATACACCGCTGAATGTAATAGACTCATATCACAATTTAGAGTAGCAGAGCGTGTGGCTCTGGGAAACTCAATGTCGACAGACACATTCATGCAAGTCTATCAATTAGATTGCCCCAGGGCTGCAGATAGACTCTTAAGGATTGGTGTTCCTGAACAAATGCTCTCAAATGCAGAGAGTCACAAGACAGCCATTACTGTTGCTGAAACTGCAGAAAAATTCATTACAGCCATGGATGCGCTCAAGCTTGAAACAACAGCAGTTGATGAATTGCAGCCTTTGTTGAGTGATCTGATGAACTTTTTGGCACGATTACCAGATATTCCCAACGAATTTGAGCCGAATAGAATTGTCCAGCAATGGTTGCAAAAACTTAATCTGATGAGGGCAGTTGATGAGATTGAAGAAGCTGAATCAAGGCAACTGTACATGGATTTGGATTCTGCATATCAAGAATTTAAGCGGTACCTATCTGATAAGAAGAGTGGATGAGTGAGTGGATTATGGATTACTCTTATTTCATACTGCACCAAAAGTGCCTTGTCTTACAAATACAATAAAGGAATTTCTGCATTAACATTTTAAAATCATTAACCGATAGTAGTGCAGTAATTTCAACGTTGCATCTGTCGGTGTTCTTCATTAATTAATTCAAGAAGATTCTTCCTCATCCGTTCTCAGAGATGGTGCGCTATTAATAATTTCCACCGGTGCATCTTCCATCAAAGTAAACTTTGGAATCGTCCTTCGTCTCCGCTTAGGTTCTTTCCTGTACTCCACATTCACTTTTTTCGCCCGCTTGGTTCTCTGGACAAACACGTAGCAACACACTATACCAAAAAGAAAGATCTTTGCATCACGTTCGTAAGCCACAACTATAGATACTAGACGGTGCAATTGTTCGTTGCCGAGAATCCTGTCAACTATGTCTAACACAACTGTTCTGAGATACATGTACCACGAGAAGATCAGTGGAAACGACTTCTCAACGATCTTGAAGATTGCTTTGAATCCAACCATTAGATCCTTCACTGTCATTCTCTTAGCTTTATGCTCTTCAACAAAATTCCGCATCTGGTCTTCTAAAACTCTCATCCGATCTTCTTGTTCTTTCTGCTTGGTTGAAAGATCGTTGCCCAGATCAATAATTACTCGCTGATAGCAACTTGTAGCAGATTTGATATATTGCTCGTACACTCCCTGACTGGCCTGGAGAATCTTGATTTCATCCGTGAGTTTCTTGAAGATTGGCTCATTCTTTGAAGCCGGAAGTTTGGATTTTTCTCCTTGTGTCGAACTTTTTTGGTTTGCTGCTTCAATTGTGCGTTTCTTGAACTCTGAAAAGTCGAGATAGTCCAAACACTTTGCGCTGGGGAATTGCTCTGATAAAAGGTGCAGCATTTCTTGAGCCGCTTTGAGGGCTTCGTGAGAGACGGTATCATTGTTGGCGTTGGCGCTATTGGAACTTGCGGTGGTGCTTGCATTCAAATTTGACGATATGGGGATCGTTGGTAATTCCGATATAGATTCAACAACGCTGTTCTTTGGATCAATTGTTGATGGTGCATCATGGACGGTAATGAGGTCACCAGAAGGTTTGTCAACGTCTTCCGTATTCAACTCTGGGTTGTGTCCATCGGAAGCAACTTCATTCTTATTTTCAGCAATGTCTTCTTCCATCTTTTCTGGTGCAATCTTTTCTGTAGCCTCCTTATCGGCCTCATTCTCCAAGCTTGCTTTCGGTTTCATGATTTGATTGATCCCCTCCTTTACCGCATCTTTCATTGATGCTGCTGACTTTACTGAGTTCATGGCTGAATGAACTGCATTTGTTACAGAGGATGATGTTCGGTGAGTTGACTCTTCGTCGTTTTCAATAGCAACTGCAGGCTCCGTGGATTCTGCAGACTCATCATCCTCTTTCTCGAATGCATTATCTTCTGTTTCATCAATGGGTTTCTTAAGAGCGGTTTCATCCACTGGATCAGTTTCATGTTGTATTGGTGTCTCGTTGGTATTGGCCTTTTGGTCTACTTTTTCGTTGATGCGATTATCGTTATTATTTTCTTGAATAGTCACAGGTTCCGCATCTAAACTAGCTTCGATTTGGGTGGAGTTAGAGCCCTCTCCGTCTGAAAGATGTCGTTCAGAAACAGCTGCTGATGAATTATTACTGGCTTCACCCCCCAACGAATCATCAGTTGAGGCCTCTACCGATTTAGGTGCAGATATTGCATCTTCTGGATTCTCCTCATCTCCTTCTTTGAATACTTCCGACTTGGCATCACTTAAGTTTGAGTCTACAATGGGTTCAACCACATCTTCAGCATCTATCTTGGCATCTGATTCCATAGACTGGATAGATTTAGCAATCTCAATTTTATCAATCACAGCTTGGGCGGCTTCCTGAGCTTCGGCAGCTTCAGTTTCTTCCAACTGCATTTCATGGAATCCCTGTAATGTTGTACTACCGTGGACCTTAATCTGTGTGTAAGCGCAATAATGCTCGTCTCCATAATGATCAAAAAATCTGAACTTCAGATACCTCGCCCAGCTAGGGCGAGCAAGCTCAAAAGTTTGTTCTTTATTCTCTTTATACCAGGGCTTTGCATTAAAAGTGCCCAAATCTTCCCATTCTGACATGACAGGATAAGTTTGACTTCCCAACACCTGGAATCGTTTTGTCAACGACGAGTACTTTTCGTAACTTGAAAGTTTGATGCTCTTGACAAGTATGTCCTCGGATAATCCAACAATGACAAATTTGACTTGGTCTCCTTGATCACACGGAATCATTGCATACTTGTCTTTGTCGGCCACCAAAAGATTAGAGGTTCCTTGGAAATTCTTTGACTTATCAAGAATTAGCGCCCCAGTAGATTTGTTTGCGTAGTCTACCTCCACAGGTTTACTTTGTTCTTCTTCCTTTGAAACTTTGCGTCCGTGTGTCTTTTCTGTGCCATCAGTATTCTCAACAATTGGTTTGGTTGATGATTCAATCTCGCTGGCATGTTCTTTTCCCACGGCATCAATTGTTTCATTAGATTCTGCAATAGTTCCAGAGATCACTTCGTCGGCTTTTTCACTTTCAGCGCTCGCAGGTATTTCATCCAATGCTTTGTTGGTTACAATCTCTGCATTTTTGGAGGAAATTTCATCGTCCTTCTCATTTCCATTTTCTCCCACATCGTTTTGCGATAATTTATCGCCATTTTGTGCATTAACAATCTGTTCGTGTTGTGGTTGTTTAGCAGGAGGTAAAGAATCCGCCGCATCATTTTCTACGTCTTCAATAATGTGAGCAACTGCATCAACATCTATGAGAGAATCATGGATTCCATCCAAACTCGCTTTAATCTCCTCATCGTGCACCATCACTAGATCATTTGACCTCGGTTCAATTATATCGTGATCATTTGCAGCTAGAGGGATCACACTAAGGAGTGACAGAAGGGCTATGGGTGACAGCTTCATTTTGACCTTGTTGAGAGTTTGCTGATGTTATCTAATGGGGATTTATATATTCCAATAAAGAAGGTGGACATCAAGGTGTTTTTATTTTTTATGTGGCTCTCTCTCATCTCTCATCCATCATTCATACAACCTGCAAACTTCAACTCGCTTTTGTTCGCCGCCGCCGCCAAAAATAAGCCAAAAAATCAAATGTCCACGACGATGCTAAAATTTATGGAATCTAGGCTTGGAATCGTCTTGGAATCTACTAATAGTTCCAGAAACTATTTTATAGTAGGATTCCGTCTGTTGGGTTGGCATTTTATATGTGGAATGTGATGTGGAACCAGAATAAAACTACCACATACTTGACACCAAAATGAAGAAAGAGTTCTGTTTTGCGGAAGACTTTCAACTTGCAACCTCCTCTTTTTGGAATAATTCAAAATTACATGTTATAAATAGTAGTAATAAGTAGAAGTATTAGATAGGTACCATCAATAGTTCTAATTGTTATGTAGAATTTCGATTATTGCGTCTAGCCTTTACTTGCGCTTCAACCACAGCTGACTAAACCACCAGTCAGTCAAAATTACCAGAAGTCCTGCAATTACTACAGACTGCGTAATAACACTTGGAACTGTGCGCGGGGTGATATTGGATCTAGTGCGCGCAGATGTTTCTGCAACGCCTAGTATGATGATCATGAACACCACAGCTTTCACAATGTGATAAATTGGAGGATATGTGACAATTTCAATCCATGCATCATAATAGGAAGTGCTGTGGGTTGAAAGAAAATATTCTCCCAAACCCAATGATGAAATGCCCTCACTTCCATCAATAAATCCTCTCAATCTAAATTCAGGAAATGTTGCCGTACGCACTTTCTCCCAATAGTCGGAAGTTGTCCCAACACCATACATGGGCCCCATCAAGCTGCCACAATAGAGTGCAACTACCGTTCCCATGGAGGTCAATAGTGGCCCTGCAATGATAGCTGCACATGCAGCTGGATACAAGGACCAAGCCTGGGGTGAGATGCCCAAAGTTTTTAGTAACTTTGTCTGCGAAGTTGCCTGCATAGTTGCGACTTTTCCTGCATAAGAACCACCGATTCTTCCACAAAGTAGCAAGGCTGTCAGCAATGGTCCTATTTCGAGCACGAACAATTTCGCCATTCCAATTGCATAAAGGCTGGATTTTGCGGGCGGAATGGTCCGGTTCAACATTGACGAAACCTTCATTCTAACACCAATCAGGTGGAGAGGACTTGCATCCTCCCCTGTCAGCATTTTGATCATGGGCCTGATTTCCTTATCAACAATGTCCAGAACTGGCTTTGTCACATCAATTCGTTGGAGTGTATCAGAGCTTAGCATTGCAATAGCGAGAGAACATGCCATGAAGGCCAACAAGATGAGAGGCAAACTCCAAAAAAAGTAATCCAATAATTTTGTCCAAAATCGATCCAAGAAAGTGGTTCCAAAGTATAGATTACTCATTCCCCTTTGTTCTTCGTGCTTTGGCTGTGCTGGCTCTTCAAGCTTACAAATGATATTTCCATCGCAACCGGCATCGAGCACCTTCTCTGCCAACTCATATTCATGACTGATCAAGACAAATGCGGTACCCTGCGTCTTCCTCAAATGAACAAGTTCCTGTGCGATTGAAACTGCGACTTCAAAGTCCAGCCCAGCGAAGGGTTCATCCAAGAAAATGACGTGCTTCTTCTGAGCCAGCTGTAGAGCGAGTGATGCGCGACGCCCCATACCACCAGATAATTCGGTAGGGCGTTTACCAGCATCACCGTGGTATGAAAGTCCAACAAGTTCAAGAAGCTGTTTGATTTTCGCTTCACGTTCATTTGCAGGGTATCCGACTGCATCCAGTGCCGCAGCAAGGTTTCCGGCCACGGTGAGTTCGTCTAATAGCGTTGTCTGCTGGAATAATACGCCACATCTTTCGGATACGGGCAGATCAGGATCCCACTCCATTGAAATCGATATTTGCAGTTTGTCAAGGACTGAGGTTGGGAGGATGTTGCAGAGGTATGAAGCAAGGGTCGTCTTTCCACGCCCCGAAGGTCCTTGAAGCCATACACAACCACCCGGGCTCAGCGCAAAGGAAATTTTGTTCCCAAAAGGACAGCAGGAACCCTTGGGCTGAGCCGACAATGTTACTAAAGGTTTCTTTGGAGCTGGCATTAGATGGTGTGGAAATATGAAGGACCGGCAGGAAATATGAAGTATCTAATCTGGAAAACAAAGGTCTTTTCTAAAATCAAATCTGATTAAATTCCAAATTCCAAATAAAAACTAGGATGAGATTTCTTCACATCCATAGACTTTGTATTAACGGCGATAACGGTGATTAAGAACGTTGTGCTTTCTCACACAAGTCACAAGACACAAGAAAATATTAGATAATAGGCGAAAAAGTAAAAAGATACCGCTGCTGTCCGTAATCAATAATAATTACTCATTACACATGCTACTGCTGGATTATGCCGTCTCTATCTGCACTGGCACCATATACATCTCCTGGGTACGGAAAGGTCTTGAAAGTGGAGAACATCAATGATTAGACTATCTATAGTAGTGTTAATGTTTGTTGGCAGTATTATCTCATTCATCAATATCACATCTGCCCTTAATTCTGGGTTGTTAAGAGGTCAAGAAGAGAAAGAAGCTTCTTCTACATTGAAACCTGATAAATTATTTTCTCCGCTGCCCTACAGCAGTCCGCAACAGTCATGACTTCCACCTACAAGCTCGTCCGCTATGTCTATCCAAAATGCAATTGCAGTAGAGTGTGCATCATCCGAATTGGGGGGTGAAAATGTTACCTCTATTATGAATTCATGCATTGAAATGAAAACCTTGCATCCAAACGTGGATAACGAGCTGTCCAATGTATGGAATAAGCATTTTTTTGACAAAAATAAATACATCGGAGTCATCCATTCAAATAATCAAAGAAACAACCTAGTTGTGAATAATCCATTACGACCAGCGGCATGTATTGGTAAGGAAAGAACTGTTACTATACATTTCATAGTTGAGGTGCTCACCGGTCTCTATATAGAGACTTATTGTGTCGTAACGTAAAACTCTTCTATTAAAGCCCTTGGAATTATTGCCACTTGTCGTTCTTGCTCAAATTTATCATCTTCATTATTTTGGTTGTAAGGATAACATAATTGGTAGCGGTGTATTGTTCCTGCTTAGAAGAAGCGTCTTGATGATTCTGTTCTTTGTAAATATGTTATTCACCTTCAAGCGAAAGTACTAGATGGCATTCAAAATCATTTGTGTCCACCATCCCAAGAAGAGCCCAGAAAATGGTTTTGATTAAAGGCACGCGAAGAGAATTTCTAGAGAACGATTATGAACAACGACACCACCATCGCCAATATCTCATCATTCATCTCCTCTAATGTTTTTGTTGAAGAAGGGCTAGTAGCTTCTCACTCGCTTTCTTCAGTCTGCAAACTTCACGCCGGTCAAGTCAAGCATTCTATACCCTTTGATGTAATTGCTGGAGGAGAACAATGCGAACTCCATATGCATTCCATTAGAAGAGCACTTTTTCAAATCCAAGATACACAGCAATTTCATAAACTCAGGAAACCCTCAATTTTTCCCAAACAACTTTCGTTCTTTAGGTCCGAGTAGGCCATTTAATGTCTATGACCAGTGCATGTAGAGTTCTTTGAACGTGACACTTTAAAAACATGGGAACATGCGAGTCATGGCAGCGTTCCATTTGTGTCAGAATGCTTCAACTACAGATCACTTTTCGAATCCAAAATACACGCCAATCTAATAGACTCAGGAAAACCTCAATTTTTCCCAAACAACTTTCGTTCTTTAGGTCCGAGTAGGCCATTTAATGTCTATGACCAGGTAGAGTTCTTTGAACGTGACACTTTGAAAAAACATGGGAACATGCCAGTCATGGCAGCGTTCGCTTTGTGTCAGAATGCTTCAACTACAGATCAATTTTCGAATCCAAAATACACGCCAATCTAATAGACTCAGGAAAACCTCAATTTTTCCCCAAACAACTTTCGTTCTTTAGGTCCGAGTAGGCCATTTAATGTTTATGGCCATTGCATGTAGAGTTCTTTGAACGTGCCATTTTCAAAACATGGGAACAATGCATGCGTTTAGGAGCAGTATTTGCAATTTTGGAGTGCGCATATTCCATGCATTCCAAATTGTGCACATTCCAAAACTGCAAATACTGCCCCTAAACGCATGCTAGTCATGTCAGCGTTCCGTGCTACGACCAAAGATCACCTTTTCAGATCCAAACTAAAACCAAACTGAGGAAAGCCTCATTTTTGATATCATAAAACAGTTTCATTACCTTAGCAACTACTATCGAAATAATCAATCATGAACCTCACCTGTTTAATCCCATTTTTTGTGCTCGTCGCTACCAATTGCCATTCTGCCATTGCAAAAGAAGGACAAGCTCGTCGTCTCCAGCAGGAATGGGAACGTCCTATGAGGAGGAAAGCTCCCAGCAAAGGTACGAATCCTTCCAAAGGTTCCAAAGCTACGAATCCTTCCAAAGGTTCCAAAGCTACGAATCCTTCCAAAGGTAAAGGTATGAATCCTTCCAAAGGTAAAGGTACAAATCCTTCCAAAGGTAAAGCTCCCACTCCTTCTCCCACGGTTACCACCTCACCAACCTCTTGTGACGATGATCCTGCATTCACTTTCACCGCGCCTAAAACAAAACAAAAACAAGATTGCGCATACATCACCAAGAATAAGAAGAAGCTTCAACAGCGCCAGGACAATGTGTGTAGTGTTAAAGAAAACGGTGTCCTTGTCAGTTCTAAATGTTGTGCTGCTTGCACGGCTGCACCAACTGCTAGACCGACCGCAGCACCGACGAGTCTCTGCCCACCATTTCAGGAACCGTCACAATCTGATTGCGACGTAACAACTTTCGGCGACCTCGAAGATGCCATCAAAGTTTGTGGTGATATTAAACTCCCCTCTGCAACAATCCTTTTTACCAAAGTGATTGAACTGAGTGGCAAGCAATTGACGTTTACATGCCCTAACGGTGGTGATTGTGTTCTAGATGGCAGAAAGACGAACCAAATTTTTTACATTAGAGGATGCCCCAGTAACATCTCATTTGATGGCATCACTTTTCAAAATGGGGCTGCAATTGTAAGTCCACAAACAATTGTTGTGCATTCTTGAAAGAACTCTACCGCATATTCTACCGACTAAGTCACAAACTCCTCGTAATTGACTCGTTCTAACTCTCACACTATTGTTTCGTTATTGTCATGATTTTGGCAGAGTGGTGGTGCCATTTTCAGTCAGCAGGCAGGGTCAGTGGATATCATAGATTGCAGATTTATTGATAATACAGCAACACTGTCAAGTGACTATAGTGGTGATGGTGGTGCCATTTGGACTGGTGGTGGAGGGTCAATGGTTGTCACAAGATCTACGTTTGAGGGAAATACAGCAAAAGATCGCGCTCCCCATATCTTTAAATATTCTGGTGATGTTACCTGCGATGATGGGAACACATTCAACAATCCTACTGGTGGCAATAGTGATCATTTTGACGGGCCTGGTCTCTGTGTACCTTAGAAGTTAGGAGATCGGGCAAGAGCAGGGAGGAGGTGTGTGTATGTGTGTTACTGAGGAGGTGTGTGGTGTTTGAGGAGTGAGGAGGTGTGTGGATAATTGCTTCGCCGCGCTCTCAAATTATTGTCCAGAAAATTCAAATTGTGAACAGAAAAGATCTGATATTTATCTAGTAAAATAACAAGCAGATTCAAAAACATGACTAATGCGACAGGCGACAAGCGCTGGTTATCATTTATCATTATTTATTATTTATTGTATTCAACACATCAATAACTAATCATTTTAGCAATCTCGTAAAACCAGCAAGATGGTCACACATCTAATAAATATTGTCATAGCACTTGCGTCCACATTAATCAGCACAAAGGCATTCGCTCATCTTCAAAGGGCTGACCTCCTTCATTCTATCGTCGTCTCCTGCTCTGCACCTGCTTCACGAACACCTGCACACGGTTGTCAATCTAGTCGTTTCAGCGTCGGTCTCTTCATGGCTGAGGATCCCGAGGTTAAGAAAGAAAGTAGTTTGAATGAATCGCGGGTCCAAAGCTCTTCAAGACAGTCAGTTCCTCTTGTCCCCCTTCGCATATTAGCCAGGTTGCCTATGATTCATCATGGTAGCGAAGGTGGTGTCGGTCGGTCAAGCAAATTTTGGTATTCCAGAATTCAAGGATTTGTGAATAACATCATGAATCCTCTTGGATTTTCTATATGGATCACCCAAGATCTGGGCTCCTATCCATGATTATGCTGAATTTTATATGGTGGAATTTTACTTAGCGCTAGGCTTTGTAACTAGGCCAGCGGCTTTGACAATATTTCTGGGTGTATTTGGTCTTTTGGTGAAGCAACGGTCTGGTTTCAGCTTCTTAAAGGCATTGTTTGCATAGTGCTTATATCATCGTTCCTTCATCCATTATGTGGTGCTCCGAGGCTTTGGCTTTGCTTGGTATGAAGCTAGACAGTGAAGGGAGTGCTCGTCTCAAGAGGTACATCAGTACCTTAGTTGAACAATACAAGCATTACTTCCCATTAACAATTGTTTCCCAAAAGAGTTAAATGTGCTCACCGTGTTAGCGGCATCGTCATTATTAATGCAACCGCAAAGATACTGCTACTGCTACCTATTGCAATATGATCTACTGTCAACTCAAACGGCCCGGTCCCCGGTCAAGAAGCAAAAGATTGAAGATGGGAGGATGGGACTGGATGAGGGATGAGACGAGATGAGACGGCAAAAACTAGCCCGCCGGCGGGGCAAAAACTACCTACTTACTTACATACCTATTCAACGAAGAAAACAGGAAGAAAATGGATCAACGGTGGGTGATGGGGGCCATCAAAACCAATGAATAAACTTAATTTCTACCCCTCAAATGACTTGAACTTTGAGAAACAACAGAAGCCAAATTTATTCTTCTCACAATTCTTGACGACACCAATATTATGAAGTCATCCATCTTCTTTCACAATTGGTCTGACTAATAATAGTAAAATCTGTTAAATTCTATCTGTTATTGTATCATTATTCACTACTGCAGAGTTCTCTCTCCCATTATCGTAAATTGATGATAATTATTCGTACA